>Ga0315286_10000519_pt1 | contig 32482 bp, 26 predicted proteins | sample YL17G10_0_MG_FD_205038 | JGI IMG/M metagenome (GOLD analysis project Ga0315286, IMG submission 205038) | Sediment microbial communities from Yellowstone Lake, YNP, Wyoming, USA - YL17G10_0 | ecosystem: Environmental > Aquatic > Freshwater > Lake > Sediment | place: USA: Wyoming | collected... | reverse complement strand
CGGATCTCGCAGCTCCGCAGCACGACCCCCAGCTTCTCCCGGTGCCCCGTCACCGTCAGGTTCGACACCGCACGCGCCCCGTTGATCGGCAGCACCGGCGCCAGCGGGTCGGCATGGTCGAGTGCCGCCGGATCGGTCACCAGCATCGGCGCTACGTTCCCCGCCGGCAATGCCACCGGCACCAGAAGCGCCTTCACCACCCCCGCCTCCAACAGCGCACGCAACATGCCCTGGATCGTCTTTAGCGTGCTTTCCTGCACATCCACCACGGCCTCGATCATATCGCCCCCACTCCCTTCAGCGGGTTCGGTCCCTTGGCCTTCAACGACCCCACCATCTGCGTCACCGTCTCGGCAAAGTACTGCCCCTCGCTGGCACTGATCCACCGCAGCCACACCCGCTCCGGGTCAAACCCCATCTGCTCCAGGATGCTCTGCAGGATCGCCACTCGCCGCCGCGCCTTGTAGTTGCCGCTCTGGTAGTGGCAGTCGCCCGGATGGCAGCCGCCGATCAGCACCCCGTCGGCCCCCTCCAGCAACGCTTTGGAGACGTACACGGGGTCCAGCCCTCCGGAGCACATCAGGCGGATGATGCGGATGTTGGGCGGGTATTGGATGCGGGACGTACCCGCCAGGTCGGCCCCGGTGTACGTGCACCAGTTGCACAGAAAGGCGATGATCCTCGGTTCAAACTCAGCTTCGGCCATAAGCTCCTCGTTTCACGCAGACTTCCGTATGCCTGTCCTATGCCGGAAAGGCACAGAACAGGCAAAGTCTTGCGAGACTTTGAAAGCCCGCTCGCTTGCTGCCGACGACCATGGAGAGTCGATCTTCATGACGATCCTAGAGATATGCCTCCATCATGGAAAGCACTTGCCGCGGCGTCAGGTTGCGCACCTGGCATGCCTTGTTCGGGCAGACCATCGCACACGCCCCGCATCCCTGGCACAGGGCCGTGTTCACCACGGCAATATGTTGCCACTCCTGCATCACCCGCGCCTCGTAAGGACAGGATGGCACACACAATCCACAGCCCGAGCAGGTCTCTGCATCGACGAACGCGAGGGTCGGATCCTGGACCATTTGCCGGCGGGAGAAAAGGCCCATGACCTTGGCAGCCGCGCCACTGGCCTGGGCCACTGTCTCCGGGATGTCCTTGGGAAATTGGGCTGCCCCGGCGAGGTACATACCCGCCGTCAGGCTCTCCACGGGGCGGAGTTTGGGGTGTGCCTCGCTGAAAAACCCATGCTCGTCGGTGCTGACCCGCAATCGCTGGCCCAGCTCCTGGGCGCCGGCGCGGGGTACCGTGGCCGTCGCCAGCACCACCAGATCGGCCTCCACCTCCACCGGCAATCCGGTCAGGGTGTCGACGCTCCAGACCGTGACGTGGCCATTCTCCTGGAAAATCTTGGAGGCTTTGCCCCGCACGTATAGCACGTCATAGTCTTCCATGGCCCGCTGCACGAACTCTTCCTGCCCCTTGCCCTGGCTGCGGATGTCGATGTAGAAAACGGTGGCCTGGCCATCGGGCACCTGTTGCTTGTACATCGTCGCCTGCTTGGCCACGTACATGCAGCACACCTTGGAACAGTAGGGCATGTGCAACTCGGGGTCACGCGAGCCGGCGCACTGCACCCACACCACCTCCTTGGGTACCCGGCCATCGGAGGGGCGGCGGATCTGGCCCCCGGTGGGTCCGTCGGGCCGGAGCAGCTCCTCGAACTGAAGTCCGTCGATGACGTCCGGGTAGCGCCCGCCGCCATATTCACCCAGCTTATCTCGGCCGTACAGGTCATATCCCGTCGCGACGATGATCGCACCGATATCAAAGGTATATGGCACCGCAGCAGCAGGCGACGAAGCAACAGAACCCTGTTGCTCTACCCGGACAATGAAATTGCCGACGTATCCCTTCACCTCCGCCACTTCGGCCTCGGTCAACACCTGGATGTTGGGGTGGGTTGCGACCACGTCGATCTTTTGCTGGAGAAGGTCGGCGGCGGCGTGGAAGTTGAGGTACAGGCCCGATAACTCGGCCATACGCCCGCCCAGGTGGTCTGTCTTCTCCACCAGCACCACGGGATAGCCCGCCTCGCCCAGGTCCAGCGCCGCCTGCATCCCGGCAATGCCGCCGCCGACGACCAGTGCCCGCTTCACCAGGGGCAAGTAAAGCGGTGTCAGTGACTGGTTGTAATGCACCTTGGCGACGATTGTCCCGATCGTCTCGATCGCCTTGTTGGTCGCCGCTTCGCGCTGTTGTTGGTGGACCCAGCTCGACTGCTCGCGAATATTGGCAATCTCGGTCTGATACGGGTTCACGCCCGCCGACTGCGCCGTCTTGCGGAATGTGGTCTCGTGCATCGCCGGTGAGCAGGCGGCTACGATTACCGAGTCCAACCTGTCCTGCTCAATGTGAGCGCGGATGATCTGCTGGCCAGGGTCGGAGCACATGTACTTATAGTCCACGGCGTACACGACCTCCGGGTACTTGCGTACCTCCTCAACCACCCGCGCCACGTCGACGGTGCCGGCGATGTTGGTGCCACATTGGCAGACAAAGACTCCAATGCGCTTCATGCGTTCACCTTGCTACTTTTATCCCGCTCCGCTTCGCTGCGGGACGATCGGCGGATCTTCAACGTGGGGTATCCCAGTCTGGCTCGGGCGCGCCACACATACGCGCGAGCAGCGACACCACCTTCCCCGCCGCTCCGCTCCCCTGCGAAACGGTCTCAGGGATGTCTTTCGGACCAACGCCGGTGCCCGCCAGGAACACGCCCGGCCTGCTCGTCTCCAGCGGGGCCAGGTTCTCTTCTCGCTGGGTCCACCAGCCGAACTCGTCTACCCCCAGGCCCAGCATCTGAGCCAGTTCCCGTGTGCCCTGCGATGGCACCATCGCCGGCGAGATCACAACCAGGTCGGCGGCGACCTCCACCGGCAGTCCGGTGAGCGTATCGACACCCCAGACCATTACCTTGTCCCCCTCGCGAAAGACCTTGCTCACCTTGCCCCGAATGTAGAGCACCCCATCCTCTTCCATAGCCCGTTGGATGAACTCCTCGTAGCGCTTGCCTGCCGAGCGAATGTCGATGTAAAAGATGTAAGCCTGTCCATCGTGGACCTTGTGCTTGTACAGCATCGCCTGCTTGGCGCTGTACATGCAGCAAATCTTGGAGCAGTACGGCATGCCCATTTCAGGATCGCGCGAGCCGGCGCATTGGATCCAGACCACTTCCTTGGGTTCCTTGCCGTCCGAAGGCCTGCGTGTCACCCCAGCCGTCGGCCCGGAGGCGCTCAGGAGTCGCTCCATGGCCAGCGCGTCGATCACGTCCGGCACCTGCCCGCCACCGTATTCGCCCAGGCTTTGCAGTGAGTAGAGATCGAAGCCGGTGGCGACGACGATGGCCCCCACGTCCACGTCGAGGAATTCATCCTCCTGTTCATAGTCCACTGCCCCAGGCGGGCAGACTAGCTTGCACACGCCGCACGCATCGGCCTGAAAGTGGAGGCAGTGCTCGCGGTCGATGACCGGCACGTTGGGAACTGCCTGAGGGAAGTTGATGTAGATATTCCCCCGGCCTCGCAGCCCTTCGTCGAAATCGAGCCGCAGCGGGCGCGGCTGCTTGTCGGTGACGTCGGTCACCTTGATCGCCCCGGTGGGACAGATGTACTCGCAGGCCCCGCAAGCGATGCACGACTCTGATACCTTGTAGAACGGCGTCCCCACCTTCCGATCCACGCCGCGGCTGACAAAGCTGATGGCCCGCGCCCCCACTACCTCGTCGCACGCGCGGACGCACAGCCCGCACAGGTAGCACAGCTCACCCTCCCGTGGCTCGAAGCGGGGTTGTTTGATGCCGTACCGTGCCCCCAACTCCTGGAAAATCGTCGCCTCCGGGCAGCGGGACCACAGCAGCTCCACGATCATCCGCCGCCCACGGAGCACCTTCTCCGAGCTGGTCCGCACCTCGATCTCGCCCCGGATGGGGTAGTTGCAGCCTGTCACCAACCGCGGCTGGCCTCGCTCGATCACCTCGACGGTGCACAGGCGGCAGGATCCGTAGGGCTCCACTGCGGGATGGTGGCACAGAGTCGGGATTTCGATGCCCAGCTCCGTCGCAGCCTGCAGGATGGTCGTATCGGGTTTGACCATGGCCACGCGGCCGTCTATGCCCACCTTGATCAAGTCGCTCATCAGTTTGTCTCCCTGAGCCTGCGGGGTACCGCTTCTGCGGTGCCCGCTTGCACGTGTGGCGCACTCCCTTTGGCCACAGGCGGCAGAGGACTGGCCGCCAGGGCCGGTTGTGCCTCACCGGACCGGATCACCACCGCGTTGAAGCGGCACACGTCGTAACAGGCCCCGCACTTGATGCAGCGCTCGCGGATGAGCACGTGGGGCTCTTTCTTCACCCCGGTAATGGTCTCCTGGGGACAGGCCCGCACACAGGCCCCGCAGCCACTGCACTGCTCGGGGTCGATCCAATACTCGATGAGTGACTTGCATACGCCGGCCGGGCAGCGATGCTCCTCGATGTGCGCCCGGTACTCGTCGCCGAAAAATCGGAGCGTAGACAGCACCGGGTTGGGCGCGGTCTTGCCCAACTGGCAGAGGCTGAACTCTTGCAGCGTCTCAGACAGTTCCTCGAGCAAGGCGATGTCTCCCGGCCGGCCCTGCCCACCGCAGATGCGGTTCAAGATCTCCAGGCTGCGGGCGATCCCCTCACGGCAGGGCACGCACTTGCCGCACGACTCTTCTTTGAGAAACTCGAGAAAGTAGCGGGCGATGTCGACCATGCACGTCGTCTCGTCCATGACGATCATGCCGCCCGAACCCATCATCGAGCCGACCTTGGTCAGCTCGTCGAAATCCACCGGCATGTCCAGCATGCCCTCTGGGATGCACCCACCCGATGGCCCGCCGGTCTGCACCGCCTTGAACGCTTTGCCCCCGGGGATGCCACCGCCGATGTCGAAGATGATCTGGCGCAGCGTCGTGCCCATGGGCACTTCGACCAGGCCGGTGTTGTTGATCTTGCCCACCAGCGAGAAGATCTTGGTACCCTTGCTGCCCGCGGTGCCGATGCTCGCGTACCACTCCCAACCCTTGTTGACGATGAGCGGCACGTTGGCCCAGGTCTCGACGTTGTTGAGGTTCGTCGGCCGTTCCCACAAGCCCTTCTCCACCGATCGCACGTACTTGGCTTGTGGCTCACCGACGTCGCCCTGAAGTGATCGCATCAACGCGCTCGACTCACCGCACACGAAGGCGCCGCCGCCTCTCCTGGTCTCGATGTCAAGGCTGAAACCAGAACCGGCGATGTTCTCCCCCAGCAGGCCGTAGGCCCGTGCAGCTTGCAGGGCCAGCCCCGTGCCTTTCACCGCCAGCGGGTACTCGTTGCGCACATAGATGTAGCCCTCGTGGCAATTGCCGATGGCGTAGGCGCCGATAATCATGCCCTCTATCACGCTGTGGGGGTTGCCCTCCATGACGCTGCGGTCCATGTAGGCGCCAGGATCGCCTTCGTCGGCGTTGCAGATCACATATTTCGTGCTGCCCTCGGCGCGGCGGCAGCTCTGCCACTTGCGTCCCGTGGGAAATCCTGCCCCACCCCGTCCCCGCAGGCCTGCCTTGTGGACGGCTTCTACCACCTCGTCGGCCTGCATCTCGTACAGGACCTTAACCAGGGCGCTGTAGCCGCCAACGGCGATATAGTCCTCGATGCTGGTCGGATCGATCAGGGCGTTCATCCACAGAATGTGGCGTTGCTGCAGCTTGTAAAAGGGCACGTCGTGCTCGTGCACAATCTTGACGCCGGTCTGCGGATGCTCGTAGAGCAGGCGCTCTACCACCCGCCCGTTGACGACAGTCTCCTCGATGACCTCGGCTACGTCCTTGATCTGCATCCGTTGGTAAAAGATGCCCTCCGGCTTGACGACTACCACCGGGCCGCGCTCGCAAAAGCCGTGGCAGCCGGTCGTCAACACGTCGACGTGACCGGTCAGGTTGCGCGCCTCAATCTCCTGGCGAAAGGCGGCGGTGATGGCCTGGCAGCCGTAGGCCTGACAGCCCGTCCCCGAGCAGACGGTGATACATGGATTGTCGGGCTTGCGCCTCCTGCCCAGCGCCTCCCGCAGCCTGACCAGGTCGTCGGGGCTCGTGATTCTCTGCACTTGCTGACTCATGCGCGTCCCATTCTCAAATCAACCTTGTGGGCCGGGTTGCCTACTCGTCCTGCCCCGCCCCGTTTTCTCCCGCCTTTTTCACCTTCTGCACAAGCCGGGTGGCCTTAGCCGACGTCATCTGGCCGTGGTACTCGCCGCCGACGACGACGATCGGCCCCAGGGCGCAGGCTCCCAGGCAGTTGACCGTCTCCAGCGTCCACTGCAGGTCCTTGTCGGTCTCGCCGCCTTTGATTCCCAGCTCGCGCTCGATGGCGCCCACGATGCGCTCCGCGCCGCGCACGTGGCAGGCGGTGCCCAGGCACACCGACACGATGTGCTTGCCGCGGGGATCGAGACTAAATGCCCGGTAGAAGGTAGCCAGGCCCATCAACTTGGACAGGGGAATCGATAGCTCCGCGCAGACGTAGCGCAAGTCCTCTTCCGGCAGCCAGTTCGCCTTGGCCTGGATGTCCTGTAAGATGGCAACGATGTTCGCCGGGTTACGGCGGTGCTGGTCCAGAATAGCGTCGAGTACTCTCGTCTCGAGCATGGCTACCTCTCCGCTGGTTCCTTGCGTGCTTCGGCTACCGGTAGATACGGCTCGTTGCGGATGGGGCAGTATTCGACACATAGTCCACAGCTCGTGCACTTGTCAAGCTTGACGCTGCGTGCTTTCTTGCGGATCCTGGCCCGAAAGTGCCCTGCCTCACCCTCAACCATCTCTACCTCGGAATAGGTCAACAACTCGATGTTGGGATGCCGGGCCACTTCCACCATCCTCGGCGTCAGAATGCAGGCCGAACAGTCGAGGGTGGGGAAGGTCTTGTCCAACTGCGACATGTGACCGCCGACGCTCGGCTCCCGTTCTACCAGGTAGACCTTGTATCCGGCCTCTGCAATGTCGAGCGCCGTCTGGATGCCAGCAATCCCGGCGCCGATGACCAGTGCCGCCCGGGGTTTCCCTTGTTCGAAGGAACTCATACGCCGTTACCCTATCCTCCCCACTCCTTCAGGTCGGAGACTCTGCGCTTCCAGCAGGGGCCGAGCGTCGATATAGTGCCGGTCCCAGCCATAGTCGCCGGCATCCAAGCCCAGCGCCAAGCCCATCAACTGACTAAAGTAGAACACCGGGATGGCTTGGTAATTTGCGTGGGACTGGCGCATCACCGACTGCTGCTTGTCCAGGTTGAACTGGCACAGTGGGCAATTGGTAACCACCGCCTCGGCCCCGGCAGCCTGCGCCGATCTGAGGATCGTATACACCATCTCCCGCGTGACGTCCGGGGCTTTCACGGCCAGGTATGCGCCGCAGCATTCGTTCTTGTGCGGGTGATCCACCGGTGTCGCCCCCAACGCCACCATCAGATCGTCCAGCGACCGTGGATGGTCCGGGTCGTCGTAGGCCACCTCGGCCGGCGGCCGGAGCACCATACAGCCGTAGTACGCGGCCACCTGCAGACCCTTGAGTGGCCTTTGCACCTCTTGCCGCACCGCCTCAAAGCCTACGTCGTCGCGCAGTAGGTGCAGGATGTCCTTGACCTCCACCTCGCCGTCGTACTCGGCCTCAATAAAGAACTCGATGCGCTCGCGCTCTTCTTCGTGGTCGCGGATGAACTTGTTGGTGCGCTTTAGGACGTTGTAGCAGGTGGTGCAGGCGGTCGTGAGCACCGACCCCTGGTTCCGTGCGGAGACCAGCACGTGGGCCGGGGCGGCCAACTCCAGCATGTTGTCCACGATGAGGGGATAGGTCGCGCCGCAGCAATTCCACTCGGGCAACTCGACCAGCTCTAAACCAACAGCCGCCGCCGAGGCCCGCACGGCGTTGTCAAACCCCTTGCCGGTTGTGTTCAGGGTGCAGCCGGGGAAATACGATACTTTCATAGTTCACCTGCGCTAAACGGAATACTTCCGAAACGCGCCAATAAACGCCTGTTGCGGCCACTCGGTCAGCTCTTCCGGCGGAATGGCGTCATAGTTGATGTGGCTGCCCTTTTCGAACATGACGATTTCGCGCAGGGCTTCCATGATGCGGCTCAGGTCGATGCCCTTGGGGCAGCGGGCATAGCACGTCTGGCAAGCTGCGCACAGCCAGATGGTCTTGCTCTCGAGCAGCGTCTCTACCAGGCCGAGCTGGGCGTAGCGGATGACCTGGCTGGGCAGCATGTCCATGGCAAAGGCCACAGGGCAGCCGGCCGCGCACTTGCCGCATTGGTAGCAGGCCATGAGGGCTTGTCCGCTGTATTCCTCCACGCGGTGCACCAGTTCATTGTGCACCGATTGTGCCGATAGTCGAACGCGCATCGCCGCCCCCTACTCCCGATTGTACTGCTTCACGCCGTCCTCGTAGGCGTCGCCGCCATAGATGTCGTTCACCACGATCGCCGGAAAGCTCTCCACCTCCAGCCGCAAGAGCGCCTCGGCGCCCAGATCGCCGTAGGCGACTACCTCCGCCGCCTTGATGCTCTCGGCGATGAGCGCCCCTGCCCCACCCGTAGCGGCCATGTAGACGGCTTTGTACTTCCGCATCGCGTCACGCACCGGAAGCGAGCGGTTGCCCTTGCCGATCATCCCCTTCAGGCCCACCTCCAGCATGCGCGGGGTGTAGGCGTCCATGCGGCCGCTGGTGGTCGGCCCCGCCGAGCCAATGGGCTGGCCCGGCTTGGCCGGGGCAGGGCCCATGTAGTAGATGACTTGGCCCTGGGGGTCGAAGGGCAATGGTTGTCCGGCGTCCAGCGCCGCTACCATCCGTTTGTGGGCCGAGTCCCGCCCTACGTAGATGACGCCGGTGATGCTTACCTTGTCGCCCGCGTGGAGCTGCTCGATTACCTCGTCGGTGAGAGGAGTGGTGACGTTCATAGCACTGCCTCCTTGTGCCGTGCCGAGTGGCACTGGATGTTGACTGCCGCGGGCAGGCTGGCTATGTGGCATGGAAAGGTCTCCACGTGGACTGCCAGCGCCGTGGTCAACCCGCCAAAGCCCTGCGGCCCGATGCCGATGCGGTTGACCCGATCCAGGATCTCGGCCTCCAGCTCTGCCAGCTCAGGGTCTGGATTGGCCCGGCCCACCTGGCGAAGCAAGGCGTGTTTGGCCAGCCACATGACCTTTTCCGCCGACCCGCCTACGCCGACGCCGACGATGATCGGCGGGCACGGGTTGGCCCCCGCCTTGCGCACCGACTCGACGACAAAGCGGACCACGCCTTCGCGGCCATCGGCCGGCTTGAGCATGACCAACTGGCTCATGTTCTCGCTGCCCCCACCTTTGGGCGCTACGACGATCCTCAACTGATCGCCAGGCACAACCGTCGTGTGGATGACCGGGGGCGTATTGTCTTTGGTGTTGGTGCGGGCGGAGAAGGGGCGGTTCACCATCGACTTGCGTAGGTAGCCATCTTTGTAGCCCCGGCGTACCCCATCGGCGATGGCCTCGTAGAGGTCCCCGCCCACGACGTGGGCGTCCTGCCCCAATTCCAGAAAGACGACGGTCAGACCGCAGTCTTGGCACAGGGGCATCTGCCGGTCGCGGGCGATGCCGGCGTTCTCCAGGATCTGGTCCAGGACTTCGCGGCCCACGGGCGACACCTCCTGGCCGCGGAACGAGCGCAGCGCGGCCAGCACGTCTTCGCCCAGGTAGTAGTTGCTTTCGATACACAGCCCGGCGACAGTTTCTGTGATCTGCTCGACAGAGATTTCCTTCATAGCCTTACCCTCTCCACAATCACAAAGGCACCTCAATAGAACCAAGCGCATCGATTGGCTTGCCGGAGGTGCCCACAGGGAACCTTACCCATTTGCGACGTCTCTCAACCTCGGCATCTGCACCAAGAAGAGCCGCCTGGTCACACGGGCCTCCCCATCGAAGCTCACGGGTCGGATTATACATCGGGGGACGCGGTTTGTCCAGTCTGGCTAGGTCTGCGGTCGGGCGAGCTCTTTGGATTGCCGCAGCCGTGCCGCCGCTTTGGGGTCTGGGATGTATGACTGAAGAGAAGGCGGGAGCACGGCTCCCACACTCCAAGGAGGGCGGGCGGCCCTCCCCTGGGCCGCCCGCACGATGTCCGGTTACAGTTCCGCGTCTGTGCGCAGGGCCTCTACCTTGTCCGTGCGCTCCCACGGGGCGTCGATGTCATCCCGTCCAAAGTGGCCAAACGTCGCCGTGGCGCGATAGATCGGCCTGCGCAGGTCCAGGTCGTGGATGATGGCTGCCGGGCGAAAGTCAAAGTGCTTGTCGATCAACTCCAGGATCTTTTCGTCAGGGAGCTTGCCCGTGCCAAACGTCTCGATAGCCAACGACAGGGGCCGGGCGACGCCGATGGCATAACTCACCTGGAGTTCGACGCGCTCGGCGAGGCCCGCCGCCACCAGGTTCTTGGCTACATAGCGGGCATAGTAGGCTCCTGAGCGGTCTACCTTGGTCGGGTCCTTGCCCGAGAAGCAGCCACCGCCGTGGCTGGCCATACCGCCATAGCTATCCACGATGATCTTGCGACCCGTCACGCCGGCGTCGCCCTTGGGGCCGCCCGTAACAAAGCGGCCCGTGGGGTTGACATAGATCTTGGTGTCCTCGTCGAGCATGCCGTTGGGCACGACGTACTTGATGACGCGCAGGATGATGTCATCCCGGATCTTGTTTTGTTCTACGTCCGGCGAGTGCTGGGTAGAGACGACGATGGCCTGTACCCGCTTGGGCTTGCCGTACTCGTACTCGACCGTCACCTGGCTCTTGCCATCCGGCCGCAGGTAGGGCAGGATGCCCTCTTTGCGGACCTGGCTCAGGCGTCGGCACAGCTTGTGGGCCAGGATGATAGGCATGGGCATGAGTTCGGGCGTCTCGGTGCAGGCAAAACCCACCATCATGCCCTGGTCGCCTGCGCCGATGGCCTCGATCTCGTCGTTCGCCGAAGGAATCTCGCCCCGCTTGGCTTCGAGCGCCTTGTCCACGCCCAGGGCGATGTCGGGGCTTTGCTCCTTGATCGACACCAGCACGCCACAGGTCTCACCGTCAAAGCCGAACTTGGCGCGGGTGTAGCCGATATCTAACACGACGTTGCGCACCAGGCTATTGAGATCCACGTACGTCTTTGTGGTGATCTCGCCCATCACCAGCACCAGCCCTGTGGTGACAGCGCACTCGCACGCCACCCGAGCGTTGGGATCGTCCTTGATGATGGCGTCCAACACGGCATCCGAGATCTGGTCACAGATCTTGTCGGGATGGCCCTCCGTGACCGATTCCGAGGTGAAGTAGAATTTTTGTGATGTCATGAAAGTACTGGTCATTGACATGGGTGTTTTCTCCTTCTCATGGTTTGCGTGATGCGTGAAGCGTCCCGCGTCAGCGTCAATGGACGCCCAACACCTTTGTTCTATGTCCCTTCCTGCCACGACTTCAGATACCGGGCCTGGTCAGGGCTGAGCACGTCGATCTGGATGCCCATCGCCTCTAGCTTCAGGGCAGCGATCCATTTGTCGATCGCTTCCGGCACCGGGTAGACCGCCTTTTCCAGTTCCGCCGCATGCTGCACTATCCATTCGGCGCACAGCGCCTGATTGGCAAAGCTCATGTCCATCACCGCAGAAGGATGCCCTTCGGCGGCGGCCAGGTTGATAAGCCGGCCTTCGCCTAGCAGCGAGATGCGCCGGCCATCGGCCAGGGTGAACTGCTCGACGGAGGTTCGGGGTGCGTGCACCGAGACGGCCATCTCGCGCAGCGCCGGGATGTTGATCTCGACGTTAAAGTGCCCAGAATTGGCCAGCATCGCGCCGTCCTTCATGACCTCGAAATGCGGACGGCCGATCACGCTCTTGCCGCCGGTGGAGGTGACCAGGATGTCGCCCACTTTGGCGGCTTCCAGCATGGGCAGCACGCGGTAGCCATCCATCACCGCTTCCAGGGCTCGCAGCGGGTCTACCTCGGTGACGACCACGTTGGCACCCATGCCCCGGGCGCGCATGGCGATGCCTCGGCTGCACCAGCCGTAGCCGCCGACGACGAACGTCTTGCCTGCCAGCAGCACGTTGGTGGCGCGGACGATGCCGTCGATCGTGCTCTGGCCGGTTCCATAACGGTTGTCGAAAAAGTGCTTGGTGGTGGCGTCGTTGACTGCCACGATGGGGTAGCGGAGCACGCCGTCAGCAGCCATGGCCCGCAGGCGGATCACACCGGTGGTGGTCTCTTCGGTCCCGCCGATGATGCCCTTCAGCAGTTCTGTGCGGTCCTTGTGGAGCACGCCAACTGTGTCGGCACCGTCGTCCATCGTCAACTGGGGGCTGTGGTCCACCGCCTGGTGGATGTGCCGATAGTAGGTGTCGTGGTCTTCGCCTTTGATGGCGAACACGGGCACGTCGTACTTGGCCACCAGGGCCGCTGCTGCGTCGTCCTGTGTGCTCAGCGGATTGCTGGCGCACAGGCGGATGTCAGCGCCCCCGGCCTTGAGGGTGCGCATCAGGTTGGCCGTCTCGGTGGTCACGTGCAGGCACGCTGCGACGCGGATGCCAGCCAGCGGCTTCTCGCGCTCGAACCGTTCGCGAATCAGGCGCAGCACCGGCATTTCTTGCTCCGCCCATTCGGTACGGCCTTGGCCGGCATCGGCCAGACCCAGGTCTTTGACGTCGAAATCCCTTATCACGCGCGTACTCCTTGATTCGGATTTGATTGTCGTTTTCTGACTCCTGCTCACGCCGGATCACGGATCCGGCGTCAGTTCACCAGGTCGGCCAGTTCCGGCGCCTGACCAAAGGCCCGTTGGTAGCGGGCCACGAACTCTTGCAGAGAATAGCGATGGTTCTGCGTACCGTACTGCTCCAGCACGTAGGTGGCAGCCAGGGCGGCAATGCGTCCCACGGTTTCCCAGGGATAATTGTGCATCATGCCTTTGATCACACCGGCACGATAGGCATCACCCACGCCGGTCGGCTCCGCCAGGCGTTCAGGCGGCACAATCGGGATGGATAGAACCTGGTCGCCAGCGTAGATGGTTGAGCCCTGCTCCCCGCGAGTGACGATCGTGGTCTCGGGCAGGGCAATCAACTCCTCGTCCGACAGGCCTGTCTTGTTCTTGATCATGCCGAACTCATAGTCGTTGACAATTAGCATGCGCGCCCCATGTGCCCCGGCGAGCAACTCCTCGCCGCTGAGGCGGATGATTTGCTGGCTGGGGTCGTAGATGTAGGGGATGCCCAGATCCTGGCATTCACGGGCGTACTTGACCATGGCCGCTGGCGCGTTGGGTGAAATAATGGCCATGCCGATTGCCCGGTGGTCTAGGTCGCGAAACGACAGGGTGTCCGCTTTGCCCATCGCCCCAATGTAGAAGCTGGCGATTTGGTTGTTCTCCTGATCGGTGTTCACAAAGAATGACGAGGTAAACTCGTCTGGAATCTCGACGATCGCGGACGTGTCTACCCCAGCCTGGGCTAGCCAGGTACGGTACTCGCCAAAGTCCTGGCCGACGGTGGCCATGACCGTCGGGCGCTCGCCCAACAGCGCCAGCGTGTAGGCGATGTTGGGCGCGCAGCCGCCCCGCTGCTTGCGCATCGAGTCCACCAGGAAACTAAGGCTGACCTTGTGCATCTGCTCCGGCAGGAAATGCTCGCTGAAGCGTCCAGGAAAAGACATCAGATAATCGTAGGCGACTGAACCGGTGACAATGATGCTCATGGATTCGTGTTTATCCCAAGACCATTCGCCGCAGGCTCAAGTTGAACGGAGGATAGGCGATGCCATTTTCCGTGACGATGCCGGTGACGTAGCGGTGTGGCGTCACGTCAAAGGCCAGATTCAGCACCCGCACCCCGTCCGGCGCGATTTGGCAACCACGCACGTGCGTCACTTCCCGAGCGTCCCGCTCCTCGATGGGGATGTCATCGCCCGTCGGCAAGGCAAGATCGATCGTGGACGTGGGTACGACCGGGTAAAACGGGACCCCGTTTTCCTTGGCCAGCACGGCCAGTTTGTAGGTGCCGATCTTGTTCGCCACGTCGCCGTTGGCCGCCGTCCGGTCCGAACCGACCAGGACGATGTCCACCCGGCCGGTGCGCATCAGGTGGCCGGCCACGTTATCGGCGATGAGGGTCATCGGGATGCCTTCGCTCATCAGCTCCCATGCCGTCAAGGAAGCCCCCTGCAAGCGGGGACGTGTCTCGTCTACCCACACGTGGATCCTTTTCCCCTGCTCGTGGGCCGTGCGGACGACGGCCAAGGCGGTGCCGTAATCCACCGTCGCCAAAGCCCCAGCATTACAATGGGTCAGGATGTTGAACCCATCTGCAACGAGAGGTGCTCCATGGGCACCCAGACGACGGTTAATCTCCACGTCTTCATCGGCGATGGCCTGGGCTTCGGCGATCAGCGCGCACACCAATTTGTCCACGGTAGGCTCTTCTTCGGCCTGGGCCTTGTGCAACATGCGCTCCACCGCCCAAAACAGGTTCACCGCCGTGGGCCGCGTCGCACGGATCAACGTAGCGGCCTCGTCGAGATCGGCCCGCAGAGCCTCTCGCGTGGTTGCCCGGCTCTGCCGCGCGGCCAGCGCCAGGCCAAACGCCGCTGCCGCGCCGATGGCCGGCGCCCCACGGATGGTCATGTCCTCGATAGCCCGGGCTACGTCGTGATAGTCGTCGAACTCGACGACCGCGAGTTCCAGGGGCAGCTTGCGCTGGTCGATCATCTTGACCGTGCCTCGGGCGTTCCACTCGATGGTTCGCATTCGTTCGCTCGCACGCACAAAAAAGGCTCCCTCGATGAGAGCCATTGAGAATCCACGATCTCTCATCTTCCAGGTTGCACTCGGACACTTGCAGTCCGATGCACCTGCCGGAGTTGGCACCTGGCCAAGGTTCAAGGTTCGAGGTTCCACGAGTTCGCATCCCTGGAACTCCACCTCGGACTTTGAACACTCAACTGGTTGCCGGGGCTTCGTCGGGCCGGTCCCTCCACCCCTCTGGATGAGCGTCCAGTTCGGTTGTTTGTAGCGGCAGCTATGGTAGCATACTCAAATCGTTTTGTCAAAAACCACTCGCGGATTGTAGGACAAGCCAACAGCTTGTCCTACAGATTCGTCGACTGGGCGGGTGGCCGCCACAGAAGCATCAGGACAGCCGCCGCCAGTGCTAGGAACGCGCCGAAAAGGAACGGCGCTGAAGGTCCAAAACCCTGCCATGAGCCTACTCCTTGCCAAAGCAGGCCGGCAATGAACGAGGCCGGGAAGTCGAGCAATCCCAGGATTGCGTTGTAGGTGCCGTAGGCCGTGCCGCGCAGCTCAGGGGGCACCAAGTCGGCCACCATCGCCTTGGCGGTTCCGTAGGCCAGGCCGTAGTACACACCGTACAGGGCATACAGCATCCAGATCTGCCAGCCGGTCCGAGCCACCGCAAAGCCAAAGTAGATGGTTGCGTAGGCCAGCCACCCACCAATGATGATCTTCCTGCGCCCAATACGGTCCGAGAGCGAGCCGGCGGGGGTAGAAATCAGTGTGTAGACCAGGTTGAAGGTGACCAACATGCCCAGGATGCCCAGCACGTTGAGGCCTCGCTCCTGCGCACGCAGTACCAGAAAGGCGTCTGAAGAGTTGCCCAGGTCGAACACGCCGACGATGACCAGGAACACCAGGAACGGCTTGCCCAGCCCTCTGAAGCTGATGGCCGGTCGCTCCCGCCTGCTGGTCACCGGCACGTCCTTTGCGCCCAGGGCCAGGGACAGCACAGCCAGCACGGCCGGCAAGAGGCTGACCAACACGATAACCTGGAAGGTATGCCGGCTCAAATCCGCTGCGGCCGACTGTGCTCTCCAGACAATGACCAAAGCGATCAGGAGCCCCAACATCGCTCCGGCGGTATCGGCAGCACGGTGAAAGCCAAAAGCCAGCCCTCGCTGCTTCTCCTCAACGCTGTCGGCCACCAGCGCGTCGCGCGGGGCGGTGCGGACGCCTTTGCCCACCCGGTCGGCCCAACGGGCGCCCAGCACTGCCGGCCAGGCGCTGGCAATATAGAAAAATGGCTTTGAGATAGCCGAAATCCCGTAGCCAAGCACGGCCAGTCCCTTGCGCCCCTGCACCCTGTCCGAAAGCCAGCCGGAGAAGACTTTGAGCACGCTGGCCGTAGCCTCGGCGATGCCCTCTATGAGGCCGATGACGCTCGTCCGCACGCCGAGGACGTTGCTGAGAAAGAGGGGCAGAATGTTGATGACCATCTCGCTGGAGATGTCCATGAAAAAGCTGGTCAGGCTCACGGCCCATACGTTGCGTGGCAACGCCCGCCAGCCCTGTTTCTGTTCGGGTTCAGTTGTTGGTTCCATAATCGAGCCTCCGCCGGTTGCGATAGAATAGCACTGCCTGCTACAATGCGCAAGCCGTCCCCGCTGCAGAGTACGAGCCTCCGGGAGGGTTGACAAAGAAAGCATTTGCGGCGAAAATGGGGCCATGCGACTCTATCGGAAAGTGAAACATTTGCTCCTTCTGTGGTTGGTTCTCACGGCCTGTGCGTTGCTCGCCGGCTGTGCCAATCCTACACCGGCGGCTGTGGTGCCTCTGCCGACGGAAACACAGCCGCCGATGGCCCAGGCCCCAACCCTCACCGCGGAGCCCAGTGCTACGCGCATCCCTATACCCACACTTACCTTCGCCGCCACGCCCAGCCCAACGGTCACGCCATCTGCTACTGTCCAGACCCCGCCGACTCTGAGCCTGACCCCGACCCCGACCTCAGACCTGACCTCGAGCTCCGCTCTACCCCCCGATGCGCGCATGGACGCTGCCCAGCGCTATCAGACCAACGGCGACTACGACCAGGCCATTGCTGCCTACCAGGCCGTGCTCGACGACCGGCCTACACCCGACCAGGCCCGCCAGGCTCGCTACCATCTGGCCGTATGCTACCTGCTCAACGGCGACTACGCCGCCAGCGCGGCCGACTGGGAGGCTTTTGTCGCGGCCTTTGCCAAGGATCCTCTCCTGCCCCAGGCCCATCTAATGGCAGGCCGCGCCTATCGGGCGATGGCCGACTGCGCTCAGGCCATTCCCCATTTCCAGGCATACCTGGCACGTGAGACCATCCTGGGCGACACGGTCAACGAATGGATTGGCGATTGCCACGCAGCCAGCGGGGAATGGGACGCTGCCATCGCGGTCTACCGCCAGGCCCTGAAGGCCAGCAGCGACCGGAGTACTGAGGTCGGACTTAGAGAAAAGGTCGCCAGTGCCCACCTGGCCCTGAAAGACAACACGGCCGCTGTGGCGGAATACGATGCCATCCTGGCCGTGGCCCGCCAAGAGCCGTATCGGGCCAAGATCGAATACCTGGCTGGGCAGGCTCTGGCTATGGCAGGCTCGACCGACGCCGCCTACGTGCGGTATCACCGTGCGGTGGACCGTTATCCCGAGGCTGAATATGCGTATCTTGCCCTCGTCGAGTTGGTGGATGCCGATGTCGCGGTAGATGAGTTCCAGCGAGGTCTGGTGGATTATTACGCCGGGGACGCATACCCCGACGCCTATGGCGCAGCCATCCGTGCCTTTGACCGCTACCTGGACGTGAAGCCAGCCCCCAAGGCCGACGAGGCGCTCTACCGTAAGGCGCTGGCACAACAGGCCCTGGATCAGACGGGCGATGCCTTAGACACTTTGGAGACGATCATCGCGGAATACCCCCGCAGTACGTGGCTGGCGTCAGCCTGGTTCGAGAAGGCGGTCACACTGGCTTCGGCAGGCGACTCTGCCACAGCGGTCAAGGCTTATCTGGACATGGCTGCTTTTTTCCCATCCGACAGACTGGCTCCCCAGGCAGCGTGGCAGGCAGCCAAGCTCCGCGAAGGAGTGGGGCAGCACGCCGAGGCGGCAATGCTCTACGAGCGCGTCCAAGCGGATTTTCCGGGCTATGAGAGCGCCGACGAGGCTCTGTGGCGGGCAGGTCTGGCCCATTATCGGGCCGGTGCCCGTGACCGTGCTGTGGTCGACTGGCAAGCGTTGCTCGACAAATACACTATGTCTTCCTATCGGCTCAAGAGCCTGTATTGGTTGGGCAAACTCAAGATCAAAGTAAAGTCACCAGGCCAGGCGGATTATTGGGATCAACTCAAGCCCTACCCCCACGATTACTATGCCCTCCGGGCCCAGCAGGTCCGCTCCGGCAGCAGTCTGACGACCACCCGACTGATCACCGATGCCGTCCAGCTGCCTCCCGGGGATCCGAGCCAGGACGAGGCCGAGATCCTGAAATGGATGCGCGGTTGGACGCAAGTGCCCACCGTCACAAAGCTCATCGACCCCCCTTCCTCTCTGTCCCAGCGATTGGACGTTCGGCGCGGCCAGGTGTTGTTGGCGGTGGGCCTCCGTAAAGAGGCGTTGTCTGCCTTTGATAGCGCCCGTTCGGCGGCGTGGAGCGATCCAGTTGCGCTGGCACAACTGTCCTTCTTTTTCCGCGAACAGGGACTGCATGGATTGGCAGCGCGCTGCGCCGCCCGGCTGGCAGGCTTGTGGCCCAAAGGCAGGGTCGAGGATGCACCACTCTCATTGCAGCGCCTGGCCTATCCCCTCGTGTATGCCGATCTGTTGTCGGCTGAAGCGCAGGCTCGGAGCCTGGACCCTTTGTTGCTGGCAGCTCTAATCCGTCAGGAAAGCCTCTTCGAGCCGGTGGCTGAATCGTATGCTGGGGCGCGAGGCCTGGGCCAGGTGATGCCTGCCACCGGCGAAGGGATCGCCAAGAGCCTGGAGATGGACGAATTCACCTTGGACGATCTCTACCGGCCATGGGTCAGCATCCGCTTCGGGGCCTATTACCTCGGCGTGCAACTGAAGCGGTTCGACGACCAGATCCTGGTCGCCCTGGCCGCGTACAACGGGGGACCGGGCAACACTCTCCACTGGTTGGAGCCTGCTGGCGACGATCTAGACCTGTTCGTTGAGGTCATCGGGGCTGAGCAGTCACGGCGCTATCTTCAGAAAGTCTACGAGCAGTACCTCACGTATGAAACCCTGTACAGATCCGGCAAACGCGGGGAGTAGCCGCGCCCGATTCCGGAATCGGCTTTTTCGCGCAGGGCCAGGAGATGCCGCGTAGCACACAGCGCGAATTGACAAGAACCCTGCCAGCGCGTATAATCTGCGCCGCCTTCAGGGCAAATTCACGTTTCTTGCCCGTCAAGATCACACGCCGATTCGGAAGTCGGCCAGGTCGAACGAACGGAGGAGAGGCAGCAAGAGAGCAACGCGTTTGGCACAAATCAACTACATCGGCCACGCCACAGTCCTGGTTGACATCGGTCGCATCCGTGTATTGACCGACCCGATCCTGAGGGACCGGGTCTTTTTCTTGCAGCGCCATGGGCGGAACCCGGCGCAGGATCTGATCGAAGAACGTCCCCCCGACATCGTGCTCCTGTCGCACCTGCACTACGATCACGCCGACCTACCTTCCTTGCGGCGCCTTCCCTCCACGGCCACCGTCATTGCGCCCCGAGGGAGCGGCAGGTACTTGGAGCGGTGGGCAGGCGTCCACGTGCACGAGGTCCGTGAGGGTGACCGAGGGAAAGCCGCGGACGTTGAGATCCACGTGTTGCCGGCTGAACACGGCCGGGCGTATTCGGTGCCCAGGCCCATGACCACTTGCCTGAGCTACGTTTTGCAGAACCGCCTATCCGTCTTTTTTGCTGGCGATACGGATCTGCACCCAGAGATGCACAACATAGGCCGCGAATTTCGCCTGGATTTGGCCCTTCTGCCAGTGTGGGGCTACAGCCATCGGGTGGGCAGCGGCCATCTCACACCCTTGACGGCAGCCCAGGCGCTCGTGCGGTTGCGCCCGCACTTTGCCGTACCCATTCACTGGGGCACTCTGCGCTACCTGGGACCGCATGCCTTATGGAAACGAGCCGATTTTCTGAACAGTCCCCCTCATGCCTTTGCTGAGTACGCCTCGCGTCTGGCTCCCGCGACAGAAGTCCGTGTGCTACAACCAGGCAGCTGGACGACGGTGAACTGGACCGTGTAACCAGCTCCATCGAGCGTGGCCAGAAGAGCGTGATGCGGTGTTTGACAGATTCATGGTTTCATGGTACACTTGGATTCTAACCATAGCATGACAGGCCGTGAAGGGAACGAGTAGGCGCGGCGGAACGTCCAGAGAATCCGGCGAGAGGGGTGGAAGCCGGATACGGAAAACCCGCCGAAAATCCTCCCCGAGCCGCCAACCGAACGCCCGCCGATGACCATGGGAGTTGTCGGCCGATCAGTAGACTTGGCCGGATTCGCCCCTCGTTAGCGGGGCGCGGGTATCGTTCTGAATTCAAAGGACTGTACCCGGTCGAGTGAGCGGTGACGCTAGGAAGGGTGGTACCGCGGGAGTGTCGCGTGGGCGCTCTCGTCCCTTGGGGATGGGGGCGTCTTTTGTTTCTTTTGCTGAGGAGAACGCAAGTTGAAGTACGTACCCTACACCAAACTGACCGGTGTGCCCAACGTTGTTGTAGACGGAGCTGCCCAGGAAGACACGGTCCTGACGTTGAGCCACTGGCCACGAAACTGCTCGCCGGCTGAATTCCGCGCCGATACCAGCACCGAGATGGTGCTGAGCTATCTCACCATGCCGGGGGCCGACAAACGGTACGCGCCCAAAGTGCGCGTGGTGTCGAACAATCACTTTGACGAGGATGGGTTGTGCGCCGTCTGGGCCATGATCCATCCAAGCCTTGCCTTGCAGTGGCGTGAGCTGCTGGTGGACGTGGCCACCGCGGGCGATTTCAGCACCTATCGTCGCCCGCAGGCTGCCAAGGTGGTATTCACCATCCGCAGCCACGCCGGCCTTCACACCTTGCCTGGGGCCGAAAAACTCCAGGGGGACGATGGTACCGGTAGTGCGCAGTACCAGGCTCTCTTGCCCCTGTTAGAGCGCTTCCTAGAGGACACGGACCGCTATGGACCGTATTGGGATGCGGAATGGTCGGCCATGTTGCGCAGCAAGACGGCGATGGTAACGGGCCAAGTGGAGCTGTACGAGGCACCGAACGTTGACCTGGCAGTAGCGCAAGCACCGGAAGCCTTGCATCCCATGGTCTTGTACAACCAAACTCAGCGCTTGCGAGTGTTGACTGCCTTGCCGGGTGGGTACTATCAGTTGCGCTATCGCTACGAAACCTGGGTCCAGTTTGCCAGCCGGCCGGTAAAGCCCCGCGTAGACCTGACCCCTCTCCTGCCTCGGCTGCAGGAACTGGAAAAGTCACCGGTGCAGTGGACCTTTGACGGACTCTCGGCCAGTAGCCCGGTGCTCCAGCCCGTGGGGTCAGACGGTCAGCCCGCCCCCAGCAGCCTGAAGCTGCAGGCGTTGGTGGATGAACTGGTGGCCTTTTTCGCACGGGAACAAGACAACCCTGCGCTGCAGTGGAACCCATACGCGTAAGGGCCCATCCTGGGGATTCCTGTGGAGCCTGTTTGATATGGCATCTCTGCATAAAGCGGGGTAGGACATTGACAGTACAGTTATATCAGACCGACAGCTATCTGAACGAGTTTGATGCCGCGGTGACGGCGGCAAACGGCCAGGTCGTGGTGCTGGACCGGACTGCGTTCTATCCCAGCGGCGGTGGTCAGCCACACGATACGGGGGTCGTGATCTGGGAAGGCGGCTCGGCGCGCGTGGTGCAGGTGAAAAGGCAGGGGGATGACGTGTGGCACACGTTGGAAGGGGCTGTGCCTCCGGTGGGCACCGCCGTCCACGGCACGCTGGACTGGGAACGACGCTACCAGCTCATGCGCACCCACACGGCCCTCCACGTGCTGTGCGGCGCGGTGTGGCGCGACTATGGAGCGCTTGTGACCGGGGGCAACATGGATCCGCTCCAAGGCCGCATGGATTTCGAGTTCGAGACGATGAACAAGGAGCTGGTGGCCGAGATCGAGGCCTGCGTCAACGCCGAGATCCAGCAGGGCCATCCGGTGCGCGTTGCCACCCTGCCGCGCGAGGAAGCGTTCCAGATCCCGGACCTGATCCGCACCAAGATCAATCTGCTGCCGCCGCAGATCCAGGAGGTGCGCACCGTCGAGATCGTGGGATTGGATCTGCAGGCCGATGGCGGCACCCACGTGGCCAACACCCGAGAGGTGGGGTGCGTGCGCGTGATAGACTATAAAAGCAAAGGTGCCATCAACAAGCGCATCTACATCGAGTTAGAAGCGCAAGCGGGTGAGTGACGCTGCCTGAGCGAAGCGAGGACTGTCTGGGTCAAGAGGAAGGAGGCAATGGAGAAGATGCAACCTTACCAGCCACCATCTTCGGGTTCGATTGCTGACTCCGAAATCGGCAGATCATAGACCATGAACCCCAATGCGATTTCGGAGGAGGAGACATGTTCGAAGCAGCACTCAATCAAGTTGACTATGTGAAACTTGAGCACCAGGTACTCGATTTCTGGAAGCGTACCGATGCCTTCCGCAAGCTACAGGCCAAGAATCGAGGCCGGCAGAAATTCTCGTTCGTCGACGGTCCCATCACGGCCAACAACCCCATGGGTGTCCATCACGCCTGGGGACGCACCTACAAGGATTTGTTTCTGCGCTACAAAGCCATGCGCGGCTTTGACCAGCGCTGGCAGAATGGCTATGACTGCCAGGGCCTGTGGGTCGAAGTGGAGGTCGAGAAGGAGCGCGGCTTCACAAGCAAGCGGGACATCGAAGTCTTCGGCCTGGCTGAATTCGTCAACCTCTGCAAGCAGCGGGTGTTGCAGTACTCCGCCGTCCAGACCCAGCAGTCAATCCGCATGGGGTATTGGATGGACTGGAATGACCTCGACTCGCTGCGCGCCCTGCGGGACAGGATGGCCGAGAACCCACAGCAGGTCATCACCGTCGATGGTCCCCTGGGGCCCATAACGGACACTGTGGAGCAGATCGTCGGCCGGCTGGGCCTGCCGGAGCTAGGGGGCAGCTACTTTACCTTCAGCAACGAGAACAACTATACCATCTGGGCAGCGCTGAAAAAGTGCCACGCGAACGGCTGGATCTACCACGGCACCGATGTCATGCCTTGGTGTGCGCGCTGCGGCACCGGCATCAGCCAGCACGAGATCGTGACCGAGGGTTACCGGGAACTGACCCACACCAGCGTTTTTCTCCGCTTTCCGCTGCGCAACCGACCTGGGGAGGACCTGTTGGTGTGGACCACCACGCCGTGGACCCTGAGCAGCAACGTGATGGCAGCAGTCCATCCAGACCTGCCCTACGTCCTGGTCGAGCAAGAATGTCTGCGATTCTGGTTGAGCAAGGGCGCACTGGGCAACGCCGTGCGGCCTGGACTGGGCCGGTCAGTCACAGGGAGTTCTTACACCGTGCTGGACGAGAAAAAGGGTGCCGAGTTGGTGGGCTGGACCTACGATGGTCCCTTTGACGATCTGCCGGCCCAGCAGTCGAGTGGGTCTGCCGCTGCCCACCGGGTCATCCCGTGGGACCAGATTAGCGAGGCCGAGGGGACGGGCATCGTCCACATGGCCCCGGGCTGCGGCGCGGAGGACTTTCAACTGGGTAAAGCGCTGGGCCTGCCGGTCCTCGCTCCGCTGGACGAGGCGGGGATCTTTCAGGACGGCTTTGGCTGGCTAGTCGGGATGAACGTCCACGAGACGGCCAAGCCGATCTTTGAGAACCTGAAGGCCAAGGGCATCCTCTACCGCCTGGAGGACTATACCCACCGCTACCCGGTGTGCTGGCGCTGCCACGAGCAGTTGGTCTTCCGGCTGGTGGACGAATGGTTCATCGCCATGGGCGATCCCCTGGGCAAGCCGTACGAGCAGGTCTCGGAGGAAGAAAAGGCGAGTCGCCTGCGCTACCAGATTATGGATTCGGTGCAGGCAACGCGCTGGATCCCGGACTTTGGCTTTGAGCGGGAGATGGACTGGCTGCGCAACATGCACGATTGGATGATCTCCAAGAAGCGGTACTGGGGCCTGGCCCTGCCCATCTGGCGGTGCCAGAAATGTGGCTGGTACGACGTCGTCGGCAGCCGGGAGGAGCTTCAGGCTCGGGCGGTGGCCGGCTGGGGAGAGTTCGACGGCCACACGCCGCACCGGCCTTACGTAGACGCCGTCAGGATCCGCTGTGAAAAGTGCGGGGAAACGGTTAGCCGCATCCCCGACGTGGGCAACCCCTGGCTGGATGCCGGCATCGTCGCCTTCTCGACCATGAGCTACCGCACCAACCCCGACTATTGGCGCCAGTGGTTCCCGGCCGACCTGATTACCGAGAGCTTTCCGGGCCAGTTCCGCAACTGGTTCTACAGCATGTTGGCCATGAGCACTATCATGGAGCGCCGGTCTCCCTTCCGCACAGTGCAGACCTACGCCACCCTCCTGGCCGAGGATGGTCAGGCGATGCACAAGAGCTGGGGCAACTCGATCGAGTTCAACGACGCGGCGGACAAGATGGGCGTGGATGTGATGCGCTGGATGTTCTGCACGCAAAAGCCGGAGGTGAACCTGCTCTTCGGCTATCACCGCGCCGACGATACCCGCCGCCGCTTCCTCATCCCGTTGTGGAATGTCTACTCCTTCTTGGTCACTTACGCCAACCTGGACAACTGGCAACCCGCCGATGCCCAACACCCGACATCCAATACCCAGCTCTCCGCACTCGACCGGTGGATCCTCGCTCGCCTCAACCAGGTGATCGCGCGCGTCACCGAGTGCCTGGACGACTATGATCCGTATGGTGCGACGCTGGCCGTGGAGCCGCTACTGGACGACCTGACCAATTGGTACGTGCGCCGCAGCCGCAGGCGCTTCTGGAAGAGCGAGCACGACGCCGATAAGGATGCCGCCTACTCCACGCTCTACTATGTCCTGGTGACTCTGTGTAAGCTCCTGGCGCCCTTTACTCCTTTTGTGACCGAAGTGATGTACCAGAACCTGGTCCGCTCGGTGGTGAAGGATTCCTGCGAAAGCGTCCATCACTGCGACTGGCCCAGCACCGTCCCAGGGGCGGTGGACCAGGACCTGCTGGATCGGATGCACCTGGCTATGCAGGTTTCAGCCTTGGGCCGGTCGGCGCGGAGTGCCTCGAACGTCAAGCTGCGCCAACCGCTGGCCCGAGCGCGCGTGTACGCAGGCGACCATGCGGCCCGGCTGGACGACCTGGCTGCCCTGGTGACTGACGAGCTCAACGTGAAGGAACTGGAGTTTGTCACGGAAGAGGCCGAGTTGGTCGAGTACGAGATCGGCCTGCTGCCCAACGTGCTGGGGCCCAAGCACGGCCGCCGCTTCCCGGCAGTGCGCAAGGCGGTGGCTGCGGCCGACGCCTCGGCCCTTGCCCGGCGCTTTAAGGCCGGCCTGAGTGCGGCATTGGACTTGGGCGATGGTGGACCAGTGGTGGAGCTGCTGCCAGAAGAGGTGGAGGTCCGAACCCATGGGCGCGAGGGCTATGCCGTGGCTGAGGACAAGGGACTTGTGGTGGCCGTGGACGTGACGCTGACGCCCGCCCTGGCAGGCGAAGGCCTGGCCCGCGACCTGGTGCGGCGCATCCAGATGATGCGCAAACAGGCCGACTTGCAGCTCAACGACCGCATCGTAACCTTCTACGACGCCGACGAAGAGCTCATGGCCGTCGTCGAGGCGTGGAGCGACCACATCCAGTCTGAGACGCTGAGTCTGGAGCTGGTGGCCGGTGTAGTGCCGCCAGACGCAACCCGACGGGAGTCATTCAAGCTGGAGGGTCTTTCGGTGACGCTGGGTATCAAGAAGACATAGTGCGAGGCCTTCTTTCCGTGTGGGTCAGCTTGCGACTGAAAGCAGAGTAAGGGTTCCTGGGGGCACAGTCATGTTCGAAGTGGGTTCCGAGGCCAGCCTTATCCGAATTGAGGAGGAGGTGCGGCGCTTCTGGCAGCTCTACGGCGTGCCTGAGGCAGACCGCGCTGCTCGCAACAGTGGCTCGCCGTATGTCATCTACCAGCAACCCCTGTCGGTTGCTGGGCAATCCCCGGCCGATCAGGTGCGGCTGCTGGCGACCACGGACCTACTGGCTCGCTACCATGCCATGCAAGGCAATTCAGTGCAGCGCCGGGCAGGCTGGGCCTGTCACGGCTTGGCGGTCGAGGTTGCGGTAGAGCGGGCGTTTGGACCCAGAGGCAGTGGAGGCGATCTGGAGCAGTTTGCTGCTGCCTGCCGTCAGGCCGCAATGGAAGGCGTGACCCAAGGCCAAGCGCTGGCGGAGCGATTGGGCGTCTGGCTCGATCCAGGCGGCACCTATACGACGCTGTCACCCCAGGCGATCGGCACGGTGTGGGCAGCGCTCCACCGGCTGTGGAACGCCGGCCGACTGAAGAATGAACAGACCGTTGCCTCCGTCTGCCCTCGGTGTGCGACGCCCCTGTCGACGCTGGAGGCGGGACGACGTTCTGTCGTGGGGGAAGCCCGGTCGGCCTGGGTGCGCCTGCCGTGGGACGGCGAAGCGGACGCCTACTTTCTGGCCTGGACGGAGGCCCCGTGGATGCTGGTGGGCATGGTGGCCTTGGCCGTGCACCCTGGCGCCAGCTACGTCTTGGTCGAATCGCCTGGGCACCCCGGCAGCCCGCCCACGCGACTGCTCTTGGCCGAGTCGGCCCTCGATCGTGCTGTGCCAGGTGACCACCGGCAGGTACGACGGATGATGGGCAAGGCGTTGCGCGGCGCCCGCTATCGGCCATTGTTCACGTTCTTGCCTGTGACCGAGGGGACCGGACGCGTGGTGCTGAGCACGGAGGTCCCCCTCGACCAGGGCACAGGAGTGTTTCCGGTGACGCCGGCCTTTGATGCGCCGTCGCTGGCAATTGCCTTGGCCCATGACCTGCCGGTCCCTGAACCGCTGGATGGCTGGGGTAACCTGGACGATACCGTCATGCCCTGGCGGGGATTCTCGCCGCTGGACGCGGAACGCCTCCTCGTCGAGGACCTGCAAACACGCGGCCTCCTGGTTCGGCAGGCGATCGCCGAACAGCCTCGTGCGCTGTGCCCATATTGCGAGACGCCGTTGTTGCCCCTGATGCGATCGGTGTGGCGACTGGAGACCGAAAGCGGTCCGTGGATCATTGGGCGCGATCGTGCCTGGGGTACGCCATTGCCGATTTGGGGGTGTGCCGGCTGCGGGGAGCGGGCCTGCGTTGCTGGGCTCGACGACCTGGCGCACCGAGCTGGCCTGGATACTGAGCAGATCGATCCCCACCGACCAGCTGTAGACCGCATCATTTTTGCGTGCACCGCATGCGGTGGGTCGATGCATCGGGTGCCGGTGGTTGTCGACGTCGATTTTGAAACGGCTGTACTTTCCCGGAGCCCTGGAACCCGACCCGAGCCTGCCAACCTGGCCGTCGGGGTGGGTGCTACACCCCGGAGCTGGCTCGCGAATCTCACCGTGGTTGCCCCCTTGCTGAGTGGCGCGAAGGCATGGGATCAGGCGGTGAGTGTGCCGGAAGAGGATGGCGGGGCAGGCTGGGACCTGAGGCGCAGCCTGCCGGCCGACGCGTGGCGTTGGGCAGCATACACCGGCACGGATCCCGAATTGGCAGAACAGGCCATTCTGAGGCCGTTGTGGCGCATGGCCGTCGAGTTAGCCAGCTCCCAAGCCACAACATTACGACCGAAACAGGAGTCAGGAACAGGCATAGCCCTTCTAGAGCGCTGGCTCGGTGCTCGTGTCTACCAGACCCTCATCAACATGTCCGCAGCGCTCGACGCCTCCAACCCGCGCCAGGCGGCTTGGGAACTGGCCTCGTTCGTGGACGACCTTTCCGGCTGGTATCTTCCCCGGCAGCACGGTGGCGGAGGTGCGGTTATCGGAACGCTGAACCGGATGATCGCCCCGTTCTTGCCCCATCTGGCCGAGGCCATCCAACGACTGCTCGGCGCACAGGCCGAGGACAGCGTGCACCTGACCCGCTGGCCTGCTGCTGACCCTTTGTGGGCGGATGCGGAACTGCTGGCTCAGATGGCGAATGTGAAGCGATTGGCTGCCTTGGGGCACATGGCCCGAGGGCGGGCCGGTCTGGCACCCGGGCAAGTCGTGCGCCAGGCGATCATTGGCCTCCTCGCAGGGGATGCGAGGGGGGCAGACGAGTTGGCTCCCCTTCTGGAGCTACTGGCAGACGCCCTGGGCTCTGCCCAGGTCCGCTCTGCGCCCGATGCAGCCGCACAGGTCCGCTGGCGACTCAGCCTGAATCGAGATCAGGCTGCGAGACGAGCTATTGCCCTGGACGACGTGGATACCACGCTCGCCAACCTGGACGCAGCATCTGCGGCGAGGCTGGCTTCACAGTTGTGGCAGGGATTCAGCGTGAGCATAGAGTCGTCTGGACAAGGGATCACCCTGTTGCCCGAAGAGGTAGAGATCGCCGTTCAGGCGCAGCACGGCTGGACGGCCACAGCCGATGCGCACAATATCGTGATCCTGGAAACGGGTGACTTGCTCATTTCTGTGTCTTGAAGTACAATTTGCTGCTACGGACAGAACAATCTATCGTGGGGGTGGAATGACAGTTAGAGAACCAAAAGTGATCCAAGCGGTCTTGGCGGGCGAGCGGGCACGACTACAGGCGGTGATCGCCCAGATCGAGGCTGAAGGCGGAGTGAACTTGGGCTACGGCAACCACATGGCCGACGATGCCAGTGAGGCATTTGAGCAGGCCAAGGAACTGGCACTGCATGAGAATGCCAGGAGGTTGCTTGAGCAGGTGAATGGTGCGCTCAATCGCATCGACCAGGGCACCTACGGCCAGTGCGAGCAATGTGGGGTCGCGATCGATCCGGCGCGCCTCGAAGCCTTGCCGTACGCCGCCTTGTGCTTCCGCTGCCAGCAACGACTCGGTGCCTAGTGGGCATGGACACACCGCGCTCTCATCGTCTTCGCAACTGGGTGCTGTTGGCTGCCGGGGCCCTGTGCCTCTTGGCCCTGGACCAAGTGACCAAGTGGCTGGTCGTGCGTAACCTGGCGGTCAATGAGGCCTGGGTGCCCATCCCTGCCCTGTCCAAGATTTTCACGATCACGCACGTCCAGAACACCGGCGTGGCCTTTGGGCAGCTTGGTGGGCTAGGCTGGGTGTTCATGCTGGTCAACCTGACAGTCTTTGTCGGAGTTCTCGTCTGCTATCCCCGCATCCCGGCCGGGCAATGGCCGCTGCGCCTGGCAGCCACGCTCATCCTGGCGGGCGACCTGGGTAACGTAATCGATCGCGTTCGCACCACCGCCAACATCGCGCAAGTGACTGGCAAGCTGTGGACAGCGCTACCCAAGGCGTACGTGACCGACATGTTCGCTTTCAGATTCTGGTGGGTGTTTAACGTGGCCGACCTCTGCGTGGTGACTGGGGTGGCCCTTCTGGCCTGGATGCTGTGGCGGACGGAGGGAGCGCAGACCGGCCGGGAAGCAGCAAGCAGGGAAGCAGAGAACCACGTACCAGTGGCCGAAGGGCACGGATCGGAGTAGTAGGCCCGGAGACGCTATTGGGGGGCTGGGCTATGCGTATGTTTGGAGCTGGGGCCGGTGGGCCCCCGTTCTGTTTGTGGGGAAATGAACGAACTGCGCGTTGAGCTTGAGGTGCAGGAGGGCGGGTTCCGCCTGGACAGATTCCTGGCCGATCATGTGCCCGATCTATCCCGGTCGGCCGCCCAGGGTCTGATTGACGACGGCCAGATCACAGTGAATGGCGGCCCGGCCAAGGCCAGTTACAAAGTCAGGCAGGGTGACGCCGTAGTTGTCTGTCGGCCGGCGGCACATGTGACCGATCCCGTCGCCGAAGCGATCCCCCTGCACATCGTGTACGAAGACGCCTGGCTGCTCGTGGTGGACAAAGCTGCGGGGATGGTGGTCCATCCCGCGCCAGGGCATACCGGGGGGACCCTGGTCAATGCCGTGCTGGCCCACTGCCCTGGGCTGGCCGCGAGCGGCGACGACCGGCCCGGCATCGTGCATCGGCTGGATCGGGACACCTCCGGACTGATCGTGGTGGCCAAGACCGAAGAGGTTCGCCGGGCGTTGCAGCAGCAATTCAAAGACCACCAGGTACGCAAGGTCTACCAGGCTCTCCTAGAAGGTCACCTGCAGCCAGAACGGGGCCGCATCGAGGCTCCCCTGGGGCGCGATCCGCACCACCGGCAGCGGATCGCAGTAATACCCAGCGGCCGCGAGGCCATCACTGCCTACCGTGTGCTGGAGTACTTGTCCAGATCAAGCCGAGACGCAGGAGAGTACACCCTGGTCGAGGCCGAGCCCGAGACCGGACGCACCCATCAGATCCGCGTCCACTTGGCCTCCATCGGCCATCCAGTGGTCCGGGACGCCGCATATGGCCGGCGGCGGACGTCGCTGCCCCTTGCGCGGCAATTCCTCCATGCCTGCCGTCTGGAACTCCAGCACCCCCTCACGGGCCAACGCCTGGAGTTCGAAGCCTCGCTCCCATCCGATTTGAGGGCGGTGCTGGAGTTGTTGAGAAACGGCTGAACTTACTTCTTTTTCTTCTTGTCCTTCTTCTTGTCGCCCTTCTTGCCCTTCTTCCCTTGTTTCTCCTTGTCCTTCTTCTCGTCTTTCTCGACTTCCTTCTCGTCTTTCTTGCCCATTGCTTTCTCCTTTTCACTCTTGGTTAGGGGCTCCGGTGGAACGTAGCCGAGCTCTCGGCCCAGCGTGTCCACCAAGGTCTTGACGATTTTCACCCGGGCGTACCACTTGCAGTCGCCCTCGACGATGGTCCACGGTGCAGTGAGGGTGCTCGTGCGGAGGAGCATGTCATTGACCGCCGCCTGGTACATGCCCCATTGTTCCCGGTTGCGCCAGTCCTCGTCGGTCAGCTTCCACGCCTTGTACGGGATTTCCGACCGCAACTCAAAGCGGCGCAATTGCTCTTCCTTACTGATGTGCACCCAGAACTTGACCAGGATGGTGCCGAAATCCACCAACTGGCGCTCGAACTCATTGATCTCACGGTAGGCGCGTTTCCACTCCTCCTCGGTGCAAAAGCCCTCCAGCCGCTCGACCATCACCCGGCCATACCAACTCCGGTCAAAGATGACGATTTGCTTTTCGTCGGGCGGCTTGAGCCGCCGCCAGAAACGCCACAGGTACTGATGGGACTTGTCCTCCCCGGCTGGCGCGGCAATTGGGTATACTTCGTAGCCGCGGGGGTCCAGTTTCTCGGTGACGCGCTTGATGGCGCCGCCCTTGCCGGCGGCATCCCAACCTTCAAAGACCATAACCGTGGGGCGACGATGCGCGTACAACTGATATGCCAGGGCCCGCAACTGCAACTGGTAGCGGATCAGGTCGTGGACGTATTGCTCTTTGCTCAGGTTCTTGGTCAGATCGATCGTCTCCAACATGGCGGCCTCTCCTAGTCCTCCCCAGCCTGAGCTTCCGCTTCGGCAGCCAAATCGGATTCCAGGCTCTCGTCGTCCTCGTCCGGTGGCTCCCCGGGCACCGTGGTGGGTGCTTCCTCAGGCGGCGGCTCGATGCCCCGCTCCTTCAACGCCTCTTCCAGGCGGCCGATGATGGTTTGAAAGATCCTGACCCGGCACCAACGCCGGTTAGTGGCCTCGACAATGGTCCACGGCCCCCACTCGGTGTCAGTGCGCTCGAGCATTTCTTCGACTGCCACCAGGTACTCGTCGTACCTGCGGTGGTGCTCCCAGTCTTCCGGCTGGACGTGCCAGCTCTCGAGGGAGTCCTTCTCCAGCACGCTAAATCGCTGCCGCTGCTCTTCCTTGCTGATGTGCAGCCAGAACTTGACGATCACGTAGCCGTCGTCGGCGAGCGTGTGTTCAAAGTCAACGATGTCGCGGTACCCTTTGCGCCATTCCTCCTCCGGTGTCAGGCCCTCCATCCGCTCTACGAGCACGCGACCGTACCAACTGCGGTCAAAGATAGCCATTTCGCCATAGTTGGGCAGCTTGAGCCAAAAGCGCCAAAGCCAGGGCAGATGCATCTCGAAGGTGCGCGGCGCCTGAATGGGGTACAGCTTGAAACCGCGTGGGTCGAGCCGCGACGTCAGCAGGTTAATCGAGGTGCCCTTGCCAGAAGCATCCCAGCCCTCAAAGAGGATGATGCTGGGAATTTTGGCGTCCCAGCATGCCTTTTCCAGGTCATACAATCGCCGTTGCAGCCTCGGCAGCAAGACTTTGTAATCCTGTTTGGACAGCCTGCGCGTCAGGTCGATTTTCTCGAGCATTCACGATTCCTCCTGTCTCCTTTGGTTCTTTGCGGTCCAACTATCTCGTGATCACCGATTGCCCGCCGCGGTTCGTTCGGCGACCGCATTGCCCTTCATGCTTCCCCTTTCAAGGTACAATGCATTGGACTTCGCGACAACAGCCGTGCCTGTCGAGCTTCCCTACTTTCT
>Ga0315286_10000518_pt1 | contig 32491 bp, 38 predicted proteins | sample YL17G10_0_MG_FD_205038 | JGI IMG/M metagenome (GOLD analysis project Ga0315286, IMG submission 205038) | Sediment microbial communities from Yellowstone Lake, YNP, Wyoming, USA - YL17G10_0 | ecosystem: Environmental > Aquatic > Freshwater > Lake > Sediment | place: USA: Wyoming | collected... | reverse complement strand
GCTTCTATATCTTGTCTTAGCTCTATTTGATTATTTCCTTTATATAAAGGATGTTCTGTATCACCAATTGTCACTTTATAGAATTCATAAGTGGCCATAACATCATTCTTACAATATTCTTTAGTAAGAATTTTATCTTCTTCAGTGATATTAACCTTATTATGATGAACAGGCATTTCTTCAATGTTCTCAAGATCCATTTCAAACTCTAATCTTTTAAGAGAAACCATACGATTTTTATTATCAAAATGTGAAATCTTGAATAAATCTAATTGTTTTAATGATAAATCATTCTCTCTATATTCAGGAAGTACATTAAAATTAGAATCATGTATGACATCAGAAGCTTTTTGTGCTATTTTACTACATATAGTTAAAGCAGCCTCTTCTTCCCAATTCTTATAATTTTCTAAAATCCATTCAATCACTTGACTATCAAAGCGTAGATTATTATATCCCACCCAATAATATTCTTTATACTTCTTAACAAAGTTAATGAAAGAAGTGATTTGATTTTTTCCTTTACTAATTTCAAAATCAAAATACTCATCTGTATTAGGATGATATACACCAACAAGAAACATTTCTTTCATTGTTTCTATGTCAAAAATCAAAATCTTATCCATATTCTATTATTTATTAATGTGTCATATAATGCTTAAAATAACATTATCTCTAGCATTATATGACATGTTAACAAAGATAAATTAAATTCTTTTAATTCCTTTAAATCTAATAATATATTTTTTATACTCATCTGATGGAGCATAATAATATCTATTATTAGAAATTATCACTCTTTCACTTGATTTTAAATGAAAAATACAATTCATCAACTTGTTAATTGATTTAAAATCATTTGTTAATGAAAGAATACTACTTCTGTCTCTTCCAATGGAAGAATAAACTAATGTTGCCATGTGTTTGGGTTTTAATTGATTATTAATGTGTAAAATATTTGTAAAAATTTATGTAAATGTGTTATTGAATATAAAAAGCCCCCAACAAGTTAATGTTGAGGGCATACCAACACACACACTAATACGTATAAATTAATTTATGTAAGTAATTTTCTTACCATTCATAGAACTTACTTTAAATTCTTCAAACCAATCATTTTCCATTGGTTTTTCATAAATTGAACAAGTGTGTATTCCTATAGAAATAGTATCCACTGGTGCCACTCTACGTCCAAACATAAATTCTTTAATTTTTTCTGTTAGTTTTTTCATTGTTTTAATTTTAAGAGTTTAATTCCATCCATCTTTTTTGTGGTATAAAGTAAGCAGAGTTACCAAACTTATCAAAGTCTGCTAAGCTTGTTTCATTATCAAACCATTCATAATCCATTAATACCTGAGATTCAGGCCATAAGACTAATACATATGTATAATCTGTCATATCATGTATATCATCTTCATCAGTGACATATCTAATTAACACTTTATCCATATAAATAACAGGAGTTAATACTTCATTGGGCCCATATTCATCTACATGATCAACAATTATATCAACATCAATTTCTAAAACACTATTATAATCATTTATAATATTATTTATTTCTTTAATGTTTACATCATGCAATTCATCAGAAATCTCGCTTTCATCAAACCATCCTATTTGTTCAGAAGTAGCCAAGACTTGTTCATTATACACAATATATGGTTCTATTGGGTAACCATTGTTCTGAATAAATAGTTGTTCATTTATAGGTTTTTCATTAAGAATAAATATTTCTGTAAATTCTTTCTTTGTATCCTTAAATAATGTATGTCTAAACCATTGTCCTGGTTCTATAAACAAAGGTTTATAGTTTTTAAATTTTAATTCTGCTTCGCACCACATAGTTAATTTATTAAAAGGTTTTGATAATTTCATCTAACTCTTGTCATAATTTTGCTATTACCCTTACATCCATATCCTTCTTTCTGACATGATGCTAAAGAAACAGTCATTATTATTCCCAAGATGAATAACAATAGAACATATAGTCCTACTTTTGCATTTTCTTTCATAATTTATAATTTTAATGTTAAAATATGTGTTTAGCTATTTTAATAGCCTAATTCTTCTAATCTTTCACTGTTACAAGAGACAATAACATTGTTCTTACTAATTGTAAATTCAAAAAAGAATTTAGCTATGTTTTTAAATAAATAAAACTCTTTAAAAGACATTGTAATATTTTTCATATGTGTGTTGTTTGATTTTAATTAATATTTTTTATTAATATGTAAATAATTAGTGTTACCAATATTGCCCATTCAAATAGACTACTATTGTTTTCTTTGTTATTAGCTTTCATTAAATAGTTCTATTTTAGAAATTGTTATAGCATCTCCAACAATATTTGACATCATTTCCACATATTTATCTGCATATTCATTTTTCCTTGCAACAGAATTAACTACATCAATTCCCTTACTTATGTTTTCTTCGCAAAGCTCCACTAAACTTAAATAATTTAAGGCAATTTGGGTTTGCATTTTTTGGTGCTGTAATTTAATGTTCATTTTTCAAGTTTTTAGTTGTTATAATAATAACCATAATAAATTAATTATTGTAAATCTGGCGTCAAATCCAAAACATATATTCAATACTATAATACCTATGATTATTACTATAGGTTTTTTATACTTAATTATTAAATTTTTCATATTATTTCTTTTTAAATTGTTCAAACCATTCTTTAAATGATACTTTGCATTCAATTCTATCAGAAACATTTGCTTTCCAACAAGCAATAAATGCTTCTGCCATATCTTGCTCACTATACATTCTTTCAGCTTGGTAATTAGCACCTGCTATGAAATCATTTTTACATCTTTCTGCATGAATTACATTAGATAAATGTATATTATTTACCAGTCTCCATTCTTGTAGATATTTTTCAGCAGCTTCTTCTAATGTTTCTTGTTTAATTTTTTTACCTTGTTTAGGTAATGAATCATAAGCCATTTTAGCATCCATTTGCATAATTTTTGTTATCATATCTTCTTGTTTAGGTTCTTCAGGTCCACAATCACAAGTTGTAGTATGACCACAATAACATTTTATTAAATTTTCCATTATTCTGTTCCTTTTTTAATTAAATAATACCACAGCCAAATCATCTTCGACCTTAAAAACTCATATACTATTAATACTAATATATATTTCATAACTTTTGTATTTCTTGTTTTACTTCTTGCCAATAGTCATAACGTGTCATTGAGTTTTGGTTGTACAATATTTTTTTAATTTCATCAACTGCAATTGAAGCAGCAACCTTACCTCCATCTGTTGTCAATAAACAAGCATATGAATATGTATCAACTAACTCTTTTGCTTTTTCTTTAGGAGTCAATGTATTCTCTTCGTCAGTATGTTCATATGCTCCATCTGGACCAATTTGAAAGTCATCTGAAACGTATGGTTCATTTTCTAAACCGTCATTTAACGTTACATCCCAATCCTTTAATTCAGCTTCTTCAAACATATCTTTTTTGCATTGGGTGTAGCCTTTTTTATAAGCAACTGTGTATGTAGTTATTGCTATTTCTAATTCTTTTTTCTTCATATTATTCTTTTTTAAAGGTTTCGTTGTAGTATTGTTCTAATAAATCAATTGTTCTTTCAGCACCATCATATTTTGACTTTGCGTGTAACATTTCACCATTTACATTTCTGTTTTTGTCGGGGTAAGTTGCTACATATTCTGCAAACTCACACATCTGTTCCTTTTCCATTTCTTTGGCTTGTTCCCAATCAAACTTATCTAATTCTCTTTGTTTAGATAACTTATGTAACCATTCTACTGCTGTTTGTTTCATAGTTTATTTTTTAAATGTTTCATTATAGTATTGTTCTGCTGCTATTCTTTGTAGTTCATTATCAGTTGCTATCCAAGCATTCATTATCTGCTCTTTCTCCATTGCTTTGGCCATTTCAAATAGCTTGAAATTTTCTCCTTTCAAAGTAACTTCATTTTCTGTTATAAGCATGTCTATCAACCATTCTACTGCTGTTTGTTTCATATTAGTTTTTTTTATAGTTTTTCTATTTCTTGTTTTACTTCTAACCAAAATGGTTTCATTACTTCATAACAATGTTGTGATATCTCATCTATTGCTATTAATGCACAGTGTTTACCATTTTGTTTTACATTTTTACAACTGTCGTTGCTTGTTAAGTGAATAAAAATAAAAGATTTAAGGTTTAATAATACAATTTATGACTTGAAGCATAACAATCAACCCTATAAGTAGAACAATCATCTTAATAGTATTCATAACAAATAAGTTTATATATAGGTGAAGGAACATCTTGTATTGTATGTGTTAATGCTATATGTATGCCCATAAATAACACCTTTTTATGTGTTTGCAAAATCATCTTCCATACCAAAGGAGTGTTTACAACCCCTATTTTACACTCAAATCCTATGTTTTGTTTAACGTAAACTTCCAAAAACCCGCCTTTTCTTTAATCAACGTTAAACAAAATGTAATTTAATTGTAATATGTTCAATAATACACTGATTAATATCCCCACCCTAAAGAATTAAACATAATTCCCACCCATATATATAAAAAGAACACATTGTAATTAAACAATGTGTCCTTTAATGCACACTTATTAAGCCATAAGCTCATTAAGTAGTGCATCTGTAACAGGTGCTGTAGCAAGATGTTCGTAACGCTTAATCTTTGCTTTGTGCTCTGCTCTACGTTCTGTTTGTTGGAAGCTAACGAAGCTATCAAACGCTAATGTGTCAACTGTTACAATGGTCTCTTCGCCATTACTGTCAACTGTACTAACCTCACGTGAACCTTGTGTAAGTTTAACGCTATCAACATTACCGTTGTTGAATGCAGCCACAAATGGACTATCGTTATCAACCGTGAACACTTTACTATCATACTTAAAACGTGAGAAGGTTTTACCGTCCTTACCTTTCTGTGTAGTAGCCTTGTATTTATTATTAGTATCAATAATACTAATTTCGTCTACAAGGGTGTCTGTTAATTTAATTGGCTGTGCCATATGATTTGATTGCAGTGTTTAATGGTGTCGCACGCACCTTATAATGTGAATAGCAGGTGGGAATAGCCCCAACCGCCTAAATCCTACACGGGGTCTTGGTATGGAGTAACCTCCTCTCTTATATATATGGAGGGGGGGTCTAATAAGAGGGAGGGGGTATATATAAAATTTTTTTTGTGAAGAGTTTTCCACGTGGAACGTTGTCAAAGCATAGCTTTCCTCCAGGGGGTGTGTATTCATTTTATAGTTTTATAAAAAATAAATTTGGTTGTTTCAAAAAAAGATTACTACCTTTGGGGTGGATGGGTGGGGAAGGATGTGTATGTTCCTTTATATATGAATATTATTTTTTTAATTTAAATGATTTATTATGATTTTGTTTATTATTATTGTTGTGATTTTATTGGTTATGGCTGTATGGTGTGGAATGGAGAATGTTATAGATGGTTCTTTTCATATAGAGCTTAGAGCTTTTTCTCTTCCATATTATGAATTGGGTATTTCTTTTAGAGAACATCCTACACTGGATGAAGACTATATGGAACAAGAATTGATTATAGGATTGTTTTTTATTAATTTAGTGGCAACCTTTTATAAGCAAAATAGTTAGAATTGATGGATAATATAGCAATAAATTAAATAATTGTATTTGATGTTGTAATATTATTCGTATCTTTGTATTAATAATTAAATAATGGAACCAAGAAAAAGGATTGTACAGAGTATTAAAAGAGTGGAGGAAGATAATTTTTCTCTAGCTGAACGATATTATTCTATTATATCTATTATAAATAATTTAAAACTGACGCAGAGGGAAATACAATTAGTGGCATTTACATCCATTAAAGGAAATATATCATATGCTAATAATATGAAAGAATTCTGTGAAAAGTATAAATCCACTTCGCATACAATATATAATATTATTTCTAAATTGAAAAAGATAGGAGTGTTAATAAAAGATGGTACAAAAATAAAAACAAATCCTGCCATATGTCTTTCTTTTAATAATGACATTACATTAGAAATAAAACTAATATATAATGGATAAACCAATATCTCTTTCTGTAAAAGATTTTATTATAAGGAAGATGGCTGTAAAGCTGATGATGTCAGAAAAGACAATTGATGATGTTATTAATCATCAGTTTAATTCAGCAAACGAAGCTCTTAAATATAATAACAGTGTTGAAATTTCTGGGTTTGGAAAGTTTTTGTTTAACCAAAAGAAGGCAATAAAAAGACTTAATGTCCTACTGTCTAAAGAAGAATTATATAATAGTGTTATATTAACATGCACTACGGAAGAAAGGAAAGCATCAATACAATTGAAACTAAATACTATTAAAACAGAGATTGAAATATTAAAAACAAGAACCAATGAAGATGTTTCAAATTTACGAGGGGTGGAGGAACAAGTTGTTGCCTCCTAAAGAATTAGAAGAGCAAATAAATATAGTGAGTGCCGAGAGAATGCAGATATGTAATAAATGTCCTTTGCATTCAAAACATCACAAGTCGATACGTTTAGATAGTCATTGTACAGAATGTGGATGCACTCTGTCAGCTAAAACAAAATGTTTATCTTGTGCTTGTCCATTAAATAAATGGACTGCAATGTTAACAGAAAAAAAAGAAGAATCATGGAAAAAAAAGGGAAAGAAGTGAAGCTTTTAAAAGTTCCAATCAATAGTCTTATAGATATATTAACTGATTTATATAATCAAGGGGTGGACTATGTTGATATTATAGGAATACATAATGTTGAACAAGACACCTTGGGAATTCGTTACAATCAAAATTATTTAACACCACAATCAGATGATGAAATAATTTCTTCTGATTTATTTTTAAACCCACTGTCTGATGAAGACATAAACCAAATAATATGAACCCATCTGTAGAAGCATTTATTGTTATTGAAAAATTAGCAACATTGTGTGCCACACCAGGAATATCTGAAGACGTACAAAGTGCAGCAAATGAACAAATACAATTATTATTAAAGAATATAATTGCTCCTGGTTTAGTTAAACTAACAGCTTCTTCTTCAGGTATAATAATTAAATAAAATATGAAAAAAAACGAATACAATCAGATTATTTCTATACTTTACGATTTACATATTGCCTATCCACATTATAATATAGGTAGACATTTAGCAACAGCGTTTGATGGATATGGAGATATATGGGGAATAACAGATAAAGAAATGTTGTTTTCTCTTACAAAGTATAAGTCTGAACTAGATATGGATTTTCCTCATATAGATGAAAAAGAAATTGAGAAGATTATAAAGGATGGTATGGACCTTGCTAATATACTAAAAGAAGAAGAAGAATACTAAAGATTGATAAATGGCAACATTAAAGAAAACTACATATATTAACACTGAGCTTGAATGGGCAGAAGAACAGCTTACCTCTTGGAAAGCGTATGTAACTGCTAATCAATTACATGAGCTTAAAGATAGGATTGAATGGAAACCTACAGCTAAAGGAGGAATGTTACCAATGGTGATTGCATCCATAGAAGCTCAAGGTAAATTTGTTCAAGAGACTATGAAAAACTATTTGTCTTTATTAGAAGTGGTGGATAAGTTAAGAAGTATTGAAGAAGCTAAGATAGAAGTGAGAGGTAAGGGAGAGATGAGTTCTATGGCTGAAGACTTTCTTAAAAACAGGAAATGATTAAATTAGAGAATATAGATTACAAAGATTGGTTTATAAATCAGAAACGTATTCCAGATAAGGAGAGTGGAGAATATAAAGCATTCTTCAATCGTCATAAAGATATTTGTTTAAATGGAGGTATAATGGATGGTGTATATATTAACCCATTCTTATATTGGCATTTAAACTTTTGGCATACAGAGGTGGACATAATAGATGATCGTGGTAGAATCTCACAGAAATATGCTAACCCATTTCTTAGAGATAACGAATGGGTGATTACCAATGAGATAGATAGAGCTCAGAATGAAAAGAAAGGACTACTAATACTTGGTATTAGACGTTTGGCTAAGTCTGTTATAGAAGCATCTTATGTATCTTGGGGTGCAACATTTGATGAAAACTCACAAAACATCATCTCTGGACTAAATGCTCCAGATATAAAACTAATTACAGATAAGATAGATAAAGGCCTCAACTTCCTACCAGAAGCTTGGAGGTGGCAAAGGATAGAAGATAATTGGAAGAATCAAGTGACACTAGGAATTAAAACTAAATCAGGAGAGAGAATACCATTCTCTTCTATTCTTATTCGTAACCTTGATGAAGGTAATAATGAAGAAGCAATTGCAGGTACAAAACCACGTAAATTAATTATAGATGAAATCGGTAAAGGCAATTTTCTTAGAGGTTTACAGGCAGCTATTCCTGGTTTCACTACACCCTATGGCTGGGGATGTAGCCCCATACTTACTGGGACTGGTGGTGATATGAAGAAATTTATGGATGCTAAAAGTCTTATGTTTGATGTAGAGAATTTCAACTTCTTACATTATAACAATGAGAAAGATACACAGAGAGTCCATGGATTGTTTATTGGACACAAGTATAGAATGGAAGCTAAAGAAGAATCTACACTAGGAGCTTTCCTAAATCAACCTAATAATTCAGACTTACACAATGTAAAAATGCTTGTAAGTAATGAAGATAAAGCTACACAGGTTACTAATGATAACTTAGAAAGACTTAAAAAAGCTGGAGATCGTATAGCTTATTTAAAAGAGAAGATGTACTATCCACAAGAAGTGGATGATATATTCTTAAACGAGGACACTAATATATTTGATATAGAATCTGCAAAACGTCAAAAGGCTAGATTGTTACAGCAAGAACGTACAGGAATTCCTGTTATATTATATTCTGATGACAGTACAATAAAACATGAATTTACAGACAAGCTTCCTATTACAAACTTTCCTTTAAAGAATAGTGATCAGAAAGATGCTCCTGTTATTGTATATGAATTTCCTATAGATAATCCTCCATATGGATTGTATGTAGCTGGAGTGGATCCTTATAGACAAGGTAAAGCTGCTTATTCAAGTTCATTAGGATCTGTATACATATATAAAAGAATGCATGAAATTACAGGAGAGAAGTATCAAGATATGTTCGTAGCTTCGTATTGTGCTAGACCTGATAAGAAAGAAATTTGGGAAGAACAAGCTAGACTTCTCATCAAGTATTACAATGCTAGAACCTTGTGTGAGAATGATGATATATCCTTTATTGAATATATGAAAGCTAAAGGAGATGCTCACTATCTAGAGAAACAACCACAATGGTTGCAAGAAATTGTACCTAACACTACAGTGAAACGTGAATATGGTGTTCATCGTTCTGCTCAAAAAATAATTGACTATCTTCATAATTGTTTAAAAAAATACATGGAAGAAAAGATATTAGTTGAGAAAAATGAAGATGGTGTTATTACAAAGGAAGTGTTGGGAGTGAGTAAAATGTTTGATCCTGTTCTTCTTGAAGAAATAATACAATATAACGATAGAGGAAACTTTGACCGAATTGTAGCAGCAGAATTAGCAATAGCACAAGCTCTTAAGATGGATCCTATAATGGGAAAGGTGGGAGGAAGTGGTGATGTGAGAGTGAAAGCAATGTTTGCTTCTAAAAATAAAAATACACTATTCTCTGAATCCAGAGGATTATTTAATACTAAAAAAAGAAAATTGTTTACATAATGGCCATTATAAGATATACCAAAGATGCTACGATACGCTATGCATATTTAAACATCTTTCCAGATCAGTTCAAAACTGAGAAAGAAAAACAAGATGAGAGTTGGATTAAGAACACAATGGATTATTTTGCAAATAAGGCTTATGCTGAATATGTAAAAAATAGAGATACGTTTGTAAAAAACTATGATCTTGTTAAAGGGATTCTTCGTATGGAGGATTTTTATCAAGAACCTGAGGTGAGGAGTTTTACAGATATGCTTACATCAGATCTTAAACTTCCTTCCTATGTAAAAATGTATTCAATCATAACCACTCCCATTAATGAACTAGTGGGTGAAGTGAGTAAACGTCCTGATGCATTTAGAGTGAAGGCCTTTGATGATGATAGTAAATCTGAAGAATTAGAATTTAAAACTAGTATTTTACAGGAATATATTTTAAACGTTGCGAAAGAAAAAATATTACAAAAAGTTGAAATGCAAGGTGATGAGATTGATGATGAGCAATTGCAACAAATGACAATGGAAGAAGTTCAAGATCAAATTGATACATACACATCTGTTGCAGAAAAATGGGCCAATCATATTCTTACATGTCAAAAAGCAGAGTTTAATTTAAAAGAAAAAGGAGAAGATGCATTTAGAGACTTATTGATTTCAGCTAGAGAGTTCTATCATATATATGAAGACAATTCTAAATTAGGATTTAATATAGAAGTGGCCAATCCTAAAAACACATGGTTTCTTTCCACTCCTGATAAAAAGTATATATCTGATCCAACAGGAAGAGCACAAGGAGCGTATGCTGCTGGTACTGTGCAAGTTATGGAACTGTCAGAAATAATTGAAAGTATTCCTGATATAACTAAAGAAGAGATTGATCACCTAAGAAGTTCACTACAAGACTATGGATTGATTAATGTTCGTGAATCTAATCTAGGTAATCCAGATGCAACACCTGGTATTGACTCAGTGCAATATGATACATATGATCCTCTTGTTCTACAAACTAGAATGATTATTGAATCAGAAATGAAAGATAATGATGATGGACTAAAAGACTTTTTAGGACTTACATCTAATGTTTCTTCTTTTGGATATAAATATGTTGTTGTTCGTGCTTATTGGATTTCTAAAAAGAAAATTGGTAAACTCATCTATATAGATGAAATGGGCAATCAACAATCTACACTTGTTGATGAAAATTATAAATCAGGCACATTACCAACACAAGAGTCTTTAGAATGGGGATGGATTAATCAATGGTATCAAGGAATTAAAATTGGTCCAGACATCTATTTTATTAAGCCTTATAAGCTTTTAAACTATTGTCCTATTATAGGACTAATTCATGAGATAAAGAATACAGAGGCTAAATCCTTAGTAGATCTTATGAAACCTTTTCAGGTGCTTTATAATGTATGTATGAACCAATTATACAAGCTTCTTGAAAAAGAGGTGGGTAAGGTGTATCTTACATCTATAAGACATATTCCTATTCCTAAGGATGGAGATGCACAAGATGCATTAGATGTTTGGGAAATGGAGGCACGTAATAGAGGAGTGATGTTTATAGATGACTCTCCTGAGAATTTAAAAAGTCCTAGTTCGTTTAATCAATTTAGAGATATTGATCTTACACGTACACAAGAAATACAATCTCGTTATACATTAGCACAAACTTTAAAGAATGAGTGTTGGGAACTAATAGGTATGTCAAAACAAAGACTTGGATCTATATCTGCTAGTGAATCAGCAACAGGTACTAATGCAGCTATTTCACAATCATATTCTCAAACAGAACCTTTGTTTGTAGCTCATGAATATATATTAGGTCAATTATTTCAAGCAATAATTGATGCTGCTTTATATGTAGAATCTCAAAAACCAGAATCCACCCTTTCATATATTACAAATACAGGAGAGTCTGCCTTTGTTAAAGTGAATGGATCAGATCTTAAATTTAGAGATCTTAAGGTGTTTCTTACTAATAGACCAGAAGATCAAAGAATGTTTCAAGAAATTAGATCTTTATCTCAAGCAGTTCTTCAGAACGGTGGATCTTTATATGACATTATTGAATTATATTCAACCAATAGTGTAAGACAAATGAAGAAGGTGTTTAAAGATTTAAAAGTGAAGCAAGACCAAATGCAAGAGAGACAACAAGTGATGCAAGAAGAACAAATGAAAGCTCAACAAGAACAAGCTCAAGCACAATTACAACAGGTACAGCAAATAGCAGAACAAAAGATGGCACATGATGATTATCAAAAAGAACTTGATAGACTTTCTAAAGAAAAGATTGCTATTATTTCTGCTACAGGATATGGTAATGTACCAAGTGAAGATGAAAATTCTAACACTATTCCTGATGTATTAGAAATGAGTAAATTAACAAATGAACAAAATAAAGCTACAAAAGATTACCAATTGAAGATGGTGGAGATTAATTCTAAAAATAAACAAGCTTCTGAAAAAATAGCTATTGAGAGAGAGAAGCTTCAAGTGGATAGAGAAAATCAAGCCAATGATCTTGCTGTAGCAAAAGAGAACGCAAAAGGTAGAAACAAAAAATCTAAATAATGTTTGATAAACTAGTAGAACTCGTAATAAATTGGATGGATAAAATCATGCCAATTGTAATAATTCCTTCATACGAAGAAGGTGTTAGGTTAAGTTTTGGTAAATTTAAAAAAGTGCTATACCCAGGAGTTCATTTTAAAATACCTTTTGTAGATGAAATTATTAATCAACATGTTGTAGTGACCACCCTTAGCCTTCCAGCTCAATCACTATATACTCTTGATAAACAGAACTTTGTGGTGAAAGGTGTAATCAAATATAGAATCACTGATGTTAAAATATTTTTATTAGAAGTGTATGATGCTCAAGATGCTCTATCAGATATGACTTTAAGTATAATAAAAAATATAATAATATCACTTCCTGCAGAAAAATGTATAGATCCAGAACTAGATAATCTTCTTACAAAGAAAGTTAGAGTGGAAGCAAAGAAGTGGGGAGTTGAAATACAACAAGTCACTCTCACTGATCTAGCTCCAATTAAAAGTTATAGATTAATAAATGATAGTTTTTTAAACAAACTTGATTAAACAAAAATATATTAATGCTATATTACAACAAAAATTGGAACATATAATCAATCATCTCTTTGTAATAACATATATATAATTTACTTTTACATTCATAACCAACCAAATACAACTACATATGGCTGAAAACTTAGATAATGATAAATCATTTGGTAATTTTAGTATTGAAAATACCATGGAAATGGGAATGGGAAATTCTGAACTATTGAATGACTTAATGTCCCCAGAAACATCAACAAGTAGTCCTGATGATATTCAGGATATAACAGAAGAACCTGCTGCTCCTAAAACTAAAAAAACTGCTAAATCTATAGGTGAAACTATAAATGAAGCTAATGTTGAAAAAAAAGATGAAGCAGAGAATGATAAAAAATCTTTAACTGACTTCTTATTAGATGTTGATGAAGAGGAAGAAGAAGAAGTAAAACCTTCCACTGTTGTTGAATCAAGTTCTTCCACTGATGAACCTGAAGAAAAAGAAATTAGCAGATTTAGTGCTCTTTCTAACGACCTATATAAATTAGGTGTCTTTTCTAAGGATGATGATGAAGAAGCTTTACCAATTAACACTCCTGAGGAGTTTCTTGAAAGATTTCAAGAAGAAAAAAGAAAAGGTGCTATAGATGTGGTGAACACATTCATTAGTCAATTTGGAGAAGATTATCAACAAGCATTTGAAGCCATATATGTAAAAGGAGTTAATCCTAAGGAATATTTTGGTGCATATAATAGTATAACAAGTTTTGCTGAACTAGATCTATCTAATGAGTCAAATCAAATACATGTTTTAAAACAAGCATTGAATGATCAAGGATTTGAACCAGAAGATGTTGAAACAGAGATAGAAAGATTAAAAAACTACGGTGATCTTGAAACCGTTGCAGCAAAACACCATAAGGTGTTAATCAAAAAAGAAGCTATAAAACTTCAACAAATAGAGCAACATTCTCAACAATTGCTTCAACAGAAACAAGCTATTAAAAGTGAATATGCAAATAATGTAAATCATATTTTGCAAGAAAAACTAAAGACAAAAGAATTTGATGGTATTCCCATCAATCCAAAGTTAATAAACGAACTACAAGATTTTTTAATAACAGATAAGTATAAAACATCTTCAGGTGAACAAATCACTGAATTTGATCGTACTATTCTAGAATTAAAAAGACCTGAGAATCATGAGAAAAAAGTGAAACTAGGTCTTCTCCTTAAAATCTTAGAAAAAGATCCCACTCTATCCACTATTCAAAAAAGTGGAATAAGTAAAAAGTCTGACATTTTATTTAGTGAAGTGGCAAGACAAGTTACAAAAGAAGGAACAAAATCATCAAGTGGTTCAAACAAATCTAATTCATGGTTTTTATAACTAATTCATAACAAAAATTAAAAGAATAACAAAATGGCAATTCAAACAATCCCAGGTCTTACTGGTTTTACCTATGCTAGGGTCGCTTCTATGGACAAACGTGCTGTAGGTAAACTTACTGACTCAAATCACTTAGAGAGCTTTCACTCTACAGAACCTGCTGACTATGATAAAAAAATCATAAGTTTATACACACAAAGTTCTTTGTATAGTAATGACTTTTTAGACATGATAAATAAGAGTACTCCTTTCTATATCGACAATAATAGCGATGCATGGAAGTGGCAAGTACAAGTTCCTTACAAATTTCCTAAAATCATTGATGTTCCAGATTCAACCTTAGCGTTGAGCAAGCCTGGTATTGATGGTCAAGAGTTTTCTCTTGTATTGGACACTAATGAATTTTCTAAGAACGCTATTGTTTCTGTAGGAAGTCGTCAATATGGTCCTCGTTTTTATGTAGTAAAAGATCCTCAACCTTGGAACATGGGATTTCTTTATTCTTTTACATTAGTAACTGATAACCCAACTGTAGATTTTGTATCTAGCACTTTCTTAAATACAGGTATTGAACTAGAATTAGTTGATGCTGCTATTGGTGAATTTGATCAAGATCTTTTAGGTCTTCCAAGATTAGGTGAGCAAATCACAATGTTTGAATCTTTAGGTTCTGCATATGGTTATGAGCACAAAATCACTGAGTGGGCTGATGACAAGATGATGAGAGATGCTTCTGGCAAACCTTTAGATATCTTAGTATATGCTCCTCAAAGACGTAACCAATTACCTTTAACTCGTAATGATGTTAAATGGGAACCATTTATTGAGTTCTGGATGCGTAAGTCTATGTTAGAATTAAAAGTTAAGCGTATGATCTGGGCTAAGCCTGGTACAGTTAAGACTAATGGTTCTAAGCAAGAATTAAAAAGAACTTCTGCTGGTGTTTACCACAGAATGAGAAATAACGGTAACTTAGTTCAATACAACCGTGGAGAATTCACTGCAAACTTGATTCGTTCTGTGTTTGGTGACTTATTCTATCGTAGGGTGGATGTTAAGGATCGTAGAGTTAAAATGTATACCAATGAAGCTGGATTCGATGTATTCCAACAAGCTTTAAAGAATGATGCTTTAAATAGTGGTCTTACTTTCATGGCTGATTCTGGTAATCGTTACATGCAAGGCGAAGGACAACACATCACTTACAACTTTGCATTTGATGCAATGGTTACACGTGAGACTGGTCGTGTTGAACTTGTTCATTTAAAAGAACTAGATCTTCCACAAACAAATTTGGAATTTGGTCAAAATAAGAAATCTACACCTGTATTTATGGTATTTGATGTTAGTCCTATGAGCGATGGTTCAATGATTAATAATATTAGAGAAGTGAGAATGAAAGGTGCTCCTTCTATGACTTGGGGTTATATTGATGGAACTCGTCATCACTTAGGTTTTGCTAAATCTCAAGGTATGTCTAGTGCTAATAAATTCCCAGGATATGAAATTTGGATGAAAGATCGTTGTGATGTATTCATTGAAGATTTATCTAGAACAGTATTGATCGAAGAGATTCCTCAATTCTAATAATGCCCCTCTAAGAAGAGTGTTCTTAGACTGACACCAATGGTGTTTTGCATAAAAAAACCAGAAGACTTTCCCCCCACCTCCAAGTGGGGGAGTCTTCTACACAGATGGACAGATAGGCTTTATGCTTCATTGTGTTCCCTTCGATGGGAACCATCTGCAAATAAACCAAATAAAAACAACTACATATGGCTAGAATAGGAAAAATCTCTACAATTAGGAAAGAGTATAATAATTCGCAATTGCAAACAATGGATGCTGGTCTTGCACAAAAAGGTATGACAAGAATTCCTGGAACAGGGGTATTTAAATATCCTTACAAGGAATTAGATGGTCAATATAGAACAGGTCTTGATGTGAATGCTGCTTATATTAAAAGAATTCAAGATCCTACTGAAAAAGAACTAGAAATAGAACGTGTATCAGAACTTAAAACAAAACTAGAATCTGCCTTAGGAGATGTAAACTTAGGATCTCGTTCTCCATTTTGGAACTACGGACTTTCAACATCAACAGAAGATGTACTACATGTACAATCTGTAAAACTAATGGATGGTGATAATTATTTTGATTTAGGAAATCCTTTACAAGAATTAGCTTTTTCATGGTTAAGAGTTCATCCTACAATTGCTTCGAGTTATCAAGCATGGGAGAGAGGTGAATACCCAGCAGATTCACAATTTTATGTAGCAGATGATGAGATTGAAAATAAGGTGATCTTTAAAAAGAAACAACTTATTAATAAAGCAATTGTTAAGTTTGATTCAATGTCTCCTGAGAAGAAAAGAAAAGTGGCAAGATTATTAGGACTTCCTGTAACAGATAATAGTAAAGAAGAATTAGTATACAATTTAGTTGATAATGCTCTTAAGCAAACTGAATTTAAAAATGGTAAATACCAAGGATTAAATCCTGTTGAAGTGTTTGGTAGATTTGCTGATATGAAAGAAAACATATTACATATCAAAGATCTTGTAAAACAATCAATTACACATTCAGTATATAGACAAAAACCTAACGGTAGAGTTTATGAAGGAGATTTTGAAGTTGCTAAAGATGAAGAAGATTTAGTAAAGTTTCTAGCTGATGAAGATAACCAAGATGAACTAATCACTCTTGAACAAAAATTAAAAACTAAGAAACTAGCTGCTATGTAAGGAGATAGTTTTAAAATAATAACATGATACCTGTAGACAGTTTATTATATAAAATAGATCAGAAACTAAATAAACTATCAAGCAATGAACATCAACAGATTCAATTAGAAGATAAAATCCTAGCTTTAAATGAAGCTCAGATTAAGCTTATAAAACAAAAGGTTGATGGTCAAAGTACAAATTCTGGTCTTGGCATGGACGCATTTAAAAAGCGTTATGAAGACTTACAGAGTTTAGTGATTAATTATAATAATCAACCATTAGATTTAACATTATTAAATGTAGAATTAAATCAATGGCGTGCAAATATTCATCAATTAGTTCCTAAATACATGTTCTATGTAGATAGTTATGTAGTGGCTGATAAAGGAAGATGTAAAGATAGAAAGATTTGGATTAACAGAGATCTTGCTAAACATAGCGATCTTCAGTTTATTCTGAATAATACACACTACAAACCTTCTTTTGAATATCAAGAAACATTTAACTTTCTTTCTTCTGATGAAATAAGTATATTCACTGATGGTACATTTATACCAAAAACAATTAATATAATGTATATGAGATATCCTCAATACATTAATAAAGATGGATATATAATGCTAGATGGTCAGCCATCATTTGATCAAGATTGTGAATTAGAATTATACTTAGAAGATGAACTTCTTGATTTAACAGTTCAAAACCTAGCAATGTATACAGAAAATTCAAGTGCTGTTCAAAGTGCAACATATAGAATTCAAACAAACGAATAATTTTTAACATTTAAATATATAACAAAATGGCCGATTTTTCATTAACAACCCTCTTCGTGGTTCCTGTTGGTACTTCAATTGCCAATAGCGGTTCTACGCAAGACCTTTCAGCTGGAGAAGTAGGATTCTTCAGAAGCGATTACACTGTTGCAACTGCAGGTAATATTGCAGCATCTCCTTATTTTTACGTAGCACAAGGACGAGTGAATACTTATCTTCAAGGATCTAAAAGATCTGATAAGATTAAAGGATGTCCTTCTGGATCTGGATGTAGTTCAAATGTAACAGAACTTTATAAAGTTGCTGGTTGTCCTACCCCTGCCACTCAAGTGACAGACGTTGATAACTGGACTGTACAATGTGGTGATGTTGTAACATTAACTTTACGTGCACACTCTTCTTACATTGACACATTGTATTTTAATGGTTTCACTCGTAGTGTAACTGTTCAAGCACCTTGTTGTGATTGTGGTGGTGATCCATGTACTGATGTGGATGTTCCTGCTTTAATTGATCAATTTATTATTAAATTGACACAACAAGCTCCTGGTAACAACCCTGATAATATTTCATTTAACACTTTTTATCAATTTCAAAGAATTGGTAATGATGCTAGTGCCATCTTGCGTATAACTGGTAAGCCTTTAACTGCTTATGGTCAACCTTGTGATGTTGCAGCATTTCCTTTCGAATATGACAGAATGTATTTCCGTACATTTGTATACAGTGGACCTGCTACTACAGCTGACTTTATTGTTGCTGATAATTGTAACACTGTTGCTGATGCTGTAGTTATACAACGTGCATCTTATGCTACAGGTACATCTGCAGAGATTGCTCAATTAGAGAAAAACTTTTATTCTTATCAAGCTGGATATTTGAAACATTTATACAGAATGGTTGGATATAATGAAAACTTTGAAAGTTGGGTTAGTTCTGGTACTACATATGATACTTTTTATATTAGATTTAATGAGTATGATAAGTCTGCATATCAGTGGGGTGATTACATTATGGAAGATTCAACGGTAATAATTGCTGTTGAAGCAGGATCTGGTGCTGAAACTACTGTTAGTGCTATACTAAATGCTGCTTTAGGTACAATAAGTTTTGATAATACATGTGTAACAACTACATCAACCACAACAACCGTGTGGCCAAGTACATCAACAACTACCACTTTGATTCCTTAATAAGTAAGAGGTATAAATAATATCATATAACCTATGCCAGAGGGAAAGAGGATTAAATCTCAAAATCCTCTGGCATATTTATTTTAAATAACATGGCAGCTTTAAATTTAGACATATTAGTAATTCCTACATATAATGTATTAACATTAGGTGTTGCTGACATTTCTACATATCCTGTTTCCCCTATTGTTTCTTCTCCCACTATTGAAATAACTGTTCCAGGTTTTGGAAAAATCACTCTCCCTTTTATCCCTAATGATTTTAATGTTTTTACATCTTTAACACTTGGTATAACTAGTGTTGGTCAGCCTCTATTACCTCTTCCTGATGGTGTTTACTATTTAAGATATTCTGTCACTCCTTCATATATAAATTATGTAGAGAGAACAATTATTCGTGTAGAACAACTTCAAGAAAAGTTTGATAATGCATTTATGCAATTAGATATGATGGAATGTGATAGAGCTATTAAAACTCAATCTAAGGTGGATTTAACCAGTATATATTTCTTTATACAAGGAGCAATTGCTGCAGCTAATAACTGTGCAATAATTGAATCAAATAAACTTTACAACCAAGCAAGTAAAATGTTAAATAATTTTATGAGAAATGGTTGTCAATGTTTTGGAAATAATTATATAATTAATTTTTCTTAAAATGGCAAACTGTCGTAATTGTGGAGCAAAATTTGGTTGTGGCTGTCAATTAATTAATGGCCTTTGTGCAGCGTGTAATGCTGCATTAACTAAAGGCACAAAAAGAATAAAAGATGTTATTACCCAAACTTACAAATTGTGTAGATTGTTCTAGTATTCCTGCTTTACTTGCAGATATTAATTGTAAGTTGGCAGAACTTGCAAATAATCTATATAATAATACAGTATTTTCTTTAAATCGTTCTATAAAAAGCGAAGTGACTTTTGATCTCATAAACTATAAAAGAATTCTATTATATAGAGCTTGTAATATAGATTATGGTAATTATTGTAACACTGATATTTCATTAGAAATGATTGCAAGTAGAGTAAAACTATTAATACACAAATAAAAATAAAAATAAATGTCTTGTTCAAATTGTTATAATGGATGTTCAGAAATTGTTTCTGATCAATGTGTTAAATATACAGGAGTTAATGTTCCTGTTCTTGGTATTCAAACTGGAGATTCTCTATCGTATGTTGAACAAGCATTGATTGAATTTCTTTCATCTACATTAAATGGAACAGGAATTAAACCAGATATTGATCCTGCTATAATATGTACATTAGTTCAACAATATCTTCCTGATTGTGGAGATATTACAGCTGTTGATTTATTTAATGCTTTAATTAAAGCTGCTTGTGATCTTCAAGAACAAATTGATATTATTGTTGCAGACATTGCAGTTATTGAAGCTCCTTATACAGTGGGTTGTTTAACTGGTGTTATATCAACTTCTGGAACACATGCTATTTTACAAGCTGTAATAACAAAACTTTGTTCAATAGATGTAGCATTAACAGCACTCACTCTTGATGTTAATACTAATTATGTAAAACTTGCTGATTTATGCACACTTGTTGATGCTTGTATAGCTCCTATTCCTACTGCTCCAGAACAATATAAAAAAATGGTTCCTTATACAGTGGTAGAATATTATGGAACTTTGGCAAACTTTGATGCAGCTGGAATTGGAATTACTGGACTTGGTTGGCAATATATATATTTATGTAATGGAGCTAATGGCACTCCTGATAAAAGAGGAAGAACACCTGTTGGTGTAACCACTGTTACTGGTGGTGGTGCATTTAATCCAAATGTAGATCCTGCATTCCCTGGTAATATAAACTATACATTAAATCAAATATATGGAACTAACACAGTAACGCTTACAACAAATCAAATTCCTGCACATACACATAATGCAATAACTGTTATATCTCCTGATCCTCATACTCACACTTATAATACAGGTTCACGAACTACTACTGGTTGGAGTGGAGATAATGATGTTGATAATCTTGGTCCTCTAAATTCTACTACAGGAAGCACATCGTTAACAGCAACCACAACGATTGGTTCTACAGGAACAGGTCTTTCACATTCTAATATTCAACCTGTATTAGCTTGTAATTATATAATGTATATTCCTTAGTTTAAATAAATTAATTATAAATGTCTTGTAATCCTGGAACACCGTGTTATTCAACCAAAGTAGGTTATCCTAAAGGATGTAATACAAACTATCCATGTGGTGTAAAAAAAATAACCACTGATGATATTGTATATTCAGGAGCAAATCTTCCTTGTTCTGGAATAAACACATGTGATACACTTACAGTGCTTATTCAAAAAATAGATACATTTCTATGTGAAAGTTATATATGTGAGGTAGTGGCACAATGTTCTACCACCACCACCACAACAACAACAATTCTTCCTTTCACTTGTAATCCTTGTGTAACATATCTTTTAATCAACACTACATCTGTTCCTCAACTGTATAGTTGGACAGATTGTTATGGTGTAGTATATAGTGATTTCCAAATATTAGGAGATCAAGCTATACAGATATGTGTTTGTGAAGGTTCTCTTAGTTATAATCCAGAAGACATTTTAGCCTATCCTATTGGAGCAGGATGTCATCCTGTACAAGATACAACAACCACTACATCCACATCCACATCAACAACAACTACTACCACAACATTTTTTCCTATACAGTTTTGTGTATGGTCTACAGATTTTGTAGAAACATCAGAATATAATGTAACTACAAATACTCTTTATAATGTTCCGATAGATAATGATCTTGTAGGAGTTGTTGGTATGACATCTACATATACAAAATTGTGGAAATATGATCCAATTACTAGAACAATTAGAGAATGGTTTATAAACTCTAATCCTGATTCTCTTGCATTTAATAGAAATATAACACATCAAGATCAATATCCTAACTGGATAACTAATTCTGTTATTGCAGCTGTAGATAATAACACTATTCTTACAACACTTAATCCTACAAGTCTAATTTATCCATTAGGTGTTCCAGGAACAGTATTGTTATGGAAATATGATATATCTACAAACAGTGCATCCTATGGAACTGCTTTATTTGGAATAACAGCAACATATAATGCAACATCAATGATGTTTACTACAGATAGTAAATTAATTGTTATTGCATCTAGATTGATTAATAGTGTTCCTACATTTTATTTAACTCAATATTCATACCCAGATGGATTAGTAGAAGTAGATATTAGTTTAGCATCTATATTGTTTAATCCTAGTGCTATTAGTTTAGGTATTTATGTAATTACACACAATAATGAAATTTACCTTATAAGAACTTATGATAGCTCTTTATTTAAAATAGATACTACTTACCCATATGCAATAACAGAAGTTACAGCTAATTTAGGATTTCAACAAGAAAGAATATTTGAATCATCCACTGGAGAATGTAATAATGTTAGTTTCACTTCTCAATTTCCTCAATGCGGTACAACTATTCCAAAGGTAGGAGAAACTTTTACTTATTTTGGAGTGACAGGAACTGTTACAACACTTAGTGGAGGAATTGCTATTTATGGGTTTCTTTCTCCAGGATATTTTACACAATGTTCAGCACTGTGGCAACCTCCATTTTATTGGATAGCTAATGGTCCACCTGCTACAATTGTATTAACATTTAATAGCCCTATTAATAACGTAGGTATTGTACTTAGTATATTAAATCTTGGTGATGTTTTTACAATTACAACAAATACAGAGGTTCCTACTTTAACAGCAAATATTTCATGTTATTCACATGTTTCTGGTAATCAAATAATAACTGATCCAAGTTTACCAGGGCTTGGAGGAGATGGACAATTTACAATCACTACAATCACTCCTTATACAGTGTTAACTATAGTGGCTACAAATGGTGGTAATGGTGGTCCTATAGGACTAAGTTGTGATCCTAATGCACCACCAACAACTACTACTACAACAAGTACTACTACATTAGCTCCAACAGGATTTAATACTATATACACACACTTTGAAGCTTTATAATTATGAATATTGAAGATATAAAATTAAAGGTACAAGAGTTGGCTGTTTCTACTTCTAACATCAATAGTGTTTCCTATGGATTTAAATTTGTTGGAAAAGAACAAACTAATGAGCTTTGTATAATGTATGGTGTAGAACAGAAAAAACCTCTGTCTGAACTATCTGCTGAAGAAATTTTACCTAGTGAAATAACTATAGGAGATCAAGTCTTAAGAACAGATGTATATGAAATTAGTAGAGCAGAATTATTAGCATGTAATCCAGTATGTGGTCAAGTTGCAGGTGCAAATTCTGCAGCTAATAGAGCTTTTACAAGACCATTAAAAGGTGGTTTATCAATTACATCAACTAATAATGTATCCACTGTAGGAACACTTGGATTTATAGGTGTGCATACAGAAACACAAACACTAGTAGGTGTTACTAATAACCACGTTCTTATACAAGATGCATTCTTTACATCAGAAAGAAATTTAACTGGTGTTATTAAAAATGAATACTCTCCAGTAGACTATGTATATCAAGATGGTGAATCTGGAGTTATTCCTCCTTTAAACTATAATATTGGTCAAACATTAAGATATGTTCCTATTTCAAAAAATAATATTAATTTTGTTGATGGTGCAATATGTTCTTTAGAAGCTGCAGATGTAAATATTGCAACATCATATCAACAGGCTGGAGTTAGTGATTATACACTTCCTCTTCCATTTGCTTCAACATCAGAGATAGATAATTTATTATCTACAAATCCAATGTTATATAGTTCTGGTAGAACTACAGGACCAAAAGGTGGTGTATCTTGTCCAGTTAGAGTGTTTGCTATATTTTCATCAACAATATTAACATATAATTTACAAGGAACTCCTACAATTTGTCAATTTCTTGATCAAATAACATTTGTTAAACCAGAGAATGATCCTAGTTTAACAACTATTTGTTCTAATCCAATATATTCTGGTGATTCAGGATCTGCATTGATTGCTGATTTTGGTGGTGTAAGAAAAATAATTGGATTGGTATTTGCTGCAGGATCAGTTGGTGGTATAATCTATTATGGATATGCAAATAGAATTGATAGAGTGGCTACAGAACTAGGTATAGAAGCTTGGGATGGAACAGCTAAAAGTTATGTAGATCCAGCATCTATTACATATAAAACTACTTATAATGGTAGCTCAAATAAAATATTAAATTGTGCTAGTACAAACTACTGGCAAGTAGGATTAACTATACTAAATACCCCTTGTTAACTCTAAAATTATAAAAAATAAACCAAATGACAATATTAATAACATTAACTGTTGCTGGAACTGATACAGGTCCATTTAATCTATATTCTAATTTAGATGGATATACATCAGCGTTTGAAACAGGAGTGGCTAAAATTGACCTAGTTGCAGGTTATATATCAGGAGTTGTTCCTGATGGTACTACAATAATTAAAGTGGTATCTGATAATCCTATTTGTACAAATGATATAAACATTCCATTAAATTTAACTACTACCACTACAACAACTATAGCTAATCCTGCTACATCAATTTTAAGGTTTGATAATTACACAAGTGGTCTTTTTGAATTTACATTATCCAATCCTATTTATTCTACAAATATTATTGTAAGTAGTGCTACAGTGGAAGGATGGACAAGTGGAACAGAATGTGCAGGTGAAACAGATGATAGTGATTATGTTGATTGGTTAAATCCTATAATTGTAGGAGCTGGATCATCCACCGCTTCTTCTTTTGGAAATACACCAATGTCTCCTATAGTACAAAGCTGGAAAAGAGGAATTACTATTACAATAGATGGATATGGAAATTATGTAGATGCTGATACATTAACAATAGATGGAACACTTGTCACTGTAGAAATACCTAATGACTGTGAAATATATACTTCTACTTTATTTACAGAATATTCAGTGGGCGTTACAGTTAATTGTCCTACAGAATGTGATAATATATGTATAACAACACCTATTACTGTTTATACAGTTTTTGGTGCAGGAATTGAAACAGGAGTAACTGTTTATACAGACTCCTTACTTAATACACCACTTACTGGATTTAACTATATATTAAATCCAAACACATTTCATATTTATACTATAGATAGCGTTACAGGAGTTATAGGAGCTGATACATTGTTAACATGTCCTCCATCAACCACCACAACAACAAGTAGTACAACCACAACCACCACCACTATTCCTGTATAATAGATTAAAAGTTCTGTTTGTTGGTTTACAGAGCATCTCCCTAAGTTTTTACTTGGGGAGTTTTTATATAATCTCTAATTACATTGATTAAACAATATAATTAAATAAGTTAAATTAATTTGGTAAATATAAAACAAATATCTATCTTTGTACTAATTTTAACTAAACTAAACCATATATGTCAGAAAATCAACAATTATTACAACAACTTGAAAAGCTATTAGTGTGGAAAAAAAGTAAAAAGTTTTATGCTGAAAAACTTGGTGTTACAGAAATTGAAATTGATGAATTATTAAATGAGTTAAAAAATAGAGAAACTGTACAAAATGATGCTGAAGCTGGAGTGTACATTAGTGAATTAGAAAAACAAGTTGTAAAGTTTGAAGAAGATCTTATAAAAGGAGTTGGAGAAGTTATTATTAATAGCAAGGATGAAATTAAAAGTATTGATGAACTAATTGAAAAGTGTGGAATTGATACAAGTGTGTGGGAAATAACTAAATATGTTCAAAATTATTGGGGAAATAGTTCTACACCACATTGGCAAGTGAAAGCTTGGTTAGCAAAGAAAAAAGAAGAACAACTATTTCAAGAATCATTTGTTGAATTTTTAGCATCATACCAGCCTGTCTCTCAAGAGATTATGAGTCCAATGGTTGATTTTCGTAAAGATGATGCTTCTTTAATTATCAATAAACAAGATTCTCATTTAAATAAATATGATATAGGAGGGAACAATGATGTAGATGAAAGACTATCTAACATTCTTTATAAAGTGGAAATGATTGTTCATCAAGCTGTTCTTTCAAACAACTTAGAAAACATAACATATATAATTGGTTCTGATGAGTTTAACAGTGAGTTTACAGGAATGACCACTAAAGGCACTCCTCAAACTAATACACATACATATCAACAATCATTTGAATACATATGTAATCATGAAGTGTTAATGATTACAATGTTATTACAATATACTAAAAATGTTAATGTAGTGTATGTACCAGGCAATCATGATGAATATGTTGGATGGCATATGGTGAATTGGTTACAAACATATTTTAGAGAAACAACAAGAATTATATTTGATGTATCTCCTAAATATAGAAAATATATAAGTTATGGTAATTCTGCTATGATGTTTAATCATGGCGATGCTATTAAACCTTCAAAGCTTGCAGCAATGTTTCCAATAGAATATAGAGAAGATTGGTCTTCACATTCCAATTTTTATATATTTACAGGAGATAAACACCATGAAGTGTCTCATGATTTTCATGGAATTAAATTTTATCAAATTTCAGCATTTTCAAATAGTAAAAGTCTTTGGGACGATAAAAATGGACATACATGTTCTAGAGGAGAAGTTACTGCTTTCCTTATAGATAAGGAACAGGGAATGACAAATATATTTAAACAGTATTTATAATGGCAACAGGAAGAAAATTAGTTAGTGATGTTAGAGGTATGCACAAGTTACTTTCTAGTGATAATTTAATAACAGATAGAGTAATTCTTTCTGAAATAAGAAACAATTCTTTAATGTTAATTAAAAGGGAAACAAACCTAAGAAAACTTTGGGCAACTGACACCTTATTCACTACCATTCCATGTTTAGAAATGGTAGAAGTTCCTATATCAGAATGTTGTAATTATGTTGATGAATGTACAATAGCAAGAACAAAACATAAACTTCCAAGAATTTCTGAAGGAAATTATCAATATGTTATTCAAGGTGTTTATTCTATAAATGCTATGGGAGGAAAAGGAAAGAAAATAAAAGAGATAACTGTTAACAGATATATAAATCTATTAAAGCTTCCTTATATTAAAAAGGAAGAGTATTTTTGGATATCCAATGATTATTTATATGTAAGTAATCCATTACTACAAGCATTAAGACTTGTTGCACTTTTTGAAGAAGATGTTCCTAACGATGTTCTATATTCAGAATGTGATTGTGGAACTCCTCAAATTAGTATTGAACAATTATGTATAAATCCTTTAGATAAGGAATTCGCTCTTCCTGGATATTTAGAAAAACAAGTGTTAGAACTCACTTCTCAAAAGTTACTATCTACATATTTTAGATTAAAAACTGATATGACAGATGATGGAGTTGATAGTCAAGCTCCTAATTCAAAACCTACAAATTAATATGAGAATTAAAATAGATTGGAGATCTGCCAGTAAGGAAAATTATATTAATTTTTGTAAAAAAAATACATCTACAAAATTATCATTTGATGAATGGAAAAATATTGTATATCTATACATTGATTTATTTAGAGAATATATTTTAGAAAGTGGAGAAAAAGCAAAACTTCCTTATGGGTTTGGAGAGTTTTCTATAAATAAAAAAAAAAGAAATAAGATAAAAGTGATTGAGGGAAAAGAGTTTATTAACTTACCCATTGACTGGCAAAAAACTAAACAGAAAGGAAAAATTATATACAACTTTAATTATCACACAGAAGGTTATTTTTTTGGATGGACTTGGTTTAAAAAAACAGCAAGATTTAAAAATACAAATTTGTGGTATTTCAAACCTTCAAGAACCACATCACGACTCCTCTCCCATTATTTAAAAACTGACGAAAAATATCAACATATTTATTGTCAATGGAAATTTTAAATTTTATAAATATATAAAAATGAGTTATTATTATAAATATGCCTTTATAAGTCCTGAACCAGTATATTCCACTGTTAAAGAAGAATTAAAATCTTATTTTGATACAGGTGCTATTGATGATCTTTTATTTCCCACTTATTTAGATAAATGCTTAAAAAAATTAGGAAGAACAACATATATTATTAGTGAAGAAATTTTAAACATTGAGAACTTTAATTGTCGTCTTCCAGATAACTTTTATGCTGTAAGAGAAGCATGGATGTGTACAGCAGTGAATGGCTTTCCATATCAATCTGCTAATTCTTTTTATTCTCAAGCAGCAACACAATCAACTATTCAAATAAGTCCTGTTACAATAGGAGGTACACCTTGTAATAGTGGTTGTCCTCCTGATGCATGTACATGTATGCCTGATTTAATTCAAGCTGTATATAAAACAAATAATTCTGTTGCTATACAATATGAACATCAATATCTACTTAAGCCTGGTAATATATCTGTAAGAAAACATTGTGATGTAAATTATACAAATGATTGGCAAAATTCACAACAAGCTTTTTCATCAAATCAATTTACACCAGGATCTTCTAGTATTGATTCATTTGATATTAGAGATAATAAATTTTTTACTAATTTTAGATGTGGCACTGTACATATGATTTTTTATGCTACAGAATATGATGATATTGGAAATCAGTTAATTCCTGATAACTTTCGTATAAGAGAATATGTTGAAGCATTTATTAAATATAAAGTATTTGAAATGCTCTCTAATCAATTAACTGATGAAACCTTTCAACAAATTAGTCAAAAATTAGCTTACTACAAACAACTTTCTGAAGAAGCCTTTATTATGGCAGATATAGAGATCAAAAAACAAACTCCTTGGGAAAAACAAAGGAGGATTAAAAATGATCTTAATAGATTTAATATGTACGAACTTCCTAATCGTTCTAATAGGAGTGGTAGAAGACGTAATTAATTAATATATAGTATGGCAGACGAATTAGACAAAATCAAAAAAATAATTGATGGAGATGAACGTAACATTAATCAAGGATATAATGTTGCTAGTAGTGGTGGAATTAATTTAGATAATTCTATAGCACAAATTGCTAAAGGCACACTTACGTACGCCTTAAATGCTAGTGTAGAAAACTTTGATGCTAATTCAATTAGTTATCAAAATGAACCTGGTAATGAGCTTTGTTTAAATTTTCCAAAAGAATATAGATTAATAGGAACTCATTTTATTAATGAGCAAAGTAAACATATATTTTTCTTATGTAACTCTGATACAGAAGATAGTGAGATTGGATATATGGATAATAATGATTGTATATATCACACCCTTGTTAATGCTAAATGTTTAAATTTTAAAATTAACCATCCTATACACAAGGTGGTGCATAAAATTACAAATTGTAGTACAGAAATATATTGGACAGATGGTTTTAATTCAAGAAGATATTTAAATATAGAGGATATTCCCTATATTCTCACTCCTAATTCAGATCTTTGCGATCCTACTTACACTAAAGAATTAGATTGTAATCAATTAAAAATACAACCAAATTTTCAAATTCCTGAATTATCCATTAATGATGTAATTAATGGAGGTGATTTAATAGCTGGTACCTACCAGTTTGCAATACAATATTGCAATGCAATTGGTGATGGATACACTTCTTATTATTCTGTCACAAATCCCACCCCTATAGCTAATACACAAATAGTCACATTAAATTTTAATTATCCTGTAAATAGATCTATAATTATAGATATTGCAAACCTTGATGTTTCAGGGTATTTTCAATATTATAATTTAGCTGTAATTAAAACAATAAATGATATTTCTTCTGTAGAATTAGTAGGAACATTTTTTATTAGTGATTCCACTAATCAAATTACATACACTGGTCAAAATGTTACATTAGTTAGATTAGCAATTGCAGATATATTTGAAAAGTTTCCTTACTATGATATAGCACAAGATGTAACAGCTGTTCAGGATATATTAATATGGGATCAATTAACCTCTATAGATAGAATTAATTATCAACAAATTGCTAATCAAATTCAGCTTCAATGGCAAACATATAAAATTCCTGCTACAGAAGATTATGCTGATGAATTAAATGCCACTAATTTAAGAGGTTATCTTAGAGATGAGGTGTATGCATTTGAAATAGTGTTTCTTTTAAAGAACGGTAAACAAACTGATGGTTTTCATATTCCAGGAAGGGCTATGAATCAAAATGAAAATTTTCCTGCAGTACCTACAACAAATCCTGATTTTATAGGAAATCCTGAATATTATATAGGAACAACAGGATATAGTCCATATTGGAAAATATATAATACAGGAAGTGTTATTGGCACTAACCCAAATTATATACCTAACGATCCTACATATAAAGGAGTGTATCAATATGGTGAATTTGCATATTGGGAATCAGAAGATGTCTATCCTTGTAATCAAGAATTATGGGGAGATCTTTCTGAACAACCTATAAGACATCATAAATTTCCTGATGTATTAATTAGTCCTGTATTTGAAAGTGCTGTTCCTATAATAGTTGCTGGAAAATATAATGTAGAAATGCAAACTTCTAATGCTGTTTTTCCAATAGGTGTTAATATTGATATTGCAAATTTAATAACATTAATTTCAAACTCCAATCTTACACAAGATCAAAAAGATAACATTGCTTCTTTTAAAATAATAAGAGGAAATAGAGGTACAAATAAATCAATTATTGCTAAAGGTATATTAAGAAATGTTGGTAAATATGAAAAAGATAAAACATCTTATTTCTATCCAAACTATCCATACAATGATGTTAGACCAGATCCTTTTATATTAAATACTTCAAATTCTTTTACAGAAAATTCTATAGATGCTAGTGGTGTTGGAAATATTTGTAGATCATTTACCATCACCACTCTTACAGATTCTATAATTACATATATTAGTTGTGATACATCAAAAGTTGAACAATTACAAGTAGCTGCTAATACATCAGTGACACAGTGTTCATTAGACTATCCTAGTCCTACAATTATATCAGGAACTGCGTTTATAGTTTGTAACACTTATGTACGTTACAAAGTTACTGCAAGAGGAGGAAATTTTAAATGGACACCTCCAAATATTCTAGGTAATTCAACACCTACATTTTATTCTCCACTTACAAATCCTAGTTGGACATTACCTCATGGAAATCCACCTTCTGGATATTCAACTTGGGTGGCTTATTGTTTAGCTGTTCCTACAGATGTTGTATGTACAGCATGTCTTAATCCAAATACGAATACTTTTATAAGTAGGTTTGATATTATTAGTGGTGCAGATTTAGGACTTTCTTGGTATTTAGATTCATTAGTTAAACCTATATTTAATAATATTGGTGTTCCTGATGCGACTATTGATATAGTTAGTTATATTGGATATGATATATGCTCACCTAAACCATTAGATGGATTTAATTATCCAGATAAAGGATATAGACAAGTATTTAATTCTCCAGAAACTTCTTTTGGACAACCTTTCTTGGGAGATGTTCTCAAACTTGAAAATGTAATGTATGGAGCAGGAAGTGCTGATTTTGTAAAAGTTAAAAAAGAAGCTCAATATAAACTACTTAGTGTAGAAGCTCAACAAGATGCTGTAACAGCTTCTAGTAATATGGCTGCAACTCCTGCCCCTTTTAGTGCTACTGTATTTTTTGCAGCATATCAAACTTATTTACAAATTTGGATAAATGGTATAAATAGAATAAACTTTGCATATTCATTTAATTCTATAGGTAATTATGGATATAGTGATGTAATAAATAATAATCTTGGTATAAAACAAAGAAATATTACAAATGCACAATACCTTATTCCTGGAGTACAATCTATTGGAGATGACTTTAATATTAATAATTTTCAAAGAGAGTCTTCTGTTTATATAAAAACAGATGTTGGAACAACTCTTTCTCCAATACCTGCATTACCTTATCCTAATGAAACACCAAGTTTAGTAAATGGTTTACAAAGTTTTATATCAGATGAATCAAGATTTACAATTAGTGAAAAATTAAATTGTTTTAATCCTGAAAGAGAAACACCTATAAAAGTAGTTGCATATTATGCATCTATTAAAGATACAAATGTAAATCAGTGGGGACAAATCTATTCATATGAAACATTAGATACAGGGTTTCAAAAAAATATTGAAGCATACACTGGACCAACAATATCTACAATATTTGGTGGAGACACTTTTATTTGTAAATTTGCATTTAAAACAAAACTTCCATTCTTTATTGATAATCGTGTAAATGCTCCTGATGATTCAGATGTATTTTATGATGAAATAGGTAATGTTGCCTATCCAAAATATTGGCACTCTGCAAGATCACAATTTGCAACTCCTGTAAATGTATCTTCATTCACTCTAACTAATTTTATAGCTTTTAAAGCTCATAATTTTGATTGTCCTAATTCACAAATAACTAGTACAAGTGGAGTGGTTAATCCTGGAAGAAATTTTTATGATGGGTATTTCTATTTGTTTGCTTATGGTATTCCTAATTTCTATGTAGAGAGTTCTTATAATGTAAATCTTCGTCAAGCATTTAATAATAAAGAGGGAGAGTTTTGGCCACATGTAACTAAAAGTATTCCTA
>Ga0315286_10000517_pt1 | contig 32530 bp, 25 predicted proteins | sample YL17G10_0_MG_FD_205038 | JGI IMG/M metagenome (GOLD analysis project Ga0315286, IMG submission 205038) | Sediment microbial communities from Yellowstone Lake, YNP, Wyoming, USA - YL17G10_0 | ecosystem: Environmental > Aquatic > Freshwater > Lake > Sediment | place: USA: Wyoming | collected... | reverse complement strand
GCGCGGCGGTCCGTCAACACCCCCGCTGCGTCCACCGAGCAGAAATTGCCGCGGGCCGCAACATCTTGGGGACCCAGGTCAAAACCAACGCCGAGCGCCTCCAGCGCACCGCGTCCGATTTCGTACTGGATCGGGTCGTAGCCAAAGATGCCGAGGTGGCCCGGGCCACTGCCTGGCGTGATTCCGGGCGCGACCGGAACAGTAAGCCCCAAAGCCGACTGCCCGGCCAAGGCGTCCAGATTCGGCTTGCGCGCGGTCTCCAACTCGGTCTTGCCGCCCGGCTCAAGCGGCAATCCGCCCAGCCCATCCATGATGAGCATGGCGATTTTCGTCTGAGCGGGCACAACCAGCTCTTGCAGGAACCTCAAATCCATCTCACGATGCCTTGGTCATTTCGCAACCCTGCTGTGGCCGGTCTTCCGACCGGGCCACCGCCGTCATTTCGCGACGTATGTCTTCCCAACCCCAAACACCATCGCGTCGTAGGCACGTTGGGTCTTGGCATAGTTGCCGTCACGATCGAGCGCGATTCCCCTACCAACTCCGGACACGATTCGGCCCACTCCGATTTCCTCGATCTGGCTTTCCAGCTTCTCCAGCAACGCCGGTGCGCTGCCCGGCTGTGTGCTGCGCCCATCGAAAATGATGTGCAGGTAGACCCGTGTCAGGCCGTGTGTTCTTGCCATTCGCAGCAGCGCCAACGGATAGTCGATGGAACCATGCGAGCTTTTTTCCGTGAGAAGGCCGATCAGGTGCAGGCTCCCGTTGCGTCGTTTGACATCACGGACCACGCGGCAGAGCGTATCGTTGGTGTAGAACGAGCCATCCTTCATCGCCAAATCGAGTCGCACATCGTCCTGGAGCACGATGCGTCCCGCACCGATATTGATGTGCCCGGCTTCTGAGTTGCCGGCTTTGCCCGGTTTCAGACCGACGTCGTCGCCTGCGGCCTGCAGCCGGGCACACGGGTGCCGGCGTGTCAGATCGTCCCAGACGGGCGTGTGCGCGAGAAAGATCGGGTTCGTGTCATTGTCCTCGCCGATGCCCCAGCCATCGAGAATGACGAGCAAAACGCGCCGGTGCCCGCGCCAATCGTGCTCACCCGCCAGCGCACAGGAAGCGGTACTCCGCAGGCTCGCGCCCTCCATTGCGCCCGGTCGTGCGACGCCGAGTGCCTGCAACACGGTCGGTGCAACGTCTGCCAGTTTGCCGTCGCGCAGGTCGACGCGCGACGATGCGCATGAATCGACCAGCAAGAACGGGACCGGGTTGGCGGTGTGCGATACGTGGGGTGTGCCGTCGCGGTTGATCATCAGCTCCAGGTTCCCGTGATCGGCCGTCACGAGCACCACATAGTCGGCAGCGAGGGCAGCGTTCACGACCTGCCCCAGCCGCGCATCGACCAGCTCAGCGCACCGGATTTTTGCGTCGCGATTCTGCGTGTGGCCAATCACGTCACCGTTCGCAAAGTTGGCGACGATGAGATCGGTCCGCTTCTCGACGCCGAGCAACACCCTCTCGGTGACCTGCGCCGCACTCAGTTCTGGCACTTGATCAAACGGAACGCCTTGGGGGGACGGAACGCGCACATCCTCCTCACCCACGAACGGCTGATTGTTGCCGCCGTTGAAGAAGAAAGTGACGTGCGCGAATTTCTCAGATTCGGCGACGCGGAGCTGACGCAGGCCGGCGCGACTGACCGTTTCGCCCAGGGTGTCCTTGAGCTTTGTCGGCGCAAAGGCAACCGGCAGGTCCTTGAACTTCTCGTGGTAGAGCGTCAGGATCGCGAAGGTGAGGTTCTGAAACTCGCGCCGTGGAAATCGGTCCAGCTCTGGGTCGGCGAACGCTTCCGTCAGTTGGATTTCCCGCTCGCCGCGTCGACAGCAAAAGACCACCGCATCCCCATCCTGAATGCGACCCAGGGGATTGCCCTGCGTGTCCACCTGGACAATAGGCTCGAGCGAGTAGTCCGTCTGTCCCTCGCGATACAACTCTCTGACTGCGTCAGCGAGCGCGATTCCGCCGCGCGAGAGATGAGCGAGGGGCACAGGCGCTTCCTTTGAGTCGGGCATTATGGCCACTCCGGCGGTTAGCTGCTGTCGCGCGCGGTCTGGCGCGGAGGGAAAACGTCCAGGAGATCGCTCAATGTATGGATGATCAGGTCAGGCTTGTTCTCGCCGGTGAGGTCCCTTCTCTCCAGCTCGGCCGGCGTGCCCATGATGATGACCATGCCAAAGCCGGCCCGCCGGGAGCCCGGAACATCGCGGGAGGGATTATCGGCCACGTACACCGCTCGCCCGGGTTCGACCCCGGCCCGGCGAGCCGCTTCCCAGTAGATCTCCGGGCCGGGTTTACGGTGCCCAAAGATGGAAGAGAGAACCACCGTCGGAAAGTATGGACTGAGACCGTCCTCCTCCAGCCAGCGCGGGATTTCTCGCTCGGTGATGGTGTTGCTGAGAATCCCCAGGCGGTAGCCCCGCCTGGTCAGTTCAACTACGACTTGCTTCGCATCAGGCTGCGCGAACCGGCACCCCATCGTCTGGCGATACAAGAACGTCAGTTCTCCTGCCAGCGGCGCAATCCGTTCGGCCGGCCAATCTGGCAGCATCCAGCGTGTCCACAATTCCTTTTCCGATGCTTCGAGCAGAGTCTCGAATGCCCATTTCCTGTAGACCTTGTACCGTTCATCCAGTCGCTCGCAGAATGCGCCGGGGGCCTCTTCTGTTCCGACCAAGTCCGCGATCTTTTCTCTTGCTTGGGCTTGGTACGGCTCATTTTCTACCAGTACCCGCAGCGTGGCGCCGACGTCGATGAAGATGGCTTCGATGTCGTGATTCATTTCCTGCGTCTTTCCTGTGGTTGATTTCTCGAAGATGGGCACCTTGAGCAGATCCACAAGCGATTGTGCGTAATAGTCTGCCTTGGCGCCGGGGTCAAAGTTCACAGCGACGGTGGCCATCCCTGCCTTGCGCGCGCCATCGAGTTCCGCGGCGTTGTGACCGACAAAAGCAGATTCGCCTGGACGCAAGTGCGCCTGTTGCAGAGCACTCAAGTACATGGCAGGGTCTGGTTTGTGCACGCCGAGAACCGTGGAGCAGGCAACCACGTCGATGAATTCGGTGACGCCTACCTGGTCGAGCCAGCGCATCTTCCAGGCGAGGGGATACATCGTGTCGGTAACGATTCCCAGAACAAAGCCACGCTGCTTCAAGCCCGCCAGCGCTTCTCTGCCGCCGGGAATCGGAAGAACAAAGTTCGAGTAGTCATTGATCTTGCCAACCAGAGTCCTCCGCTCCCCGGGATCAGCAACGCCGCGTATCAGGAGAACCTGATCCCAGTAGTCGTCGGGGCTGAGGTGTCCACTCTTAGCCTGGGAGCGCAGAGCCCTCTCACGCATTCGGTCTTCCATGGAAAACTCTGCGCAAAGACCCTTTTCTTTGAGCAGGTCCGACATGTATTCGTCTGTTGGTTTGAGCCGGCGATAGAGCACGTCCGCCGCATCGAAAAAGATACCTTTGATAGCCATACCCGTTCTGTCTCAGCCTTTCGACTCTCGTCCCTCGTCCCCTTGCGCGACCAAGCCGACAACCTGCCTCAAGTCATTGATCACGGCATCGGGCGATCCGATGTCCGTATCCTTGTCAGTCTTGCCGGTGAGGAAAGACTCGATTTGAATGACCAATCCATACCTGGCTCGGCGCGCGCCGATCACATCGCGGGACACCGTATCGCCCACGTAGGCGCAGGCAACCGGGGGCAAGTGCATCAGCCGAGCGGCCTCGAGAAAGATCCGCGCGCTGGGTTTACGCCAACCAAACCCAGCGCTGGTGATGACGGGATCGAAATAGCCTTCAATGCCGTAGCGCTTGAGGTGGTGCTGGACAACCCGGCGGCTGGTGACGTTGGAGATGACGGCCAGACAAAAGCCCCGCTCGTGCAACGAGCCGAGAAGCGCCGGGGCTTCAGGACGCAAAGAACGCACATAAAACCGGGTTTCGTAAAAGAACGCGAGATCTTCGGCATTGACCATCAGCCGATCCCGAGGCAAGCCATGGTCGGGAAAGATGTACTCAGTCCACACTCGTTCCGACGGCAACTCGATCTCGCTCCCCTCGCGCCATGCCTGGTAGGCCTTCATCCCGGCAAGGACAGCCGCCTGCAAGTCAGGCAGATCCAGTCCGGGATCGAGGCCCCGCGCGGTCAAGAGCTCGCGCAGGCCACGGGTGGCCTCCTGGCGGATGGCATCGTCGTAGTACAGGTCCTCGAGCGTGCCGCCCATGTCAAAGAGGACAGCCCGGATGGGGTTGACTGCCATATCCAAATAGCTTTCTCTCAGATCTGAATTCTACGGAGGGTCTTTGGACACGGACGAGGTGCGTCCGTGTCCAAAGAAACCCATCGTGCTAGACCCTTTCTAGTCTTACGGAGCAAGCAGGCTGACAGCCCAGAAGTCGCGGACTTGGCTGTTGTTCTGATACGCGAACAGATCGTCGCTGGGCCAGACCGATATCTCAGAGAGCGGCGGCATGCCTTCCGCAACGGTCAGGCCTTCAGCGGCAGGGTAGACGCCGATCTTATTCCAGGGCTTGAAACCATCATCCGACAGAGCGAATTTGATGAACAGCTTGGCTGCATTGGGATGCGGAGCGAGATTGGCAATGGCCAGGTAGTTGGCTTTCAAGACGCCAACCACCGGCTTGAGAGTCAGGCAAGGCGCCATGGCCAATTCCCCATCCAGCGTAGTCTCATAGCTGTCCCAGCCGGTCCAGCCGTACCCGGGTTCTACAGCCGGGTCCATGCCTAGCGTAGCATACGCCGCGTCGACCTCATCGCCGCCGGGCTGAATGCCGGGCTGATTCTGGGCCAGCTTCTTCAGGAACAGATAACCCGCATTGGGGATGTCCGTCCCATACGCCGGGTCAGTGGTCCAATCCTTGCCAAAGTACTCCTGGTAGGCCGCGGCCATTTGATCAGCATGTTCTACAATCAGGGCGATCTTGGCCGTGGTGCTGGAATCGGCGATGGGATCCTCCATGTAGAATTTCCCCTTGAGCGCCGGTTCGGTAAACTGCCACCAGTTAGTGAGCGGGCAGCCGTCTTTGTGGATCTCGTTGTTGTACCCTATGACATCCACCGCCCGGCGCGAAAGCGCATACGGCCGTTCTGGAGTTACCTCCTTTTCCACCACCCCCGGAGGGAGGTACCACCATATCCATTGACTGGGCATGAACTCTCCGTACAAAAGGTGCCCATCGCTGTTGAACCAGACATCCCCAACGACGTTCCCGGCCTCCTGCTCCGCGCCCATTTTGACGGCGATGTCATCGGTATCACCACCCTCAAGGGCGATGTCCGGGTATAGCGCGTTCCATGCATCGAGCAACTTTTCGAATTTGGAAGAGTTGGCATAAACAACCACTTTCCCTTCCTGCTTTGCTGCCGCCTCGACCGCCGCCCAGTCTTCCTCGGCAGGCTGATACGGTCCGAGACCATTCACCTTCGCCCATGCCGCAGCCGCAGTGAGAGGCGTTTCGGTGGGGGGGGGCTGGGTTGGGACTTTGGTCGGTACAACAGTCTGCGGAACCTGCGTGGGCGCTTGGGTGGGCGCCGCCGGCGGCGCCACGGTCGTCGGGGTCCCGCCGCAGGCACACAGCACTACGGACAGAACGATGAGCACACTTCCGACCCATTTGAACGCTTTCATTTCTTCCTCCTCATCTTACTTTCATAGTTGGGAAATGGAATCACTGAAACACAACTCACAGTAGTTCTCTGATCTCTTCTACCTCCTTTCGCCACGGTAGTGGTCGTCCTATGGCGTCTCCGAGCGGTTCCCACCTACTTTCTAGGGACGACCAAATCTCCGCTCTCTTCATCGTACAGGTTAAGGGTTTGTCGATCGAAGGTCAGCCAGATCTTGTCATCCAAATTGATCGTGCTGATGCCCATGACTCTGGCCGTGATCTCGGTGTCCCCCCGCCGGGCGACGATGATCGAATCGGCTCCGGAAGGCAACACGGAATAGGCCGTGAACTCGACGGATCCCGGGAGAGGTTCTGTGGAGATGGCGACGTCTTCGGGCCGCGCGGCAACCACCACTTTTCTGGGCGCGCCCGTTGTATCAATGCCGATCCGGAACTGTCCGAAATCGACCGAATTGTCGCTCACCACGCCGTGCAATAGATTCACCTTGGGGTTTCCAATGAAATCGGCCACGAACAGGTTCGCCGGGTAGTGATACACGCTGCCGGGCGTGTCCAATTGCTGTAGGACGCCCTCCTTCATGACCGCAATCTGGGAAGACATGGTCAGCGCTTCCACCTGGTCGTGGGTGACATAGATCGTGGTCGCTTTGGCAACGTGGTGCAGGTGTTTGAGCTCGGCGCGCATGTCCATCCGTAGGCGGGCGTCCAAGTTGGAGAGCGGCTCGTCCATCAGGAACACCTTGGGGCGATAGGCCAGCATGCGCGCCAACGCGATACGCTGCTGTTGCCCGCCGCTCATCTCGCGCGGATAGCGGTCTGCATACCCTTCCATCTGCACTTCAGCCAGTGATTCTTGCACCCGTCGTGCGATCTCGCCCCTTGGCAGCTTCTTGATCTCCAGCGCGAAGGTCATATTCTGCTGGACCGTCATGTGCGGCCAGAGCGCATAGCTCTGAAAGACAAGCCCCAGATCTCGCTGGCCGGGGGGTAGCGAGATCCCCCGCTCGTAAGAGAAGACCAGCCTGTCCCCGATACGGATCTCCCCTCCATCCGGGTCTTCCAGGCCGGCCACGCAGCGTAGCAGGGTCGTCTTGCCGCATCCGGAAGGGCCCAGAAGGGTCAAAAAGGTTCCGGGCTCGATGGTCAGGCTGACGCCACTGACCGCGATGACACTGCCGAAGCGTTTGGTGAGGGCTCTAATGGTGATGGTTGTTGACATGGTTGCCTCTCTTACATTCCAAGCCCCTTCTTGAGACTGCCGCCCCGGAATCGGCCGATGATGAAGTAACCGAGTGCAACGATAGCGATCAAGATCAGAATAACTGCGTTCGCCATCTGGCCGTCTCCATTTTCGGTATAGAACATGGTCTGGCTGGCCAGAACCTGGGTTTGCGGCGTGACCAGCAGGATGATTAGGGACAGTTCGCGCATGGTGGTGATGAACGTCAGCAGGAATCCGGCTACGAACCCACTGCTGGTGAGCGGAAAGATAAGGCGTCTGAAACGCTGCCAGACGTTGGCGCCGGCTATCTGCCCCGCCTCCTCCAGTTCCCGGCCGACCTGCATCATGGCGGAAACCCCCGAACGGGAGGAATAGGGAATATGCTTGGCCACCGAGACGACCACCAACAGGGTGAAGGTCCCATACAACGCTGGGATCGGCCCCAGGTTCCTCGTGAACATCGCAATATAGACTGCGCCAAAGGCAATGCCCGGGATGACATACGGGACAAAGGCCAATTGCTCGACCAGTTTGCTCAGCCGGGTGCCCCGACCTTTCACAATCGCATAGCCGAGGATAATGCCCAGGAGGGCCGTGAAAAAGGCCGTCCACAACGAAAGCCGGATGGAGTTCCATGCGGTGTGATATATCTTCGGGTTGCGCAGCACTCCGGGCTCCCCATGGTTGTAGATTGTGTTACGCTCTCCTATCCAGTGCTGTAAGGAGAGATTGCTCAGGCTGTAGTTCCCATCCTGCAACATCAATGTGGAATAGACCAGAAGGCCAAGCGGAACGACGATGACCAGAATCTGGAATATGATCGTCGCGATCATCACGGCACGTTTGGCTTTCCCCAGCTTGTTCACCTGTGCAACGAAGCCTCGTCCGCCAATCGTCTCGTAACTCTTGCGTGTCCCGACCAGTTTCTGATTGAGTCTAATGATGGTCATGGAAAATAGAATCAACACGATTGCCAGCACAAAAGCATCCGCTCGATCTCCAACCCCTATACTGCCGCGGATCATGGTAGCCACTACATAGTACCTGACCGGTGTTCCGAGAATATTCGGCCCGCCAAACGTGCCCAGCACCTTGGAGAAGGTCATGATGACACCCGAGAGGATCGCCGGCAGGACGAGCGGGAAGGTGATCTTGCGCAGGATGCGCCAACGGCTGGCGCCCGCCAACTCCCCAGCTTCTTCGAGGTTGGAATCAATCGACATCAACGCCGCCGACACGAATAGGAAGAAGAAAGTGTAGTAGTGCAGCGCGCTGCAGATGATGATCGGCACCGGCCCATACGACAGCCAGTTTGGAGGGGCTTGTCCCACCACGAACTCGAAGACTCCCGGCGTTCCGCCAGAAAGCCTGTTCTTGAAAAACACGAGCCAGGCCTGGGCCAGGGTCCAGGACGGCATGATGTAGGGGATCACCGCCAGTTGATTGACGAGCTTTCTGCCCGGCATATCGGTGCGGACGACCAACCAGGCCAAGGAACCGCCAATCAACAGCGCAATTAGGGTGGCTCCAACTGCTATGATCATCGAATGCTGAAGCGGGGTGTACATATAAATCTTCCCAAAGACGCCGGTCAGCATCCTGATATAGTGAAAAACCGTGAGTGCGCCTACCTTGGCGTCTGGGACGCGGGTGAGATCATGAGGTTGCCACGTCACCGTGGTCGCCACCATGCGATACAAAGGGATGATGACCATGTAGAACATCAACACCAGCATGATCAGCGCCATGGCGACGTGGGCGCTCGTCAGCCAACGGATGAATCTTCTAAGCGAAGCAAGCATCCGAAGGGAGAGCCGTTGCGGAGAGACTAGGGCAGTCACAAGCTTTCCTCCGTTGGCGAGTGTCGGAGAGAGATCTTGGCGGGGATGTCCAGGCCAGAGGCGGCGCGCAGCGCCTGGAGCCGGTTCAGCGCGGCCAGGCTCTCGTCGGGCCTAGCCATGGCCACCGCCAGGATCAGCGCATTCAGAATCGACATCGGCACCGTCAGGGAATGGAAAGTGGAGACAGGCCCTCGCCGGGCAGCAAGAATGACATCCGCTTCGCCCCGCAGGGCAGGCCCCAAGGTGTCTGTGAGGAGAACAGAGCGGCAGGCGGTAGCGCGCGCGTGCTCCAGGACCGCGATCAACTCCGGCCTCACGTAGTGAAAGCCGGTCGCCAACACCGCGTCCCCTGGCCGGAGGAGCTGCAGCTTTTCCAAGAGATGGCGGCCCGACTCCGCCATGGCGATGGTCAGGATGCCGAGTCGTCTGAGGCGCAGTTCGGCCAGGTCTGCCAGAATGCCGGAAGGGCCACTGCCAAAGACGAAAACCCTCTGCCCGCTCAACAGGACCTCCACGGCACGGTCAAAGTCAGCCGGGTCGATGCTGTGGGCTGCCTCGGTGAGAACCTGCACCTCCATGTCCAGCACCTTGGCCAGGACATGGCCTTGGCTGCTGGCCAACTCGCCCAGCTTGTGTTGCAGACGGCTGGCGGGCGTAGCTCGGGCGCGAAAGAGCCCTTGCAGACAACGCCGCAGTTCACGGAAACCATCGTAGCCGATGGCCTGGGCAAAGCGCCCAAGCGTGGCCTCACTGACATCCAGAAGTTGGGCCAGATCAGCCGCAGGCAGAAAGGCAGCCTCGTCGTAGCTGGCCAGCAGATAAGAGGCAATGCGTTGCTGACTCTTGGTGAAGCTTGGAAGGTGGTCTTCTAACCTCTGCCGGAAGCCGTCCAATTCCTCTTCCATGCGACTCCTCGAAACGTCTCCGTTCCGCAGATAGGCTCTGCTGCAATACCTTAATATGAAAGATTGTACATCAGATTCGTTAGAATGTCAAGTTTACTTTCATGATTTGCGGGGGTTGTTGACAGCGATCGGAGAATCCTCGCCGTCCGCCACGTTCCGTGCGCGGGTCCTTCTCGCAGCGAAGCACGCTTCCGCAGTCCCACAAGCGCATTGTGCCGAGATTGACGGCGGAATCTGCCTGGGGTCTACTGGTCCTGTCAGATTTCGTACAGATTCTGCCAGGCGGGAGGTACGATGAGTAACGAACAAAGAAGCGGAGATGCGGGCCAGGGGGAGAAACTGGTGGTGCGGGTGCAGCGGCGGCGGCGCACCGAACCGGCAGGCCCCGAAGGCCGAGAGCGAGCTGAGGCTCCCCGCCGCAGGGTCTGACCGGGCCCAGTCCTATACAGCCATTGCACAGCGGTTTGCCGACGCGTCGCTGTCGGATGACTTTATGGCCTTTCACTACACCGGGCGTACTTTCGAGGCAGCAGCCCACCAGGCGGCTGTCCCCGCGGCAGACACCCCGCTGAGTGCACCGGGGGCGGGCGAGATCAAACTGTCGCCCATCAAGCTCTCCGATACCGTGGCCACTCCCGGGCGGCCGGTGGTGCTCAGTACCGACATCAGCGGCCAGAACGTGGGCTATGTGCTGCTCTTCACGGGTTTCTTCGATCAGCAGTCCAACTCGATCTTTGTCGCCGACCTGGACTATCTGGAGAGCGCCGACATGCGCCAGACCGATGGGGTGTACTATGCGGTCTGGCCTGATCACGACTTTACCATGGAGTTCGAGTGGGAACCGCTAGTGTTCGCCATCAGCGACGGCACGGACTCGGTGACGGCGCTCTTCACGCCTGTGGTCTATGGCGCCGCGCCCGCGGAGGCCACCTACACGGTCGACGGCATCTATCCCTACATCAGCGGCGAGTCCCGTTACGCTCGCCTCTACTTCTGTGACGGCCAGCTACGCCAGGTCTTCGGCTTCACGGGTGAGGGCGGGACCGGCGCCCCACGCGAGATCTACCCCGAGCGTGGCGACACGTTCACCGTGCTGGACAGGTGGCTGGACCTCGACTCACAGGGCAAGGTGGTGAAGCGAGGCAGCCAGGAAGGGGGCACGCTGACCTTCGGCGATCAGATGTTCACTTGGAAGGAACTGGACGCCGCCCCGGGAGCATACATCGTCGGCTTTATCGTCCCGGACCTGGACGGCAGCAACCACGAGGTGTACGCGACAGTGAACGTAGAATAGGCACATAGAATGGCAGTGAGGGTCAGCAGTATTGGCTGACCTTCACACCCGCTTCCCCAGTGGGGCGGGCGCCAAAGGCCCGCCCCACTGGGGAAGCGGTGGATGCGGGCTCGGCCGGGTCAATCTCCCAAGGTGGCGACCATCACGGCCTTGATGGTGTGCATACGGTTCTCGGCCTGGTCGAAAACGATAGAGCGCTCGGACTCAAATACATCGTCGGTCACCTCCAGGCCATCCAGACCGGACTTTTGATAGAGCTCTTCGCCGAGTTTTGTCTGGCGATTGTGGAAGGACGGCAAGCAGTGCATGAACTTGACCCTGGGGTTGCCGGTCCGCTCGATCATCTTGGCATTGACCTGGTAGGGCAGCAACTGCTTGATGCGTTCATCCCATACCTCCTTGGGCTCGCCCATCGAGACCCACAAGTCGGTGTGCAGATAGTCGACGCCCCTGACCGCTGCGGCGACGTCGTCGGTCAGGGTCAGGCGGGCACCGGTCTTGGCCGCCAGCTCGCGTGCCTTGTCCACCAGCTCTTGCGCCGGCCACAAGTGCACGGGACCGCAGATGCGCACGTCCATGCCCAGTAGGCAGCCAATGACCATCAGCGAGTTGCCCATGTTGCTGCGGGCATCGCCGACGTAGCAGTAAGCGATCTGGGCCAGCGGCTTGTCGCTGTGCTCGATCATGGTCAGCACGTCGGCCAGCACCTGGGTGGGATGGAACTCGTTGGTCAGTCCGTTCCACACCGGCACACCGGCGTATTGGCCCAAGATTTCGACCGTCTCCTGGGCAAAGCCGCGGTACTCGATCCCGTCGTACATGCGCCCCAGAACGCGGGCAGTGTCCTTCATCGACTCCTTGTGTCCGATCTGCGAGCCTTCCGGGCCCAGGTAGGTGACGTGCGCCCCCTGGTCGTAGGCTGCCACCTCGAAGGCACAACGCGTACGCGTGGAGGTCTTTTCAAAGATCAGGGCGATGTTCTTGCCCTTCAAGCGCGGCTGCTCGTACCCCCCGTGCTTGGCTGCCTTCAGTTCAGCCGCGAGCCCGAGCAAATACTTGAACTCCTCAGGGCCAAAGTCCAGCTCTTTGAGAAAGTTGCGGTTGCGAAGACTAAAAGTCATACGTGCCTCCTTGTTCCTGATTCTGATTTGTTTCACCACATCACCCGGCCAACCACGCCTGGCCGGCCTCGTCTGGTTTCCTCCGCCGGCAGTCGAACGAGCCCGCGGAGGATTGTACGGCTAGGCCAACGCCTGCACGAGCCGATTCTGCTCTTGACGCAATTGGCGCACTGCCCGCCAGCGCGGCTCGTCATCGGCCTGCACCTCGCTCAGGCGCCGGTACAACCCATCCCGCGCCATCAATTCCTCGTGGGTCCCCGTCTCTACGATCCGGCTATCTTCGAGGACGACGATCCGATCGGCGCTGCGGATGGTGGACAAGCGGTGGGCAATGACGAGGGTCGTGCGGCCTACGAGCAGCCGTTCCAGGGCCTGCTGGATGAGCTGCTCAGTTTCGGTGTCCACCGAGGAGGTCGCCTCATCCAGGATCAAGATCGGCGCATCCTTGAGCACCGCCCGGGCGATGGCCAGGCGCTGCCTCTGCCCGCCGGACAGCTTGACCCCGCGCTCGCCGATGAGCGTGTCGTAGCCGCTGGGCAGGTCGACGATGAATTCGTGGGCATTGGCGATGCGGGCGGCGTCAATCATCTCCCCTTCGGTGGCGTCGGGGCGGCCAAACAGGATGTTCTCGCGCACCGTTCCGTTGAACAGAAACACATCCTGTAAGACAATGCTGATCTGCTGACGCAGACTCTTGAGCGTGAGATCGCGGATGTCGTGCCCATCGAGCGTGATACAGCCTTCGCGCACGTCGTGGAACCGTGGGATGAGCATCGCCAGCGTCGTCTTGCCCACGCCGGTCGGTCCCACCAGCGCAACCACGCTCCCCGGTGCGATGTCGAGTTCGATTTCCTCCAGGACCGTGTCCCCCATGGAGTAGCGAAAGCCCACGTTGTGCAGGGCAATCGCGCCTGCCGCTCGACCCGGCAGCTCCACCGCATCGGGGCGTTCGGCCACGTCGGGATGTTCCTCCAAGAGCTCCGCAACGCGCTCCCCCCCGGCAATCGCCTGCTGAATGCTCTCCCACGCCCCGCTGAGGGCACGCACGGGCTCGTACAGCATCTGCAGATACAGGAAAAACGCCACAAGGTCGGCAATGGGCAGCACCTGGCCCAGGACCAACCGTCCACCGAAATAGATCAGCACAACGGTGCCCAGGGCTGAAGCGAATTCCACAAAGGGGTTGAACGTGGCCATCAGCCGCAGGGCGTGGAGCAGCGAATCGCGATAGCGGACGATGCGATCCCGTATGCGGCTGGCTTCCGTCTCCTCTCGAGTGAATGCCTGGATCTCGCGGATCCCCGACAGATTGTCGTTGAGGGCTGCATTCAGCTCACCCAACTCCACCTGGCGGGCGCGAAACGCCGGCCGCACATACTTGGCAAAGCCGCGCATGGCCAACACGATCAAGGGGATGGGGATCATGCTCAGAAGGGCGAGCGGCCAACTCATGCTCATCAGAACCACCGTCACGCCGACGAGCATCAGCGCATTCACCACCACATCGGGTATGGCGTGGGAGATCAGCTGCTCGATCAGCTCCGAATCGTTGACAGCACGTGACATCAACTGGCCCGTCTGCTTGTCCTCGTAGAAACTAAGCGAAAGGCGTTGCAGATGCTCATAGACCTCTGAGCGGACGTCGGCGACGACATTCCAGCCGGCTACGTGAGCCATGTAGCTTCTGAGGAACTGCAATCCTGCGCGCGCCACATAGATGCCCAGCGCGAACAGGGCCAGCCGGGCGACGGTCGCTGCCGCCCGGGGCCCGGCAGCCGGATCGGTGACGGTGGCAACCATGGTCTTGACAATCCACGGCGCCAGCAACTGGACGCCCACCAGCAAGACCATGCTCGCCACCGTTAGCGCCAGCGGGCCTGCATACTTGCGCACATGCTTGGCCACGAACTCGAGCGATTTCACTGTACGAACCTCCAACACTAAACGAAAAAGGCTTTCACCACACCGCAAAGGAAGCGGCACTCCGCAGCATACCATGGAACCGTTTGGCGGTCAACCGTCCCCCCCTTGCGGCCCAGAGTGTCGTCAAGGTCGTGCCGGGTGCGTACCTGCCGCCCTGTATCGCTGTGGGCACCCGGCGGCACTTTGACACGCGCCTGCCTTGGGCCACACTCAGCGCAGCCGTTTGCAGCATCGCAGCCCAAGGTGGTATAATGGACTCGCTCCACTTCCAGCCGGGCGGCTGACACTCATGCCGCAAGACCAAGCACAAGGAGGGAGACCGTGGACCTACGGCAAGTCGTCACGTCGCAGTACCAGGCAGCGCTGGAGATGCTGAGACAGGCGATGGACCAGTGCCCGGAATCGCTGTGGGATGACCGGCAGTTCAGGAACCGATTCTGGCACGTCGCCTATCACGTCCTATTCTACACCCATCTGTATCTACAGGCTAGCGAGAGCGACTTTGTTCCCTGGACCAAGCATAGGGAGCACCACCACTATCTGGGCCGCCTTCCGTGGCCACCGCACAGCCAACCCAGCATCGGAGAACCATACACCAGGCAAGAGCTCCAGGATTATCTCAGACTGTGCCAGGAGCAGGTTGAGCAACGCGTGTCGGGCCTGGACTTTAAGGCCGAATCGGGGTTCTACTGGCTCCCGTTCGGCAAGCTGGAGCTCCAGATCTACAACATCCGGCACAAACCGCAATACACAGGCAAACTGATGGAACGGCTAGGCACAAGAGAGGGCATCGAGGTGGATTGGGTGAGTCACGCCGCGAGCTCTCAAGCCCGTGATCACGCTCCGCGAGATTGTTCTACCCGCCAGGACTGAGGGTCAAAGGCCATGACAACACCGCAAACGAAGCGGTACTCCGCAGACGTGTACGAGAGATTGGCCCGGCACCTGGACAACCTGCCGGCCGGCTTTCCCCCAACCGAGAACGGGGTCGAGCTGCGCATCCTGCGCCGGCTCTTCATGCCGGAGGAGGCTGAGCTGGCGCCGCACCTGACCCTGGTCGCCGAGGAGCCGCGCGTGATCGCGCGCCGCGCGGGGCTGCCCGTCGCGGACGCCGCCCGCTGCCTGGCGCAGATGGAGAAAAAGGGCCTCGTCTACGCCATCCATCGCCCGCACAGGCCGCCGCGCTACATGGCCGCCCAGTTCGTCGTCGGCATCTATGAGTACCAGGTGGGCAAGCTGGATCCAGAGCTGGTTCAGGACATCGAGGAGTACATGCCCCAGTGGTGGGATTTCGATGGCTGGAAAAAGGCCCCCCAACTACGCACCATCCCTGTGGGCGAAAGCATCGATCCCCACCTGGACGTATGGCCCTACGAGCAGGCCGGGGAGTTGGTGCGCGGTCACAAGGCGGTTGCGGTAGCGCCGTGCATCTGCCGCCAAGAGCAGCACTTGATCGGCAGCGGGTGCGAAAAGCCGCTGGAGAGCTGCCTGACCTTTGACCAGGCGGCGCACTATTTCGTCCGCAACGGGATGAGCCGGTGGGTCAGCCAGGACGAGGCCCTCGCGATCCTGGCCCGGGCGGAGGAGGCTGGACTGGTGTTGCAGCCCGGCAACTCCAGGGAGGTCCTATCGATCTGCACCTGCTGCGGCTGCTGCTGTGGGGTACTGCGGAACATCAAGCGGCACCCCAAGCCCGCCAGCATCGTCGCCTCGGCCTTTCAGGCGACGCTGAATCCGGCCACCTGCCTGGGATGCGGCGCCTGCACGGGGCGTTGCCAGATGGAAGCGCTGCACCTGGACGATGGCCAGGCGGTGCTGGACCCGGATCGCTGCATCGGCTGCGGGCTGTGCGTCACCACCTGTCCCAGCGGCTCGCTGCGCCTGGCACGCAAACCCGAGTCAGAGCAACCCCATGTGCCCAGGAACATCGTCGAAAGCACCATCCGGCTGGGCCAGTCCCGCGGCAGGATGAGCGTAGGCGAACTGGTCGGCATGCAGGTGAGGTCGGTGGTGGACCGGCTGCTGGCACCGCGCTAGGGGAGGCAGCGGCCCCGAAGCCGGGAACCGCGACGGAGCATATCCGGCCAATGGCGGCCTGACCAATGGAAAGCCGAGCTCACGCGCCCAACCGTCTCCCCCATCCCCCGGCGTGCCACGTCCTGGTCAAACCGGCGGGCGCGCGCTGCAACCTGGCCTGCCGGTATTGCTTCTACTGGTAAAAAGAAGAGCTCTACCCAAACAGCCCCCTGCGCATGGCCGATGGCTTTCTGTTGACCCTGCTGCGCCAGCTTCTGGGGTCGCAGCGAATGCCGGAGATGACCATCGCCTGGCAGGGTGGCGAACCGACGCTGATGGGGGTGGACTTTTTCCGGCGCGCGGTGGCGTGTGCCGAGCGCTTCAAGAAGCCCGGCACGGCCGTCCGGAACGCCCTCCAGACAGACGGCACACTTCTGGACGACGAAGGGGGCGAGTTTTTTCGCCAGAACGGCTTTCTGGTGGGCATCAGTCTGGATGGTCCGCGCTCCCATCACGATGCCTACCGTGTGGGCCGTTGGGGCGGTCCGACGTTTGACCGGGTGATGGGCGGCCTGGAGTGCCTGAAGCGGCACCGGGTCGAGTTCAACATCCTGTACGCGGTCCACACCGCGAACGGCCACCACCCGCTGGAAGTATACCATTTCTTCCGCGACGAGGTAGCGGCGCAGTTCCTGCAGTTCATCCCCATCGCCGAGCGGCAGGAGGGCGACCACCGCAGAAGTGGTACTCCGCGGGTTAGCGGGCGTTCGGTGCAGCCGGAGCGGGAGGGGGGATTTCTGATCGGCCCGTTCGACGAGTGGGTGCGGCGCGACATGGGCAGGGTGTTTGTGCAAGTGTTCGACGCGGCCCTGGCCAATTCGTGCGGCGTCCCCGCGGGCATGTGCGTGTGGAGTCCTGCATGCGGCTTGGCCCTGGCACTGGAGCACAATGGCGACCTGTGTGCCTGCGACCACTTTGTCGATCCCGGGCACCGGCTAGGGAACATCCAGGACGTGCCGCTGATCGACTTGGTGGCGTCGGAGCGGCAGGTGCGGTTCGGGCGGGACAAGCGGGACACGCTGCCACGCACCTGCTTGGCGTGCGAGGTGCGCCTGGCGTGCCACGGGGAATGCCCGAAGAACCGCTTCCTTCTCACGCCGGAAGGGGAGGCGGGGTTGAACTACTTGTGTGCCGGGTACAAGGCATTCTTCCAGCACATCGACAGGCCTATGCGCCTCATGGCCGGGAGCTGCGCGCGGGCGGGCGCCGGCAAACGTGATGGGGCGCCCGCGGACGATCGCTCACCGGCCTGTGGAGTGCCGCTTGTGCGCTGTCCCTATTCGATAGCGCCCACGATCGCCACGGCCACGTGCGTGACGGCACCCTGATGGTTCCGCCCCTGGGAAACCACAGCGGCAGATGCGAGTGCACCGCTGCGCAACTCTCTGCACGCAACTCCCAGCCACCTGCGGGTTGCATCCTTGGCCGAAACCAGCTACACTGAAGGAGTGACGACAGGAGACAACCCAACATGAGCATCAAAACGGTCAGGTGGGACCGCGATGCAGACGTCGTCGTGGTGGGCTTGGGCGGCGCCGGGGCGTGTGCCGCACTCGAGGCAGCCCAGTACGGCGCTCGAGTGCGGGTCCTGAACCGCCTCCAGGGCGGGGGCGCCACGGCGGTCAGCGGCGCCATCGTGTATGCCGGCGGCGGCACTGCCCAGCAAGTGGCAGTGGGTTACGACGACACGCCGGAAGAGATGTTCAAATACCTCAAGCAGGAAGTGGGCAACTCCGTATCGGTCGAGGCCCTGCGGCGCTGCTGCGAGCAGAGCAAGCAGGACCTGCACTGGCTGGAAGAGCAAGGGGTGCCGTTCGACGCCTCGCTGTGCCCGCACGAGACGTCATATCCCACCGACCTGTTCTACGTCTGTTTTTCGGGCAACGAGATGGCCGAGCCCTACAAGTCGATCGGCAGGCCGGCCCCTCGTGGCCACCGAGCCAAGGGCAAGGGGACGTCGGGCAGGGTGTTGACTACAAAGCTGGAGCACGCGGTGCTGGCCGCAGGCGTCCAGGTTCGGCGCCAGACCCAGGTGCAGCGCCTGGTCACCGATAGCCGGGGGGGTGTGATCGGCGTGGAAGGCCGGTCGATCCCCAGCGGTTCGTTCTGGGCGCGGCTGCACGGGCAGCTATCCCGGATCAATGCCAAGGCGGTCACGCACACGCCTCCCGCGGGCCGCATGATCACCTCGCTCCTGGCTTCGATCACCCAGCGGCAATCGCGGCCCTACCGCGTGCGCGCCCACAAGGCGGTCATCCTGGCAGCGGGCAGGTTCATCTACAACCGCGAGATGGTGAAGGAACACGTGCCGCTGTATGGGCGGTGCATGCCCTTGGGCACGGTGGCGGACGATGGCGCAGGCATCCTCATGGGCCAAAGCGTGGGCGGGGCGACCCGGAACATGGGGCGGGCCTCGGCCTGGCGCTTCTACGTCCCGCCCGAGTCGATGATCAAGGGCGTGCTGGTCAACCGGCGTGGAGAACGCCTGTGCAACGAAGACCTGTACGGGGCCACCATTGGCGAGTACGTCGCGGCCAACGGCGGCGATGCCTATCTCATCTTCGACTCGGCGACGCGGAAGGAGGCCATCGGCCAACTGAGAGAGCAGTGCGCCTACTGGCAATTGCCGACCACGCTATACATGCTCTTCGCCGGGTACAAAAAGGCGTCCTCCTCCGGGGAGCTGGCCGCCAAGGCGGGGCTGGACAGCGTGGGCCTGGAAAAGACCATGGCCGAGGACCACGCCCAGGCCAGCAGCGCCCAGGCAGACCCGATGGGCAAGTCGGCCAGGTTCTTCCGGCCGCAGGCCAAACCGCCATTCTACCCCCGCAACTGCGCGTTCGACGCTGCGGCGGGTTTCCCCTGCGCCTCGATGACCCTGGGCGGCCTGGTGGTGGACGAAGCCACGGGAGCGGTAGTGCAGGCGGATGGATCGGCCATCCCGGGCCTGTACGCCGCGGGGCGCAACGCCGTGGGCATCTGTTCCAAAAAGTACGGCAGCGGGCTGTCGATCGCCGACTGCGTGTTCTCGGGCCGGCGGGCCGGCCGCTACACGGCGCATTTGGAGTCGGCATAACCTCGTCACACTCGCGAAGGCTGGGAACCTTCGCGAGTCTTAGGGAGACCCGATCATGACCAAAGAGAGAGTTGTCTTGTTCGGCGCATCGGGCACCATGGGAGCCGCGGCATTCCAGGAACTGTGGAGCCGTAAGGATCGGTACGACATCGTCCTCCTCCTCCGACCGTCTGACAAGAACAAGAAACGGTTCCGGACATACGAGGCGGAGGCGGGCATCGCTCCCATGCCCGGACCGGGTGTGGCCGAGGGCCGCGGCCTAAAGGTGGTATGGGGTGACGCCACTCGCTACGAGGACGTCGAGGAGGCTGTCCGCGGCTGCGACTGGGCGCTCGATGCCATGGCTTTCATCTCGCCTGGGGCCGACTACTACCCAGAGATGGCCAAGGCGGTGAACACCGAGGGCATCAAGAACATCGTGCGGGCCATTGAGGCCCAGCCAAACGGTGCAGAACAAATCCGATTGGTGTATACCGGCACTGTGGCTGCAACCGGCGACCGCTTGGGATGCATCCACACCGGCCGGGTGGGTGACCCGCTCAAGCCCTCCATTTTCGACTACTATGCCGTGACCAAGATCTCCGGCGAGCGGGCGGTGCTGGAATCGAACATCCGGCACTGGGCCTCGCTGCGCATGACGTACATCATGCCCAGCAATTACCAGGATTACATCAACCTGCGCGACCCGATCATGTTCCACATGCCCATCGATTCGTGCATGGAAAATGTGAGCGACCGGGATGCCGGCTACGGGTTGGTCAACTGCCTCGACATCCCCGGCACTTCCGATTTCTGGAGGCGGGTGTACAACATGGGCGGCGGGCCGCGCATGAGGGTCACCGCCTACGAATATGGCAACCAGACCTACCGGATGATGGGCTTGTCGGGCATGGAGGCGTGCTCCGAGCGCAACTGGTTCGCTCTGCGCAACTTTCACATGCAGTACTACGAGGACAGCCACATCCTGAACGACTATCTGCACTTTTGGCGCGACTCGCTGGACGACCACCGGAAAAGGCTATCAGCGGACATGCCGATGAGCATGAAGGTGGTGGCCTTTTCGTGCCGCAGGTGGCCAGCGTTTCGCAAGCGGGTGGAACAGGCCACCTACGACCAGCTCCGAGGTATGGCCGAAAACCACCGCAACGGAACGGTCTATTGGTTTACCCACCGCAACGACTGCCGCATCACCGCGTTCTTCAAGGACTACCAGACCTACGAAGGGATCCCTGGCTGGGGGGTGGACATGCCCCCGCTCGACCCGGAACCGGACTGTGCTCGCCTGAACCACGGCTACGACGAGAGTAAGCCCCAGCTCGACCTGGACGATCTGCAGGGTGCGGCCCAGTTCCGGGGCGGGGAGTGCCTGTCGGGCGAGTGGGATGGGGGCCTGTACACGACACTCCAGTGGCGGTGCGCCTTTGGCCACGGGTTCACGGGCAAGCCGAACACCCTGTTGAAAGCGGGCCACTGGTGCCCGGTATGCGTGGCGCCGCCGTGGAATTACGACGAAGAGGCGCGGGTCAACCCCTTCTTCGCCCAGGTGTGGGTCCCCAACCACGATCCCGACGAGAACAACGTGTACTTGCCCGACTGCGTGCAGGACATCGCCGGGGCAGACAAGGACAAAGCGTAAGCGAGGCGTCAGGCTGTTCCACGTAACCGGCTGATCCCCCGCCCCTCCCACCGGTCTACCAGAGCCCGCCCAGCGCCATGGGCGGGCTATTTGTTTTCCATATTTGCGATGCAGAATAACGCAGATTCCCGCATAATCATGCGTCTCATCTCAAGTTTAACATTTATTGCGCATTTCTTACACATCACTGCTTGACATTTGCGCTTTTCAATCGATTGTGCTAGAATCTACCCACTGGGCTCACTATCGTGCTGTGCGCGAGGCGCGACGTAGGAAACACGATGCCCCAGGAGAGCAAACCCGGCCAGCACCAGTTTTCCAGGGCGCCCCTGATAGAAAGGAGGCAACTCGATGACGAAGAAGAGAGATCTGCAGAGAGCCGCCGTCACGGTCATCGCGGTGTTGCTGGTGTCCTTGCACATTGTGCCGGCAGCCGCTCACCAAACCGGCGGAATCTCGGACGTGACTGCCTGGGTCGCGCCGGCGAACAGCTTTGCCGGAAAACTGGCTGCCGCCAATCTAACGCTGGCTGCCAGTGACGAGACGCCCGGCGGCCCCCCTCTTGACGTGGTCGTGCTAGTTCCCGCGGAGGCACCGATTGTCGCTCACTTTGCCCGGAACGTGCTGTTGCCCAGGCTGACTGAAGGGTATGACCAGATTTCGGTCATCGTGTTTAGCGGCAAGGACGAGGTCAGGCTGCTGGCTCCACTCAGTAGGGATTTCGTCAATGCCAACGCCGCCCTGTATGGGGGAAATTTCGACGGTACAGGGACCCCAGGTCTGGCTTCAGCAGTGAGAAGCGCCCATCTGGAGCTGATGGGTAAGCACCGAAATCCCGAAGCCCGGTCGGTGTTGATCGTGGCCAAGGTATCTCCCGTCGACGACTGGCCTGCGGCCTTGCAGGCGGCCCAGGCGGCAAGGGAGGAAGGTATCCAGATCGTGAGTGTGGCTTTGGGCGCCGGTGCCAGCACGGAGCAGATGGGCCAACTCGCCACGAGCACGGAAGACTCTTACCGATTGTCCAGTCCGGCTGAGCTCGAGACGGTATTCCTGCAGATCGCGCGGCGGATCGGAAGGCCCATGACGGCCGGTGGGTTGGAGATGCAGGCGCCCGCTGCTCCTGCAGCGATCCTGGGTGGACTGGTGACACTGACGCCTACACCAAAACCTTCGCACACCCCATCGCCGACTCCATCGCCAACACCGTCGCCAACACCGTCGCCAACGCCCCCACCGCAACCGTGCGACGGCTTGCCTTGGTGGGCGCTGCTGCTCATCGTGCTCGGCTTTCTCATCCTGCTGGCGCTGCTGGTGTTGATCTGCCTCGTGCTTCGCCGCAAAAATAATCCTTTCAAACTGGACTTGCGACAAGGGCCGAATTCGAGCCCATCTTCCCATCCAACGATGTCGGCCAGAGGCCGAAAGCCACAAGCACCAGATGGCCTCGACGACGAGGATCTCTGGCAGGAGTAACGATGATTGCAGGAAGAAACGACGATGTCTGACGCGCATTGGGCCGGCCACAAGAATACCAGGCAGAACCCATCACCCGCCACCGCACAGGAAGCGGTACTCCGCAGGACCGCGGCAGGGAGTGGCGCGGCCGCCACCCGGCTGTCGAACCTGGCCAAGCTTTTCCACGTTCCGGTGTTTGCCCTGCGCGAGCTCCTGGAAAGCCGCTCCCCCGGCCAGGCCTTTGGCCACCTGCGCCAGGCGGAACTGGTGAAAAGCGCCGACGAGATGCCGGCCATTGCCGAAACCGACGTAGACGAGCTGTACGAAAACTATCGCTACGGCGGACGGCTGACCTTCTACCTATACCTTCTGCCCAGCGGACTGGTCGATCCCGAGGTGGGGGAGCTGCAAGGTGATCTGGGCGAAGTCATTGCCCGCGAGCGGCCATGCCGGATGGAAGAGGCGTGTGGCGGCCCCGACTATGAGTGCGAGGCTTGTCCAAGGCAGATCATCCTGCTCGACGAAGAGGATTTGGATGGCTTTCACGAGATCCGGTTCCGCTACTACGTCACCCACCGCTTCCTCAACGCCGACGAGCACCCCGATGAGGTTCTCCAGAGCCGCTACGGTTTTCTATGGCTGGATCTGAGCGTGGGCTACCTGGTCATCCTGGCCCGCGACGAACCAGTCAACGGCCTACTGACACAGGCGCTGGCTCAGTGCTTGCGCGCCATTCCGATGCCCGTCCGCTTTCCCAAGGAGCTGTTGGACAAGCATTTCTCCATCGAGCGGGCCAAGCACCTGTCCTACTACGACCCCGGCACCGGCGTCCGCCGCTCGATCTCTGGCGATGGCCTATGGCAGCGCTTTGGACAGGAGATCATGAGTCGCGAGCAGCAATACGCCCGCTCCAGCTCTCTGTACGACGAGGAGGTAGCCCAGGGCCTGGTGAGTGGCCTGGGCGTGACCTCGAGCAAGGGCAGGATCTACCTGACCCGAACCCTGCCCACGTCGGTGGTGCGTGCCTGGGCCCGGCAACGCCTGCCCGATTTGATGCGCGACGTCAGGGCCTTGCGGGCGTACCAACCCGACTCGCTGGGCCACTCCACCGAGACGGTGCAGCAAATGAGGCTGCCCTCCGCCGGCAGGGCGGCCGTCAACACCATCGTCGAGGCGCTGCTCCAGACCGATCAGCAAGACCTGACCAGCGTGAGCCTGCCCCAGAGTGCGATCGAGATCTTCGACGCCCTGGCGGGCCGCTACTTCAACCCTTACGTGCGCGCGCAGTGTGACCGGTGCGACCAGAGCGCAGAGCTGTGTCCCGATTGCGAGAGCCCGAATCTGGATTTCAAGGCACAGTCGGTCACTTGTCAGGATTGTGGCTCCACCCTCTCCGACAAGCAGACGGTCACCCTGCGCTGCATGAACGGCCACATCACCCCGGTCTCACTGTCCGAAGCCTGGTGCATTGCTCCCAACCATTGGCTGCAAAAGCGGATCACGCGCATCTTTGCCGAACTCGGGCAGACATGGGATGAACGCAACGACTACTTTCACATCGAGGGCAACACCCTCTACCGACTGCGGCGGGGCAGGATGGAGAAAGGTCCGCTGCCCCCCGTTGTCCAGACATATATCAGCAACTTCTGGGATCCCATCACCGGCCAAGTCCACACCGGAGGCGGAGACATTCTCAATACGCAGGGGAGTAACGGGGACAACCAGACTGACACGTCCGTCCCAGCATCCCCAAAGCTGCCAGTGGTCACCCGTGCAATTCCGGAGAAGCCAGTCGAGGAAACCATGCGCAAGAGAGAAGATATCAAACCCACTGTAACGTACACTCCCACCTTTCATGGGCCGATCTATGGTCCCACGCATGCCGGCAGCGGCGACATTCGCGTCGGCGGCCTGCGCTACGGCCTGGATGCGCGAGACCTGGGCACTCTGTTCGCGTCCCTGCGCAGCCTCGTCGAGGAACAGGCCCCGCCCGAGAAGAAACAGGAAGCGCTGCAAGCTGTCAATGCACTCAAGGAGGCCGTCAAGGCCGAAAAGCCTAACGTGAGCAAGATGGAGGGCGTGCTTGACTGGTTCAAGAAAAACGTTCCCCAGTTGGCCGGCGCGGTTGCGTCCGTCATCGTCAACCCGATCGTGGGCACCGTGGTGCAGGCAGCCGGCGAAGTTGCCGCCCAGGAGTTCCGGCATCGCTTTGCCTGACGGTGTTTTCTGCACGTTCGGGGCGGCTGAGGGTGGACTATGGTCCACCCTGAACAGCAAGACCTCTGGCCACCCTGAACAGCCAGGCTGTGGTCCACCGTGAACAGGAAAGGAGCAATCGCATGATGAGCCGCGAAAACCGCAAACAACCCTTCTTTGAGCTTCTCGACCGGCTGCTCGACGCGCTCAAAGCCCGGAGCGAGCGTAAGCCCATTCGCATCGCCGGCCTGGTCCTTTTGACTCTGCTCGGCGGCGGCGGGCTGTTCGGGGCCATCTATCGCATCTTCTACGCCACGGCTAAGTATCAAGCTGCCATGGCGGGCGAATCGCAGCAGGTGAGTCTGCTGCGGGACTGGGTCAACCTGCTGCTCGTCTTGCTCGTACTTTCGGTCAGCGCCCTGTGGTTCGACTGGATGGTGCGCAAACGCGAGCGCGAGGCCGACACCCCCTTAGCCGAAAACAAGCTGGCGGCCGAGCGCGTACAGCAATCCTCGATGGAGGCCTACCTCGACCGCATGACCAAGCTCCTGCTGGAGCGAGAGCTCCTGACCTCCAAGCCGTCCGATGCCGTACAGGTGATCGCCCGTGCTTATACACTCACTGCCCTGCGGACACTGGACGGAAAGCGCAAAGGGAGCGTCGTACGCTTTCTCCACGATCTGGGTCTGCTGGGCAAGGAAGTGATCATTGACCTGGTCGGGGCCGATCTGGCGCAGGCAGATCTGAGCCATGCCGGCCTCACCGAGACCAATCTGAGCGGCGTCGACCTGTGCAAGGCCAGCCTGTGTATGGCCGACTTGCGGGGCAGCAGCCTGGCCCAGGCAAACCTAAGCCGCGGCGACCTGCGCGGAGCGAATCTGTCAGGCGTTAACCTGACAGGTGCGAACCTGGGCGGCGCCACCCTGCACGCCACGATCTTGAGCGGCGCCAACTTGACCGAATCGGACCTGAGCGGGGCCAATCTCACCCAGGCCGACCTGCGGGGGGCCAACCTGATCAAGGCCAATCTGAGCCGCGCCACCCTGAGCCGGGCAAGCCTACAGGGAACCGACATGCGCTGGGCCAACCTGCTCGAAGCCATCCTGCCGGAAGCCGATCTCGGTCAGGCCGTCCTGCTAGAAGCCAACCTGTGCGACGCTGAGCTGACGGGGGCAGATCTAACTCAGGCCACGCTGAGCAAGGCCGACCTGAGCGGGGCCAACCTCACTAGGGCGAACCTGACCGGCGCTCAATTGGATGGGGCTACCCTCGCCGAGGCCAATCTCAGCGGTGCCCAATTGACCCTTGCCCACCTGGAGTCGAGCAACCTGAGCCGCGCCGTCCTGCACAAAGCCGTGCTTTGCGAGTCCCTCCTAAACGAAGCAATCGTCACCAGAGCCGATCTGAGTGAAGCCAACCTGCAGCAGGCCGACCTAAGCCGGGCCAACCTCCGCGAGAGCATCCTGCGCGAGGCCGATCTGACCCGGGCCACCTTGACCGAGTCCAACCTGAGCCTGACCAACCTTAGCCGGGCCAAGCTCACCCTCGCTATCCTGAACGATGCCGATCTGAGCAGGGCCAACCTGTGTGAGGCCAACCTGCGCCGGGCAAAACTGGAGCACACCAACCTGCGCCGCGCAAAGCTGGGGGCAGCGGACCTGATCGGCGCCAGCCTGAAAGGGGCCGACCTGCGGGATGCCGATCTGAGCGGCGCTAAGGTCTCGCCCGAACAGCTCGCCGAGGCCGCCTCGCTTGAAGGTGCCATTCTGCCCGATGGCACGCCTCATCAGGCCGCTCCCCAGGCCGCGCCCAGCTACTCGACGCTCAGCCCAAGCTCGGCCATGGGCTACAACCAGGCGAGTTGACCTCGGGAGAACAGCGGCGGGACCGGCTGGAATCCTGTCCTTCGAACCACCCATAAGGGCCTGCGGAAACCCCCGCAGGCCCTTATCTTCACACACGCACATCCGGGAAATCCCGTGAATCGTGACTAACTTGCCTCGCTGTCAAGCACTTCATGCAATCGCCGAACCTGCGCCGGCAACAGTGCACCCTCCGCCTGTTTGCGGAGGGCCTTCTTCAGCCCCTTGGGAACCACGACCGGTCGCGGCGGATCGGTCACCGACAGTTGGGCACGGGGATTGTAGAACACCAACACGTTCTGAATGTCGACCCCTTCGCCGGCACCGTGACTCTCGAGGAACTGCTTCAGGGCGCGCACCTGGTCATCGCCCTCGGAAAAGGGTCGCCCCAGGCCTTCGTCGGCCATGAAGCGAAGGAGCCGTCCGATGCTCCAGTTGCGGCGAAACTTGCCCCCCTCGTAGCGGATCACGCCGTCCTGGCCCAGCGCCGTCAGAACGGTGATGCCCGTGGGGGTGAGCAGCACGTGGGGCGCCGGCAGAACATAGTTATATAGCCGATACTGGTCGTCAAAGCCTTTCAGCCCCTGCTCCAGTGCCTGATCGGCGCGCGGCTCTCGCACCCAACGGTTCATGTTGGCAATGCCAACAGTAGCCACCACCATGCCCAGCAACAAACAACCCAGAGCGATCCACAGGGAGCTCAGTTGCTTGAAGGCCAGGGAAACGATCATGCCTACCACCAGGAAACCAAACCCACCAAAGGCGCCGATTTTGCCCAGGCGCGCTCCTCGTGCGATTCTAACTTGGTCGGTGACAATGCGCATGGTGCTCTTGACCTAGCCTGCGTAGCGGCGGAGCACCAGGCAGGCGTTCTGCCCACCCAGGCCAAACGAATTGGACAGCGTCGCGCGCACGTCCGTCCGGCGCGCCCGGTTGGGCACGCAGTCCAGATCGCACTCTGGATCGGGAACCTCGTAGTTGATGGTCGGATGGATCACTCCCGTCTCGATGGTCTTGGCGCAAGCCATCGCTTCGATGGCCCCAGCGCCACCCTGGGCGTGTCCGACCATCGACTTGGTCGAGCTGATGGGCACGCGGTAGGCCCCCTCCCCGAACACGGCCTTGATGGCCTTGGTCTCGGAGGCATCCCCCACCGGCGTGCCAGGGCCGTGGGTGTTGATATAGTCGATCTCATCAGGGGAGACGCCAGCATCTTGCAGCGCCCAGCGCATGACGCGGATCGCACCGGCACCATCTGGGTTGGGGATGGCCACGTGGAACGCATCCGAGTTGGCGGAATAGCCCAGCACCTCAGCATAGATGCGCGCGCCCCGGTCCAGCGCCTTGTCCAGCCGCTCCAACACCATCACAACACCCCCTTCGGCCGTGACAAACCCATCCCGCCGGGCGTCGAAGGGCTTGCACGCCTGCTCTGGGTGTTCGTTGTCAGCGGCCAAGACGCGCATGGCGGTAAAGCCGCCGATGGTCAGCTCGTGAATCAGCGCGTCCATTCCGCCGGCAAGCATCAGATCGACGGAACCTCTGCGGATGGCCTCGGCCCCCTCGCCGATGCCCTGCGTTCCCGAAGCGCAGGCCGTCACCACAGTGCTATTGTAGGCCAGGCACTGGAAACGCAGGCTCAGGTGGTGGGCCGGCATATTGCACAGCGCCGCTGCCACGTGGAACGGGTTTACGCGGGCCAGCCCCTTGGTCCGGTACGTGTCCCACGTCTGCAAGAGCACGTCTATCCCTCCGATGGCCACCCCCATCACCACCCCAGACCGTTCTGGGTCGGGCACGTGGTCGCCCAGGCCCGCATCGGCCATGGCCATCACCCCGGCCGCCAGCGCCAACTGGGAACAGCGGGCCATACGACGCGCCTCTTTGAAGTCCATGTACGTGGCCGGGTCAAAACCCTTGACTTCACCGGCAATGCGGATGGGCATGTTGCTGGCGTCGAACTGGGTAATCAGGCCGATGCCCGACCGGCCCGCGACCAATCCCGCCCACGTCTCTTCGACCGACAGGCCCAGGGCCGTAAGCCCCCCCATCCCAGTGATGACGACCCGCTGCTTGATCTCCCGGTTTTTCATCCTCTCTCCCATGTCATTCTGAGTGCAGTCAAGGATCCCCGTCTACCCCAGCAAGACCCTTCGCTCCGCTCAGGGTGAGAACAATCCAGCTATTCTGAGCGCAGCGAAGAATCTCCATACTTCGCCAGCCCCTGTTTGATCGCCTCCAGCACCCTATTCTCTACCGTCTGCGCGGCCACCCGAATCCCGTTCCGCACTGCCTTGGCATCGGACCGGCCATGGCCCACGATGGCCACGCCATCCACTCCCAGCAGCGGCGCTCCGCCATACTCCCGGTAGTCCATGCGGCGCTTGAGCTCGTCGAACGCAGGCCTTGCCAGGAGGCCACCGACTTTGGACAGGGTGCGGCTGGTCAGTTCTTGCTTCAGGATGTCGGTCAGAAGTTTCGCCACGCCCTGTGCCAGCTTGATGATCACGTTGCCCGTGAAGCCGTCGGTCACAATCACGTCAGCGATGCCCCACGGGATGTCTTTGCCCTCGGCGTTGCCCACAAAGTTGAGGGAGCTGGCCTTCAACAGCGGCACCGTTTCCTGCACCAGTTGGTTGCCCTTGCCTTCTTCCTCGCCGTTGGAGACGATGGCCACTCGCGGGTTGGGCACTCCAAGCACTCGTTCCGCATACACTGAGCCCATGATGGCAAACTGGAGCAGGTACTCTGGTTTGCAGTCGGCGTTGGCGCCAATGTCCAGAAGAAAACAGAAGCCTTGGGGGGTCTGGCTGGGAAACACCGTAGACAGCGCGGGCCGGAGGATGCCCGGGATGCGCTTCAGACGGAACAGTGCGGCAGCCAGTGCTCCTCCCGAGTTGCCGGCCGTGAAAAAGGCGTCGGCTTCGCCCTGTTTGACCAGTTCCAAGCCCACGGTCATTGACGAATCCTTCTTTGCCTTGACCGCCGCGGCGGGGTGCTCGTCCATTTCGATCACCTGACTCGCCTCTTGCAGCGTAATGGTCAGTCCGGCCGTGCTATGCTTGCCGAGCTCGGCTCGAATCGCGTCGCTCTGGCCGACGAGCACGATCTCAAAGCCCAGATCGCGAGCGGCCTGCACCGCTCCATCCACCACCGCCGCTGGGGCATGGTCACCCCCCATGGCGTCGACTGCGATCTTCATGGCCCCCTCCTTGCGACTAGCGCCGCAGGTCGATGTCGCCCGTTCCGGTATGGGCAAACACCTGGCCCTGATCGCCGCTGCCGATCACTCCCCGAACCTCGCGCTTGGTGTTCTGGCCGGTCACGTCAAAATCAAGCCCGATGTTGCCTACCCCCGTGGTCAGGTCAACACGAACGTTCACGCCAGCAGGCATCCTAAGTTGAATGTTGCCTACCCCGCTTTCGAAGCGGCACTCGCCTTTGGGCACCCCGTCGTAGTCGATGTTGCCGACGCCGGTGTTCAGGCGCACAGGGCCCGCCGCCCCCACCACGCGGACATTTCCCGCACCGGTGTGGACCTCGATCTCGCCGGGCACCCCTTCGATCTCAATGTTCCCGGCACCGCTGTTCGCCGTCACCGGACCGGCCACACTCTGCACGTCCACGTTACCTGCCCCCGTGCGCACAGTCAGGCGCGAATCGGGCGGGGCGCTGATCTCGAGGTCGACTGAGGCGTTGCCAAAGCCGGCCGGCTTCTGCGCCTTGATTAGCAGCCCGCCGCCCTGCTCGGTCATGTCCACCTGAATCTGCTCCAATCGTGACCGGTTCGAGGCCCTTCTGGTAGCAACAACTTGGATCGTCCCAGGCCCACCGGCGCGGACGGTGACTGTCCCCGCAAAGTCATCGATCTCCAGGCTGGGCGCGGCCCCAACCTCAAAGCTGCGCTCGATGACATCGCGCTGCATGGCCAGCCCTCCATCCAAGCGAACCGGCCCCAGCGTAAAGACGCCGAGTCCGATGGCCGTGATGGCCAGCACGCACAGGCACATGGCCACCAGGACCACTGCCACGACGATCCACAACGTACGGTTGCTCGACCTGTTCTCCTTGTTCTCCATTTCTACCTCCCCTATTCCTGGTATTTCGTCCTTGACGTACTATCCCAGCAGCCGCTCCAGTTCCAGTATGCTGGGCTCTGTGGCCACGTGGACCCCATCAAACAGGACGGTGGGCACCGACTGGTAACCGCCGTTCAACTGCTCGACGGTACGGCCCGCCTGCCTGTCATCCGTGATGTCAATCTCGGTGTAGGGGATACGCCTCTGGTCCAGCCAGCGCTTGACCATCATCGAATGCCCACACCATTCACGCGTGTACAGGGTGATTTGAGGATACGTTCTTGACATGCTGACCTCTCTCACGGGAGTTGACCGCGGGCTATATCTTACCTCAATAGAGCACAGAGCGCAAGTTGATCGTAAGCAGCAAGCAGCCAGACCGGCACCATCACCCTATGGCACGCCTGGAAAGAGACGAAATCACGGCGATGAACGAAGTCATCGCCGCCTACCAGGCCAAGAATCCAAACGTCAAGTTCGATGTCCTGTACGTGCCCTTTGACGACCTGCGCGGCAAGTTCGAGACCGCTGCCGCCACGGGCCGTGGCCCGACGGTCCTGATCGTCCCGGCCGACTGGGGCCCGGCCTTATACGACTCCGAGCTGGTGGCCGACATCTCGGCCATGACCAGCGAGGGCTTCTTGCGCACCATCAACCCGGCGGCCCCTGGCGCTGTCAAGTACAAAGACAAGCTGATCGGCCTGCCCGAAACCATCAAGGGCGTGATCATGTTCCGCAACAAGGCCCTGTGGAAAGACGCCCCCAAGACGGTGAACGACATCATCACCGGCTCCAGGCTCGTCACCGCCGGCGACATCGTCGGTGCCGACCTGGAGCGTGGCTTCTTCTTCTGCGCCGTCCACCTCAACGGTGTCGGCGGCCAGTTGATGGACGCCCAGGGCAACCCCATGTTCAACGACGCCAAGGGCGTGGAGTGGCTCAACCTGCTCAAGTCCTTCTCCGAAGCCGGCCCGACCGAGTACAACACCGACAACGACGTGAACCTGATCAAGGCCGGCAAGGTGGCCATCGTCATCGACGGCACGTGGAACACGACCGGCTTGGCCGACGCAATTGGCGCCGACAACCTGGTCATCGACCCTTGGCCGACCTACGGCGACGGTCACCGGTCGGCTACGTGCGGACCGAGAAGATCTACCTGCGCGCCAATGCTGTGGACGAAGGCCAGAAGGCCGCCTGGGCGTTCATCAAGTTCTTCCTCTCACCCGACGCGCAGGCATGCTGGCCAAGGTGGGGCACATCCCGGCGGTGGCCAACGTCAAGATCACCGACCCGGTTATGCTCCAGTCGCTGGAGGCGTTCAAGCTGGGCACCGCCTTCCCTGTCATCCCCCAAATGGGATCCTACTGGGGGCCGATGGACACCGCCCTCAAGTCGGTCTTTGACGAGGGCGCCGATCCCGCGACCGTCCTGCAGACGCCCTTTGACGCCGTGACCGCGGGCCTCAACCAGTAGCTTGGGCAGAGGCCCATCTGCTCTTGAACAAGGAGAAACGCAGCAAGGGAATCATCCCTTGCCTGCGTTCGCTATCCAACCGGGCAGACTGCCCTATCCTGTCAACAGAGGAGTGGACCGATGGCCGTAGCTGAGCTTCGCGCAGGCCGTCCCGGGCAAACGGGGGGCCCGTGGCAACGATTGCGCAAGCGCATCAAGGAATCGCGTACCGCCGGGCTCTACATCCTGCCCGCCGGCGTGGTGATGATCATTATCACCAAGCTCCCCCAGATGTACCAGATCTGGATGTCGTTCACCGATTCTCGGGTCAAGAAACTGCGCTTTATCGTTTGAGACCCCAGCACCTGGGACAAGTACGCCCCGAACATCGTCGGCCTGGGCAACTATATCAAAATCCTGAGCAACAGCCTGGCCATTGAGAACAAGAACTTCGGGCGGCTGCTTCTGTTCAACATCACCTGGACCCTGTCCAGCGTCGTGTTCCACCTCGTCTTGGGGGTGGCCATTGCCCTGGCACTCAACGCCAAGACCCTCATCGGGCGCCGGATCTACCGCTTGCTCTATGTCCTTCCGTGGGCCATTCCAGGCTACATAGCCGCCCTCACCTGGCCCAACATGTACGACGATCGGTTCGGCGCCTTTGACCAGCTCCGGGGCATCATT
>Ga0315286_10000516_pt1 | contig 32576 bp, 27 predicted proteins | sample YL17G10_0_MG_FD_205038 | JGI IMG/M metagenome (GOLD analysis project Ga0315286, IMG submission 205038) | Sediment microbial communities from Yellowstone Lake, YNP, Wyoming, USA - YL17G10_0 | ecosystem: Environmental > Aquatic > Freshwater > Lake > Sediment | place: USA: Wyoming | collected... | reverse complement strand
GATTTTTTCCCCGACGGGCTGGCCAAACGGCTGGCGTTTTTCACCGGAATCGTCCTTCTCGCGCCGGAGAATTTCACGGTTCAGCGGATCGAAAACAATCTCTTGCTGGCGAAGGAATATGTCAATCGATTATCCTGGCGGGCGAATTCCGGCAACCTCGTCGATACCAGCAGCTACAAACTTTACGCCAAACCCAAGGACGCGGATGACAGTCAATATGGCCTGTGGATGACTCTCAATGGAAGCGCGACGTCCACCGACCATCGCTACTTGAAGAAGAACGATTTCTTCACTTACAAGCTCGTGGCTGTGGACGCGTCCGGAAGGGAAAGTCCCGCCGCGTTTTGCGGAAATTAGGGAGGCTGTTCATGTCCACGAAAAAGCTCCTCGGATGGATATTTGCCTGGATTCTTCCCTTATCAAGCGCTTGGGCGGGGCTGCGTTTCGAGGGCGGAGCTCTTATCGGGGCCCGGTTCTTCCAGAACGACGACCTGAAGAATGCCTACGGCGGCGCCCTGCTGGTTTATCCACATGTGTCCCTCGTCTTCGGGCCTGTCTTTTTGGGCGGAGGATACCACTTCGGAGAAACGCAGCGGGGAAGCGTGGGGATGTTTCAGGATGCGGCCGAACTGATGGTCGCCGGCCCCGAAATATTCGTCGGCCTTCAAGCTAAGCTCGGCCCGGTCCTTCCGTATGTCAAAGCGGGCGCGGGATTCTATTCCTATGAACAAAAATTCCTCGCCGCGGCGCTTCGTGATTTTAATGTCAAAGGACGGAAACAGGGATTCTGTGTCGGAGGTGGTTTGAAGCTTCCCATCGGGCGCGTCTTCCGGCTCGCCTTTGCGTTCGATTATCTTTCCCTGCACGCGAGCGGCATCGACTCGGAGTTGGATATGTCCGGTATCCGCGCCCTCGGGGGGTTCGGATTGTTCTTTTGACAGGAGTAACGCCGGGATCGGAGAATGACGGCATTGGCCATGGATCGTGATGCCTAAGCATTGGATTTGGCTCTACCTCCTTCTTCTTTTCCTCTGCGGCCTCGCGTTCTTAATCCTTACTCCGCCTTTCCAGGCCGCCGATGAGCCGTATCACTTCTTCCGCGCTTTCCAGGTTTCGGACGGAGTTTGGATCAGCGAAAAAAAAGGAACCCAAACCGGAGGGTATCTCCCATCCGCGCTAATTCAAGAGGCTCGGGTTTTCGGTCTCCGCCGGAGAGAGGGGAATATCCAAAGCATGTGGAACGCATGGAGGCAACAATTCGCCGGGAGCCCGCGGCTGGACAAAATAAATCTCGAGAATAAGGAGTTCATCGGCTTTCGCAACATCGCCCTTTATTCCCCCGTTCCTTATATTCCGCAAAGCCTGGCTCTTCTCCTCGGCAAGTTGCTCAAGGCAAGAAGTCTAACGGCGTTATATCTGGCTCGTTTTTTCAACCTTCTTTTTAGTCTGGGCTTAATCGCCTTGTCTTTGTTCCTGGTAAGGAACTCCGCCCGGCTCAGCCTCCTGTTTTTCCTCCTGGCGGCGACCCCGATGGCGATTTTCCAAAGCGCATCGGTCAGCGCCGACGCCCTGACTCACGCCCTCGCCATTTTTATCATCGCCTTGGTCATGAATATGAAATTCGCTTGGAATCCGCGGCGCTATCTCGTTTTTCTTTGCGCCGCCCTGCTTCTGTCGCTATCCAAGAGCGTCTATGTTCTGATTCCGGCTGTCATGATCCCGGTTCTCATCTCCATGAGAGCGCCGGGAAAAGTGAAAATCAGCCGCTGGCTGGAGCTGGCGGGTTTCACCCTCGTCCCTTTTTTCGCTTGGAGCCTTGTCATTAAAAATATTTATACGCCGGTCCGGGAAGGGCTAGGCATCAACCCCCAGCTCCAAATGGAGTTCTTCATCCGGAATATCCCGGCTTGTCTCGCGGCTTTCTGGAAAAATCTCAGCGGCGATTTCGCCTTTTATAGGACGTCGTTCATCGGAATTCTGGGGTGGCTGGACACGAACCTTCCTCCGCACGTCGTCCTTTACTATTTCTATGCCCTTTTCATCGTCGCCCTCATCGGCCTCAATTCCCAGGATAAAAGACTGATGCCGTTTCCGGAAGTCGCGACAAACCTCCTGATCTTCGTCGGAACAACCCTGGGGATGTGTGTGATCGAATTCCTCACGTTCACGCCCGTCGGAAAATTCGATCTCCAGGGTTTACAGGGGCGTCATTTCATCCCCATCGCGCCCTTGCTTTTCCTCTCTCTTCCCCGCGTCGTCAAACTCCAACCCGCTTTTTATAAAATTTTCAACATCTTGATCATCCTCTTGTGGCTCTATGGAATGGGCCGGGCGACTTTCGCCCTTTATCACCGGTATTGGATCTAGAAATGATATCCGTCATCCCTCGCTCTTATCGGGCGTTTTTATCCCGGACAGATTATTCTGCGATCTTTGGGGACCCTGAGGATGTTCGGCCTCTCTTTTGATACGTTCGACGGCGCCAAACCCCGATTTTTAAATCGGGGTAAAAAGCGCCGCTCAGTATTAACCCTGAGCATACCCCGGGCTTCAGCCCGGGGAGTCAAATGGGTTGATAAAAGTCTTACTGACTGTGGCCGAAAACGCTCATTATCCGTAGAGACTCCGGGCGCAGGCGATATCGTCCGCGGAGAGCATGGTCGTCGCACAATAGGAGGCATAGGGATACATCATCGAGCTGACACAGTTGTCATGATCCAAGCCGATGGCACGGCCCGGCTCGTGCGTCGCGATGACCTGCAAACTGTGTTGCGGTCAGGTCCTCGCGGACTTGACTTAAGCCATCCAGAGTCATTATAAATGAAAGGATGACGGACATGGTCAATGCGGCGCGACCCCTTGCCGGGATGAACCTCCGGTTCCAGGAATAGCCTTGGAGCCCACCGCTTCGCCCGAACAGGAAAAAAAGTCTGCGGCCGGCAATTCGGTCTTGGCCGCGCTTGTCTTGACTTCCCTCAAGCTCGTTGTCGGTCTTTTGACCGGAAGCTTGGGGATTCTGGCCGAGGCCGCCCATTCGGGCCTCGACCTCGTCGCCGCCATTGTGACATTTCTTGCTGTCCGCGTCTCTTCCAAACCGGCGGACCACGAACATACCTACGGACACGGCAAGATCGAAAATTTCTCCGCCCTCGTCGAAACCATGCTCCTCTTTGCGACATGCACCTGGATCATCTACGAGGCCATCCGCCGGATTCTCGTCGGCGGGATCGAAATCAATCCCAATATCTTTGCTTTTCTGGTGATGGCCGTTTCCATCGGCATCGATGTCAGCCGGTCCCGGATGCTGTATCGCGTCGCCCGGAAACACCACAGCCAGGCCCTCGAGGCCGACGCCCTTCATTTTTCGACGGATGTTTGGAGCTCTTCGGTCGTCATCGGGGGCCTGATCCTGGTCTGGCTCGGCCAGAATGTCTTCCCCGGGCACGCTCCCTGGCTCGTAAAAGCCGACGCCGCGGCGGCCCTCGCCGTCGCCTTGATCGTCTTCTTTGTCAGCTACCGCCTCGGAAAGCAGACGGTCGATGTTCTCTTGGACCGCGCTCCCGACGGCCTGCCCCAGAAAATCGTCCAGGCCGCGGCCGGCGTCGAGGGCGTCCTCAATGTCGGCCAGGTCCGCGTCCGACGCTCCGGCCCGGGCTTTTTCGTCGATATGACGGTGGACGTCGACCGCAATCTATCCTTTGAACGGACGCACGCCATCGCCGAAAACGTCGAGGCCCGGATCCAGGGGATTGCTCAGGGCGCGGACGTCGTCATCCACACCGACCCGCGGGAAGTCGAACGGGAAACCCTGGCCAAACGGATCAGGGCCGTGGCCTATCGGAACCAGATGTGGGTTCACAATATCAGCATGTACGAGGACCGGGGACGGATCTACCTCGACCTCCATCTCGAAGTCGACGACCATCTCGCCCTCCATCAGGCCCACGAACTGGCGACGCATATCGAGAAGGATCTGAGAAAGGATATGCCGGAACTCTTCCAGATCTACACCCATCTCGAATCGCGCGGCACCGGCATCGGCGACGGCGTCGACGTGACCGCGGCCAACAAGGCCCTGGTCAACGACATCCGGAGGTTCACGGACGGCTTCGTCGGCCCGGGCAACTGCCACAACGTGGCCGTCCGCCGCCACGGCGACCGTCTCTTCGCCTCGTTCCATTGTCATTTCAAGAAAGACATGTCGATCATTCAGGTGCACGAGCTCTCGACCCGCATCGAGGAAGGTCTTAAACTGAAATTGCCCAGCCTTGACCGCGTTCTCGTTCACGCCGAGCCGGACAGGAAACCATAGGGAGGATAGCCGGATGGGCGGCTTTTTCGGAGTCGCGACTTGGGAAGATTGTATCGCCGATCTGTTTTACGGCACGGATTATCATTCTCACCTGGGGACGAAGCGGGGCGGGCTGGCCGTTCGGGGGAAGGACGGCTTCACCCGCGTCATCCACAACATTGAGAACGCCCAATTCCGCTCGAAATTCGACCCCGAGCTTGAGCACATGCACAGCTGGGCCGGCATCGGGGTCATCAGCGACACGGACGACCAGCCCCTTCTCATCCGTTCCCATCTCGGCGATTACGTGATCGTCACCGTCGCCGCGATCAAGAACGCCCAGGCGCTGTCCGAAAGGCTTTCCCGGACGAAGCGCCTGCATTTCACCGAAACGGGCGCCGGCGGCGTCAGCCCGACCGAGCTGGCCGCGACGCTCATCAATCAGGAAGACAGCTTCGAGGCCGGGATCAAGAATCTCCAGGACTCGATCGAGGGGTCGTGCTCGCTGCTCATCATGACCGAAAAGGGGATCTATGGCGCCCGGGACAAATTCGGCCGGACGCCGGTCGTCCTCGGGAAAAAAGCGGGGAGCTTTGCTCTGACCTCGGAGACGTGTGCCTTCGCCAACCTCGGCTACAACATCGAGAAATACCTCGGACCGGGCGAGGTTGTCTTTGTCACGCCCGAAGGCCATGAAATGCGGAAAGCGCCGGGAGACACGCTCCAGATCTGCGCTTTTCTCTGGGTTTATTACGGCTATCCGGCCTCGAGCTACGAAGGAATCAACGTCGAGGCCGTCCGCTACCGGTGCGGCTCGCATCTCGCCCGGCGCAACCCGGTCGCGATCGATTTCGTCGCCGGGATACCGGATTCTGGCGTTGGCCATGGCCTGGGCTATGCGGCCGAAGCGCGCCTTCCGTTTCGAAGGCCTTTCGTCAAGTACACGCCCACCTGGGCGCGAAGCTTCATGCCCCAGAATCAGGATGTCCGCGACCTCGTCGCCCGGATGAAGCTCATCCCCATCCAGGAGCTGATTCAGGGCCGGCGGTTCCTCTTCTGCGAGGATTCCATCGTCCGGGGGACGCAGCTCCAGGACACGATCCAAAGGCTTTACCAGGCCGGAGCGCTCGAAGTTCACATGAGGCCCGCCTGTCCGCCGCTCGTCTTTGGCTGCAAATTTCTGAACTTCTCGGTATCCCGGTCCGAAATGGACCTGGCGGCGCGGCGGGCGATCCGGGAAATCGAAGGAGAATATACGTCCGATCTGGCGCCCTATATGGACGAGCGGACCGAAAAGTACCAGGCCATGGAAGCGCGGATCCGGGAAAGGCTCAAGCTGACGACGCTCAAGTACCAGCGTCTCGAGGATTTGATCGCGGCGATCGGCCTGCCCAAAGAAAAACTCTGCACGTTCTGTTGGGACGGCGCGGAACCGAAATAGCCGGCCGTTTCCGGCGCGCGCCGGGCCGAATCGGGGCCCGGAATCAAGGCCGTTCCCGGTTCGTTTCGAGACGCTCCAGGTAATCCTCGACGACCTGCCCGGGATCCAAGCCAAGGAAGGCCGCGAAGTTTTTGAGATGGGCCTTGAGATAAATCGGCTCGGGCAAGGCTTCGAATTTTTCCTCTTCGATGTTTTTTAAAAGCTCGACCCGGAGCTTAAGCTCTTGGGAAATCTGGGCCAATTCGATCTGGGCCCGCTCCCGAATTCTGCGGAGGGCCGGTCCCGAAAACGGCCGGGTCGCCGCTTCCGGGGTTTCCCCGGATTTCCGGGCCGGAGGGATATCGGAAAAGAGGGGAGAGGGCCGGGAAGAGCCGGACCTTTTGGCCGCCAGGATTCTGGCATAAGCGAGGTCTACTTGAGCAAGGACGGCCTGTCTCCGACTCTCCGGGAATTCTTCCGCGAGCGGGGCCGAGGCCGGAGGCCCGCCTTCGTAGATCTTCTTCAAGCGGAGATAGGCGGCGTGGATGTCATGGAGCGAAGCCTCCGGGGAGAGTTCCAGAATGTCATAGTAGATCTTGAGCTCGCCTTGTCCCATCAGAATCCCTCGCCGACCGCCCAGATTCCGCCGGCCGTTAAATGCGTCGTTCGAGTCACGGAATCGGGTTCAAGGGGGAAGCTGGGAAGCAAGGATTCGAACCTTGATTTCATGATCCAGAGTCATGAGTCCTGCCGTTGGACGACTTCCCAACGCCGGAAGAATCTTAAACAATTTTTGCGATTTATTCAAGCTTTTGGTAAGATGGACCGCCGACGATGATAAAGAAATGGCTCCGTGCGGTGCTGATCCTTCTCCTGACCGGCGTCTTCCTCTATTTCGCCTTCCGCAGCGTCACCTGGGCCGACGCCTTCCGCCACATGATGCGGGCCGACCTGGGCTTGTTTATCGTCGTCCTTCTCCTGACCCCCCTCCACCTGGTCATCCGGGCCTTCCGCTGGCGCTATCTCCTCGTTCACGAGAAAAAAGAGGTGAAATTCGCCAATCTCGTCTCGGGCAACGCCGTCGGGTTCACCGTGAGCTACATTTTCCCGGGCAGGATCGGGGAAATCGTCAAGCCGCTCTACGTGGCCCGCAAGGAAAATATCCGGCCAGGGTTCGTCATCGGGACGATCGTCGTCGAACGCATCTTCGACATGTTCACGATGTGCTTTCTTCTCGGCGTTTTTCTCCTGGCCAGGCCGCTCTATGAATCGATCTTCCGCGTCCAGGCTGAGGCTTACGCCAAACTCACAAGCTGGGGGATCGTCGGCGTCGCTTTTGCCTCGGCCCTCCTCGCCGTGAGCCTTCTCTTCTACTTTTTCAAGGAACGGGCGCTGCGCGTCGCGGCCGTCGTCCTGAAGCTCGTTCCCCAGAGATGGTCGGCCAAAATCCTCAAACTCCTCCACGAATTCATCGACGGCCTCAAGTTCTTCCATTCCCTGGGTAATGTCCTGGTTTACATTCTCCTCTCGCTCGCGGTCTGGCTCGGGATCACCTTTTTCTACTGGGTTTTTTTCCTCGCCTACCACATCACGATTCCCTATTTCCTCCTGATTCCGTACATTTTCCTGACCATGGTCGGGGCGTCGATACCGACCCCGGGGATGGCCGGCGGATTTCACGCCTTCAGCATTCTCGGCTTAACTCTGCTTTATCCATCCATCTTCCCCAAAGGCGACACGAGCCTGGCGGCGGGGCTGACGATCGTCGTCCACGCGGTCCAGCTGATTATGACTTGCCTCATCGGGTATGTTATATTATGGAGAGAGGGCCTGAGCCTGTTTCAACTCCGGAAACTCGGGGAGACGATCGAGCCATGAAATGCCCGTTTTGCGGCCACGTTGAAAGCAAGGTCATTGATTCACGGGAAAGCAAAAAGGGAGTCTCGATCCGGAGGCGGCGGGAGTGCCTGGCCTGCCGGAGGCGGTTCACGACTTACGAGAAGGTCGAAGAGATTCCCTATATGATCGTCAAAAAGGACGGATCGCGGCAGCTCTTCGACCGCCAGAAGCTGCTCCGGGGGATGTTGAAAGCCTGCGAGAAGCGGCCGATCGCGGTCGCAAAACTCGAGGAAATTATCGAGGAAATCGAATCCAAGCTCCAGGAACGGCCGGAGAAGGAGCTGAAGGCCTCGGAAATCGGCCAGCTCGTAATGGACCGCCTCAAGGATTTGGACAAGGTGGCCTATGTCCGGTTCGCCTCGGTCTACCGGGAATTCCGCGATGTGATGGAATTCAAGCAGGAACTCGAAGACCTCCTCAAAGAAAAATAGGCCGGGGAAACGTCGAAAGAGGGTCCGCGCAACCCTGTCCCCTCATCCTTTGGGATAGGGAAGCGCATTTCCCCATTTGACAAAAGGGTGTCGGCGCGTTATTTAATATTTTTTACGGACGGAAAGAATTTCCGCTCAGAGCTGAACGATGGTTAAACGTATTTACCCTATTATCCGCGTGGCGAAAGGCGAGGGAGAGATCCGCCGGCTGATGAACGAAGTTCTCTCGGATCGGCGCGAATTCCCGGAGCTTGAAGCCGGCTGGGTTCCCCTGATCGACGTCTATGAAAAAAACGACGAGTTGATCGTCGAAGCGGAGGTCCCCGGCCTGTCGGCCGGGGAGATCGTCATCGCCCTGCAGATAAGCCGGATCGTGATCCAAGGGATTAAACGGGAAACGGCGCCGGCCGGGCGCCCCCACTATCTCCGTCTCGAACGGGAATACGGGAAGTTCCGGCGGATGATCCCGCTCCCGTGTTCCGTTCACCCGGAACGGGCGAAGGCGTATTTGGCACACGGCATTTTGACGATCCGGATGAAGAAATGGGAAGAATCCCGGGACAAGGAAATCGTGGTCAAAATATTGAAGAACCAGGATTGAAGCGGAGGACGACATGGCCGAAAAAGATGCGAAGCCCAACGGTCCCCTTGAGGATCTTATCGAAGATAAAGACCAGAAGCTGAATATTCCCCAGAAGCTCCCCATCCTCCTTCTTCGCGATATCGTCGTCTTCCCCTTCATGATCGTCCCGCTCTTTGTCGGCCGGGAAAAATCCAAGAACGCGATCGATCATTCGCTCGCGACCCACCGGATGATCCTTCTCCTGACCCAGAAAGACATGGAGATCGAAGAGCCCAAGCGGGACGAGGTCTATGAGATGGGAACGGTCGCCTTGATCATGCGGATGCTGAAGCTCCCCGACGGGCGTATCCGGATCCTCGCTCAGGGCTTGACCAGGGCAAAGATCGAGACCTACGAGGAGGAAAACGGCCACCTGACCGCTCAGGTCGCGGTCATTCATGAGCCTGATGCCGCGGAGAAGTCTCTCGAGAGCGAGGCCCTCGTCCGCAACGTCCGGACCGGGTTGGAAAAGGCCACCTCCCTGGGCAAGTCCATTCCCCCCGAGGTCCTGATCATCGCCACGAACGTCGAGGAGCCGGGCCGGCTGGCCGACCTGACCGCGGCCAACCTCGAGCTCAAGGTCGACGAGGCCCAGGCGATCCTGGAAATCACGGACCCCGTCCAGCGCCTCAAGAAGGTCTATGAGCTCCTGACCAAGGAGCTCGAGCTTCTGGACGTTCAGTCGCGGATTTCGACCGAAGCCAAGGGCGAAATGGACAAGCTCCAGCGCCAGTATTTCCTCCGCCAGCAGATGAAGGCGATCCAGAAGGAGCTGGGCGAGGGGAACGAGCTCCAGGAGGAGATCAAAGGCTACCAGGATAAGCTGAAAAAGATGAAAGTTACCGAAGAAGTCCGGGAGGAGCTCGATAAACAGATCAGCCGCCTGGCCCAGATGCATCCCGAGTCGGCCGAGACGACCGTGGCCCGCAATTATCTGGACTGGATGTTCGCTCTCCCCTGGAACAAAAGCACGGTCGATAATCTGGACTTGAAGAAGGCCAAGGCGATTCTCGATGAAGACCACTACGGGCTGGACAAAGTGAAGGAGAGGATTCTCGAGTATCTGGCGGTCCGTTCCCTCTCCAAAAAGATCAAGGGTCCGATCCTCTGTTTCGTCGGTCCTCCGGGCGTGGGCAAGACCTCCCTCGGCCGGTCCATCGCCCACTCGCTCGGCCGCGAATTCATCCGGATATCGCTCGGCGGAGTGCGCGACGAGGCCGAAATCCGCGGCCATCGCCGGACCTACGTCGGCGCCCTCCCCGGACGCATCATCCAGGGATTGCGGCGGGCCGGCTCGAACAACCCTGTCTTCATGATGGATGAAGTGGACAAGATCGGGGCCGATTTCCGCGGAGACCCGTCGTCCGCCCTCCTCGAGGTGCTCGACCCCGAGCAGAATTTTTCCTTTCGCGACCACTATCTCGGCCTGCCCTTCGATTTGTCCAAGGTCATGTTCATCACCACGGCCAACCTACTCGACCCGATCCAACCGGCCTTTCGCGACCGAATGGAAATACTCCACCTTCCGGGTTACACCGAGGAAGAAAAGCTGCAAATCGCTCTTAAGCACCTCGTTCCGAAACAAATCAAGGAGAACGCTCTCACCCCGAAGCTCATCGGCTTTTCGGGCGGGGCGATCAAGAACATTATTTCGGTCTATACCCGCGAGGCCGGAGTCCGGAATCTGGAGCGCGAAGTCGCCTCGGTCTGCCGCAAGGTGGCGCGCAAGGTGGCCGGAGGCAAGCGCCGGCTGAATAAAATCACGTCCCAGAACGTCGCGGCGTATCTTGGCCCGCCCAAGATTTTCAAGGACCAGGTCCAGAAAAAGGACCAGATCGGCGTGACGACGGGCGTCGCCTGGACCGAAGCCGGCGGAGAGGTGCTCTTCGTCGAGGCGATGAAAATGAAGGGCAAGGGCGGGCTTTTCCTCACCGGCTCGCTGGGCGATGTCATGAAGGAATCCGCTCATGCGGCGTTGAGTTATGCCCGGGCTCATGCCCGCGAGCTCGGGATCGACACCAGGATTTTCTCCCAGAACGATTTCCACATCCATATTCCCGAAGGGGCGATCCCCAAGGACGGGCCTTCGGCCGGAATCACCATCGCCACCGCCCTGATTTCGGTCTGTACGAACACGATGAGCCGCTGGGACGTGGCCATGACCGGGGAGATCACGCTCCGGGGCAACGTCCTCCCCATCGGCGGGGTCAAAGAAAAGGTCCTGGCCGCACAACGGGCGGGGATCAAGACCATGATCATTCCCGCGGCCAACAAGAAGGACCTTATCGATATTCCCAAGATCGTCAAGAAAGAGATCAAGTTCATTTTCGTCGAAGATATCACCGAGGTTCTGGCCATCGCCTTGAAGAAGAATAAGCCAGGGAGGCGGAAAGGGAAGGGATGATCGCGCCGCCCCGGGCGCTCAGCGGCCGATAAAGGTCCCGACGAAAACGAATTCGGCCGGCCCGGTCTGGTAGACCATATCCCGGTCCCATTCGACCAAGACCCGGCCCATGCTCGTCCGGACATAAACCTTCCGTTCGGTGAGCCCCTTCAGGATCGCGGCGACGGCGGCGCCCGTCGATCCGCTCCCGGAAGAGAGGGTTTCGCCCACCCCCCGTTCCCAGAACAGGACCTCGATCTCGTCCCGCCCGTGGACCCGGACGAATTCGATATTGGTCCTGTTGGGAAAGAAGGGATGCGACTCGATCTCGCGGCCTATCTGATGCCATTCGATCCGCGCCGGGAACTGGTCGACGAATACCGCGCAGTGCGGGTTGCCCACGGAGACGACGGTGACGGGATAAACCTTGTTGTTGATCATCAGCGGGTAGTCGATAATCCGCTCGTGGAATGCCCCGTCGTCGAAGGGAATGTCTTTTGACGTCAGGCGCGGCGCGCCGAATTCGATTTTGACGATGAACTCGCTCTCTTTTTTGGAGATGAGCTCGCACTCCCTGGTCCCCGCAGACGTCTGAAACCGGACCTTGGGCGTCTCGATTTTTTGCTGAGAATAGAGGTAAGCGGCGGCGCAGCGGAGGCCGTTTCCCGATAATTCGGCCTCCGTGCCGTCGGCGTTGAAAATCCGAAAATGGACCAGGCCGCGGGCTTTGTCCGTGACCGAGATCGGAAGCAGTCCGTCCGCGCCGACGCCCAGATGGCGTTCGCAGATCTGCCGCGCCAAATCCTGAAAGTCCGCCGGGGCCGCGACCTCATCCTGGTCGACGACAAGAAAGTCGTTTCCCAGGGAGTGGAATTTCGAAAACTTCATTCACGGGATCCTGACCGAGACGATGAAGTCCTGAGCCTGGCCGTCCGTTTCTCTTCGGACCAAGAGAAGGAGAGCCTCGCCCGATTTCTTCTTGTCGAGGAGGGAGTCCCATTCCTGCTCCGTGGCGACCTTTTCCCGATTGACTTCGAGGATGATATCCCCAGGCTGCAGTCCCTTCCGGGCGGCGTCGCTCCCGTTTTTGACTTCGGTGATGAGGAGGCCGTCCGTCGTCCGGTATCCATACCGCCGGGCGATCGCCGGGGTCAACGCTGAAACCGTCAGGCCGATATCCTTGCCTGAGCTGACGGCGCGCGACCGGGCCGTATCTTCTTCGAGTTCGGCGATCATGACCGTGATGATTTTTTCCTTGCCGTCGCGGGTGATCTTGATCTCGGCCTTGGCCCCGGGTTGGATGTCGGCGACTTTCATCCGCAGGTCGGTGTTGTTCTCAATCGCCTGCCCGTTGATCTCGGAGATGACGTCATATTGCTTCAGCCCGCTTTTGCCGGCCGGGCTGGCCGGATCGACCGAGTTGACCAGGGCGCCCTTGCGCGAGGAGAGATGGAGAAGCTTACGGGTGTCTTCATCGATCGGCTGATTCAGAACGGTTACCCCCAGCCAACCGCGGACGACCTTGCCTCTCTCCTTGAGTTGGACAACGACTTTCTTGGCCATGTTCGAGGGGATGGCGAACCCGATCCCGATGCTGCCGCCGGTCGGGGTGAGGATATTGCTGTTGATGCCGATGACCTCGCCCTTCAGGTTGACCAGGGGGCCGCCGGAATTGCCGCGGTTGATGGCCGCGTCGGTTTGGATGAAGTCCTCGTAGTTGTTGTCGCCGAGGCCGAGCTGACGGCCTTTGGCGCTGACGATGCCCGCCGTCACCGTATGCTCCATACCCAGCGGGTTGCCGATCGCCAGGACCCATTCGCCGACCTTGACCTGGGACGAATCGCCGAGATCGGCAAAGGGGGCGTTCTTGGTCTCGACTCTGATCAAGGCGACATCCGTCCGGGGATCGGTGCCGATGAGCTTCGCCGTGAATTCATCGCCCTGGATCGTAAAGACCTTGATTTTTTCCCCGTTTTCGACGATGTGGTTATTGGTGACGATATAGCCATCGGCGCTGACGAAAAAGCCGGTCCCCTGGACAGTGGATTTAAGCTCCTGGGGGCGCTGCTGCGGGCTGCCGAAAAACCGATTCCAGAAATCGTCGAAAGGGGCGTCTTGAAAGCCCATCATCGGCTGTTTTTCGACTTTTTCGCATTCGATCTTGACCACGGCCGGGCCGACTTTATCCGAAACTCTGACGAAATCCAAATCGGGTCGGGCCTGGGGAGCCTCCCCATAGAGCGAGGAGCCGAGCGAAGATCCGGATTGACTTAAAAAACTTTTTTCCTGGGTTTTCCTTTCGGGCAGATAGACAAACATGTATCCGGCCAGCAAAATTCCGAGGACGAAGCTGGCCAACGAAATCCAAACAACTTTCTTCATGGAATATCCTCCATCCGGATTTAAATCGCGCTTTTTCTGTTGCTTTTGATAAAAAAACAAGATAGCATAAACGACAACTTAGTTCAAACTCCGGAAGTCCGGCAGAAGTTGCATTTCCGGTTCAATCGGGCTATAAGAGGGGGGCGTCCTCGGGGGGTCGCGCCCCGACGGGGCCGGGCTTGTTCCCGGGACGCCGCGAAGCCATGAAGAAAGGTTTTTTCGCCGTCATCGAAGGGATCGACGGGGCCGGAAAATCGACCCAAGCCCGGAGCCTCGTCCGCAAGCTCCGCACCCTCGGGATGGACGCGGCCTATTTCCGGGAGCCGTCGCGGGGACAATGGGGACGGGAACTGAAACGAAGAGCGAAGACCGCCGGATCCCTGACCCCGGAAGAGGAGCTCGAACTCTTTCAAAAAGACAGGCGGGAAAACGTCGAAAGGAACCTGAAGCCCGCCTTGAGCCGGGGCAAGGTCGTCGTCCTGGACCGCTATTATTTTTCGACAATCGCCTATCAAGGCGCGAAAGGCTTGAACCGGGAAAAAATCAGGCGGATGAACCGCCGTTTCGCGCCCGAACCCGACCTGGTCTTTATCCTGGATATCGGAGCGGGCGAGGGTTTGTCCCGGATCGCCGGCCGGAAACGGAAGGATGCGCTTTTCGAGAAGAGAGCCTATCTCGGCAAAGTCGGCCGCATCTTCCGCGGCTTCGCGGGCCGGCCGTTCGTCCATCTCGACGGCCGGCGGAGCAGAGAGGACATTCGCCGCCTGATTCTCGAGGAAACTCTCGGCCGTCTTAAAAAAGCCGGCCGAATTTGATATCATATTCCCGCCTCTCATGATTGATTTCAAAAAATTCTTCAAGATTGATTTCAAAAAAATCTTCAAGCTGCGGACGATCGTCCTTGGTCTCGTTTTCCTGGCCGCCGTTCTCTGCGGGGGGATCGTCGGGACGTATTTCGCGGTCAAAAAAACCCTCCCCGATATCTCGATCCTCGAGACTTACGAGCCGGCCGTCCTGACCGCGATTTACGCCGATGACGGGAAGGTGATCAAGGACATCGGTCCGGAAAAGAGGATCATCGTATCCTATGATCAAATTCCTGAAAATCTGAGAAACGCCATCCTCGCCACGGAAGACCCGCGCTTTTTCAAGCATCGCGGCATCGATGTCCGCGGGATCCTGAGGGCCATGCGGGAGAACGTCTTGAAAATCTTCAGCCGGAGGAGATTCGAAGGGGGGAGCACGATCACCCAGCAGATCGCCCGGAAGCTTTTGCTCCATCCTCTCCAGACCGTCCAGCGCAAGCTCGCCGAGTGGTTTCTCGCCGTCCGGATCGAACGGAAATATTCGAAAAAGAAGATCCTCGAGATGTATTGCAACCAGTTCGAGTTCGGCTACGGCGCCTTTGGCGTCGAGGCCGCCTCGCAGCTCTTCTTCGGGAAGAGCGTCGTCGACTTGACCCTCGAGGAAGCGGCCGTGATCGCCGGCATCCTCCGCGGGCCGTCCCGGTATTCGCCCTATCGCTTCCCTGAAAGGGTCCTGGAAAGGCGGAACCACGTCCTCAACCGCATGGCCGAAGAAGGGATGATCACCCGGGAAAAGGCCGAGGCGGCTAAAAAAACGCGGCTCGACATCCTTCCCCAGGATCGCGGCGACTCGGATTTCGGCGCCTTCTTCTTCGAAGAAATTCGACGGTATATCGTGAATACCTACGGCGAAGAAGCGCTCTACCGCGGCGGGTTGAAAGTCACCACGACCATGAACGCGGCCTACCAGAAGCATGCCGAGGAGGCCCTGGCCCGGGGACTCCGCGATCTCGATAAACGCCATGGCTGGCGCAAAGACAAACCGAACCTCCTGAAAAACAAGGAATTCCAGGAGAAGGGGCAGAAGCTCGAGGATTATTGGCTGAAATCCTGGTTCGGCCCGAGAGTCGAGCCTGGAGACATCCTTGAAGCCATCGTTATTTCCGTCGGGAAAAAAGAGGCTCAGGTCCGGGCAAAGAATTTTCGCGGAACGTTCACCGCCGAAGGCCTCGAATGGACCGGAACAAAATTGCTTGACAAGCTCGTCAAGCCCGGAGACGTCGTTCCGGTCCTGGTCAAAAGCAAAAACGAGGACAAACAAGAGCTGCTCGTCTCGCTCGAGCAGGAGCCCCTCGTCGAAGGGTCTTTCCTGGCGATCGAGGCGAAGACAGGTCAGATCAAAGCTATGGTCGGAGGATACTCGTTCCGCCGCAGCCAGCTCAACCGCGCGATTCAGACGGCTCGCCAGGCCGGTTCGGCCATCAAGCCTATCCTCTACACGGCGGCCCTCGAAAACGGGTTCACGGCCGCCAGCCGGATCAGCGACGAACCGACCGATTTCGAGGACAAGTGGTCCCATGAGAAATGGACGCCGAAAAATTATGACCGCATCTTCAAAGGGACGGTCACGCTCCGCAAAGGCATCGAGGAATCCCGGAACGTCGTCACCGCCCGAGTCCTGGACCATATTTCGCCCCAGACCGGCGTCGATTACTGCAAGAAATTCGGGATCTCGACGACCCTCTATCCCTATCTCGCCCTCGCCCTTGGCGTCTTCGACGTGAGCTTAATCGAAATGGTCTCGGCTTATACCGTTTTTCCCAATAAAGGCGTCCGGATCAAGCCCTATTTCATTACCCGGATTGAAAACCGGGAGGGCAATATTCTCGAAGAAAACAAGGTTGAATCGGAAGATGTCGTCTCTCCGCAAACGGCTTATTTATTGACGTATCTCATGCAGGGCGTCGTTGAGCGCGGAACAGCCATGGCCGCCAGCTTCCTCCTGAACGACAAGCCCTTAGCCGGGAAAACGGGCACGACCGACAAATACACGGACGCCTGGTTCATCGGATTTTCGCCCTCGCTCTGCGCCGGGGTCTGGGTCGGCTATGACGACAACAGGGCCCTCGGGTCGAACGAAGCCGGCGCGGTCGCGGCCCTTCCCGTCTGGACCGGATTCTTCAAGAGCCTCATTGATGACGAGAAGAAGCTGGCCGCGGACAGCGGGCAGGAGGCGTTTCTTGAAGAATTCGAAGTCCCTCCGAATATCGTCTTCAAGCTGATCGACCGGAAGACCGGGCTCCTAGCCGCGCCGTTCTGCAAATGGCGCTTCATGGAAGCCTTCTTGGAGAGCACCGAGCCGGCGCGATTCTGTTCCTATGAAGACCACCTCTTGATTCTGGATTATCCGCTGGCGGAGAAAGCCAAAGAGGAACGGTAAAAAACGGCAAAAAAAAGGGGCGGCCCGCAGGCTTCCCCGCTTATCTGCCCCAAATGCGGCAGCCTTGCAGTACTCATGGAGCAGCGTCAGCGGCTTCATGAGTGCGGTCAGATGAAGGTCATCGCCTTCATAACCGATTATCAGTCCGTGGACCGCATCATCGATCACCTCAAGCTCGTGTTTGTGGCGGAGAAGCCTCAGCCTTGCAGTCCTCATGGCTTCCATGAGGGCCACCCTCAGGCGTCTTCGAGCAGGTCGCCCTGATCGAGGCCGAAGGGCGGGCGGAGTATTTTTAGGACGAGTGGTTTTGATAGGGGATGGGGGTCTATTGTCTTTCAGGGCGCATTTGTGGTCGTCCGCCTCGCTGAGCCGGCCCGTAGCTTTATTTCACCTCCGCGACGCCCAGTTCTTTTCTCGAGGGCATGTCTGTGCTATCGTTTTGTTTTGAAATGATACGTTCGACGGCGCCAAACCCCGATTTTTAAATCGGGGTAAAAAGCGCCGCTCAGTATTAACCCTGAGCATACCCCGGGCTTCAGCCCGGGGAGTCAAATGGGTTGATTGAACTCCGGACGCGAGGAGAGCCAAGGCCACGATAATGGGCGACAGTGTTTTCATTTTCATCTCGTAGAAGAGTTCGGAGAGCTTCCCTGACGACCTCCGGGATGCGGCTGTCGAGCCAGGATGTAGGCGAATAGCGCGATCAAATTGCCCAGAAGGACAAACATAGCCCATACCCAAGCTCGCTCTCCGCGGACTTTCGCGTCAAGGAACACCCATCCCGCCAACGACAGCCAATACACCGCCAGTCCGAGAGGGATCATGAACAGCGCGAGAGCGTACCCAAAACCCGGAAAGCCGCTCAGTTCAGGGTTGGCATCGTAGGACGCGGCGATGATCCCCAATTCTTTGTCATGGTTGCCGCCCACGGTGCGAACCATCTGCCGAAGCACATCGTTGTGCTCCCCTTCGCGTTGGATAGCGGAAGCTGCCAGCACAGCCGTCCGCTGCAGCGGGGTTAAAAAGCCCTCCGGCATTTCGGACAAGATGCGAAGCGTCTCCTTTGTCGCCCATTCTTCCACCCGCCCTCGGTGGGCGAAGCGTGCGTTGGAGTAAGCGATTTGACCGTCCGGACGGATAAGCCAAACCGCCGCGACATAACGTGCGCCGCGGAGCTTCTCCAGAGCCTGCCGGAGGGGCGGATCATCGAGCGAACTTGATTGAACCGCCTGCACCTCGGCCACGGCAGCTTCCACGCTCCGGCGTGTCTCGCCCGTATCAAACGATACGCGATGGTGTGTTCGGCCGGCGACGATAAAGCCGGCAAGAGCGGCCAAAATGGAGATCGAGGCCGCAACAGGCAACCGACGTTTCAAGCGCTCGCCCATGATTTCCTCCGTAAAATGATGACAAGGCTGGAGATTGGCAGATAGGCCAAGTTCACGAGGACGAGGAGTCCGAATGGGTTCAAGGCGAAAATCTGCGGCCATTGCACGCCTGTCTCCCATACCGAGAGAACACTCGTTACAGCCAGCAAGAATACAAGACTGCTGAACAGGGCAAGAATCCCCTTCGGGAATTCTTTCGGCCGGCGCGTTTCACGTAATTCTGCAACGAGCCGCCGATAGAGCTGGTTCCGGGTTTCCGGCGCCAACCGGGCATCCGGCCCGAAACTCGCGCGGATCAGTTTTTCCAGGTTCCGGTCATACGGTGATTCTTGTTGGTTCATTATAAATCCTCCATCCGGCAACTCAGAACCGCACGCAAGGCCGCTTTAGCCCGGGATAACAGGGATTCCACGGCTTTGTAGCTGCGCCCTAATTGCCGGGCGATATCCTCAACCGAACGTTCCTCCGCGTAGCGGGCGATCAGCGCGAGGCGATAGTCGCCGGGCAATTCTGCCAGGGCTTCGATGAGGCGGACGCGCAGCGCCGATCGATTCAGCACTTCGTCCGGCAGCGGACCACTATCCATCAATTCCCGCGGGTCCCTCGGAGACCCGATCAGCGCAGAATTCTCCATTCCATTCCGCCGCCAGAAATCGGAAACCTTATGGCGGGCAATGCCGTACAGCCATGACAACAGCCGGCCTTGTCCTTGGTAGGAGGGAAGCCTGCGGATCGCTGCCAGAAACGTATCTTGCCAAATTTCCTCCGCGTCCGTTCGCTTTCCCTTCAACAGGTGGACGATAAATCCGAACACCAGATCGGCATGGTGCGCATAGAACGTGTTGAACGCGTCCTCGTCCCCCCGCGACACGCGCCCGGCCAACTCCAGATCGTCTTCGTACTCGGTACTCATGCGTTTCGTCGCGGCTCCGTCCGTCCGGCCGTTATGAGCCTTCAAAGGTTATGTCGCAACCTTGGCGGAAATTCCTTCGTTCGCGGGCTATTCTCGCGGATTCTCGTCCTCCTCCTGTCTGCCCCTCATCCGTTTGAGATCTCCTTAACCGGAGATGACTCTGACTGGATAGATTTCTCCCTCGACGGATAAAAAAAACATCGGTTGTTTATTGCGGGTCTAGGCTTTTTCGGCTCCCGCTTCAGTATTTTTCATGCTTCGACAGCAGCACGTCCGATAAAAGAGGCTCATAATAGCCAGAATCGCCGCAGCGGCGACGATCACCCATTTAGCCCAAATAGCTGGCCACCAGAATATGGCCAGAACAACAACGGCTGCAGCCAGTAAAAACCGGCAGAAACAAAGCTTCATGATTTTTCTCCTCTCCTTCGTTTAATTATTTTCTTTTTATAACAAAACATGACTCTTTGGCAATATCAAATCCGAAACGTTCAAGGTACTGAATCGAAGAGACGGAAAGTGGCGCCGGGCGGCTGAATAACGATTCATTGATACGTTCGACGGCGCCAAACCCCGATTTTTAAATCGGGGTAAAAAGCGCCGCTCAGTATTAACCCTGAGCATACCCCGGGCTTCAGCCCGGGGAGTCAAATGGGTTGATCTGGTTATGGAAGAACAAGGGCAAGAAGGAGAGGGGCAAGAGAGGGCGGCGACGGCGGCGATGACAAAATGGCCTTTTTTAATATCATCGATTCAACAATCTTGCTAAAATGTTCCTATCGGAGGGAAGAGGAGAAATATCGTATCAACATACTTTGATGAAGGGGGTGAATTATGAGCATGACGAAACTTGTTGGCATTGTGTTATTAGTATTTCTGACGTCGATGAGTGCTTGGAGGGAGGGAAACCAAGATCTTTATGGGACATGGCGCCTTGTCAGCTACACCCAGGAGATCATAGCGACAGGGGAAAAGATTGATGTCTTTGGCAAAGCCCCGCGAGGCTTTCTTCATTACAGCCGCGATGGCCGTATGTACGCCATACTCGTCAAGGCTGAGCGTCCACAACCCATTGATTTGACAAAGATGAAGGATGAAGAGCGCGTGGAACTTTTTAAGACGGTGATCGCCTACGGCGGAACATTCACCTTCGACGGCAAGACGGTCACACATCACGTTGACATTTCTTGGAACGAAAACTGGACAGGCACTGCTCAGGTTCGAAACATCAGGCTCGATGGGCGCAAATTGTATATCAGCACCAATCCGATGCCGAGGCCTGAAGATGGCAGGCCCGTCATTGCGGTTTTAGCATGGGAGAAGCTTGAATAATCCACTATAAAAGGATACGAACGGCCATGTGCTTTGGATGAACGTCCCGGGTGAATATGAAGACCACCTCTTGATTCTGGATTATCCGCTGGCGGAGAAAGCCAAAGAGGAACGGTAAAAAACGGCAAAAAAAGGGGCGGTCCGCAGACCGCCCCTACGACTGAAGGGAGTTATATGAAGGAAGTTATTTCTTTCGGCCGCCGCCTGATGAACGAGAGCTTCCACCCGACGAACGAGAGCTTCCCCCCGCCGACCCGCGCGACGTGGAAGGGCGGGAGATGGTCCTCGGCGCCGATTTGGAAGCGGAGCCGCCGGAGGTAACGCCGCGGTTCGGCGCTACGCGCGTCGCCGACGATCCGCCGCCTCCTGAAAAGGTGCGGTAGAATTTATCAAGCACCGTGCCGCCCCCCGAGCTCCGGTTTCCCTGGGGCGCGCTCTGCCGGGCGATATCTCTCGACGGATATCCCAGCCCTTCGGTCCGCCGCGGATATGCGTTTGTTTCAAACGCTCCGCTCCCTGGCTCGCCGTCTTTCTTGATCTTCCGCGGTGGAGGGGAGGAGGCCTTTGTCGGCTGGGAGGCTTCGCCCTGCTTGCCTTGCTCGTTTGTCTTGGGTGTCGTCGCCTTCGTCTCGGTCCGTTTCGGCTCCTGGCTCGCCTTCGAATCCGCGGGCTTCTGGGCTTGGGTATCCCGGTTTTTCGTCGCCGCCGCGTCCGGCCGATTGACCCGTTCGAGTTTCCCTTCCTCGGCGCCTCCGGACCTCAGGATGACCCTCTTCCCGCCTTGGATCGGCTCGAGGGAGATGTTTTTGGACGATACCGGCCTGACATTCAAGGACTTTTCCGTGAGCTGGAGCCTGGGAATTGCCGCTTTGATGGAATCCGGGTTGAGGGCGGCCCGCGAGATATTCCGGTTCTGGAGCTGGTTTTTATGGACTACGGTCAACGCCCGGGAATTCATCGGATAATCCCCGTTCCAACCCCGTCCGTAAAAATGGTTATCGATGATGATCCCGGGATAGCCCCAGTAGCTTAAAGGAGCCCAACCGAAATAATAATCATCCCACCACCAATTGACCCAGCCCGGACCCCAATAATGCATCGGCATCCAATACCAGCCCATCCCGAACTGCCAGCCCCAGCGGCCATAGTGGAAGGGCGCCCAGCCCCACGGCTCGTAAGGAATCCAGCACCAGCCGGCCATCGGCAGCCATGACCAGCGGCCGTAATAGTAAGGCCGCCAATCGGCGCCCATGCCCCGGGGAGCCCAGACGTATCCGAATTCAGGGAGGTACGTCCAATTGCCGTACTGGTCGAGCTCATATTCGAAATCGGCGAGTTCGTCCGTGAGATAGCGCTGGGCGGAAGTCTTGAAAACCTGAGAATTGCGGCTGTCATTGAAACCATCAAACGCGTCGTTGGCCGCGGCGATAAAAGCATCCGGCTTCGACAGGAAGCGGCCGTCGGAAACGGTCAGGCGCTGCTCTTTTTTGAGGAGGACCGATCCTTCCGCGCCGGAAGCCTCGACAATTCCGGAATAGACAAGAATTTCGGTTTCCTTGTTTTCCTTGACGTCGATCCGGTAGCGCCCCCGGTCAAGAACGTAGAACGTCGCGTCCGGGGTCAGGATCTCGACGGATTTCTCCTTTTCCAGGGTGTTGATTTCGAGGTAGATATTGCCCGCCCAGTTTTGGAGGCGGATCAGGTCGGAATCCTTCCTGGGGAGAGAAAGGAAGTCGAGTTTGGTGTTCTGGTCGAGGCGGACGTAGTTTTTCTTGCCTAAATAGATCTCGGCCCGTCCTTCGGTCGTGCCGATCCGATCGCCTTCGGCGAGGGGCATGTTGATCTGTCCTTCCTCGTAGCCGAGGTCGGCGGCCTTCTGGACGTACGTGTTTCCGGTGATATGGCTCAGACGGGCAAAAGAATTATTCGCGTATTTCGTCTCTTGGTTCGCGTTTTGGGCCGGAGCGGCCAGGGCGAGGACGAGAACGGCCATGGATAGAAACGCCATTCTTTTCATCTTCGTTCTCCTTCCAACGTCATTTTATGCAAGTAATATACCAAATTTCCCGCCTGTATTCATATTTTCCAGCATGGATTTTTGTCCACAATAGGGGACGGTTGTCGGGATGGAGGTCATATCCCCCTTTTCCCTAGCCGGAAGACAGATGATGATACTTGACCGGCCAAAACTCCCGTTGAGTTTTAAAAACCGGATCGAGTTCTTTTTGAATGCCGGCGGAGATCTCTCCTTTAATCGACGGCGGTTCGCCTTTACCCGCCATCTGAAGCAGAACCTGTTTGACCCCATCGCTCAGACCGCCGGGATCATAGCCGCCTTCGAGGACGAAAAGCGCCCGACCCTGGCATATTTTATCGGCCAGGCTTGTGATCTCGGCGGCAAGGGCGGCGAATCCCTCCGGAGTGACCCTCATCCCGCCGAGCGGATCATGACGATAGATGTCGAACCCGGCCGAGACGAGGACAAATTCCGGCCGATAAGCCGCGGCGATGGGACCGAGGAGACTCCGGAAGATGAAGAGATATTCATCGTCATTTTTCCCCGGCGCCAGGGGGACGTTTACCGTGAATCCCGTCCCGTCGCCCGTTCCCGCCTCATCCCAGAAGCCGCTTCCCGGATAGTAGGGGAACTGGTGCGTGGAGAAATAAAGAACATCCTTTCGGTCATAGAAAGCGTTCTGGGTGCCGTTCCCGTGGTGGAGATCCCAATCGATGATGAGAATCTTGCGGAGGCCGCGCGCGCGGAGGAGATGTTCCGCGGCAACGGCGACATTGTTGATAAGGCAAAATCCCATGGCTCTCCCGCGTTCGGCGTGATGCCCGGGGGGGCGGACAAGAGCGAATCCGTTTTGAACATCTCCAGCCAGGATCATGTCCGCCGCTTTGATCGCGCCTCCGGCGGCGAGAAGCGCCGTGTCATAAGACTTGGCCGTGGTCGACGTGTCGGGATCGAGCATGAGAAAGGGCTTTCCCGCGGTGCGCGATAGCGCCTCGATGTAAGCTCGGGTGTGGACGCGTTCGACCTCCTCCCTCGTCGCCGGGCGGGGCTCGATAAGGACGTAGGAAAAAGGAAGGCCCCCTTCGATCATGGCCTGGACGGCTTCGAGCCGGCCAGGGTTTTCGATATGGCCGGCGCCCGCGTTGTGGTCGAGGAAGCGTCGGTCTTTGACGATGCCCGTGGTCATTGGAGCGACTTATTTCGTGAAAAACTTGCCCAGCTCTTCCTCCTTCGGCTTGGCCGTCAACAGGCTGACAACGATCAACGTTCCGATGGAGATGATGAGGGCCGGATAGATCAAGGGAATTCCCCAGGGGTCTCCGTCGGGAGCTTTCCCTGCGGGAAGAAATCCGGGCAGGATTTTCCAGGCGATGCAGGCCAGCGTCCCCGAGAGAATGGAAACAATACCCCCCGCTTTTGTCGCCCGCTTCCAGGTCAGAGCGGCGAGGAGAGCCGGGGTGATGGCCGCGCCGTAGATCGAATAGGCGAAGAGGGCCTGGCCCAGCACGGATCGCATCTTCGTCGCCAGGAAAAAGGCGATGACGCCGAGGACGACGATGATGACTTTTTGCATCGCGATCATCTTTTTTTGATCGGCGTTCTTGTTGATGAACCGCTGATAGATATCGCGCATGATATTGGTCGAGGGCGAAAGGAGATAATTCATTCCAGTCGAGAGGACGACGGCGCAGGCCGCTCCGAGGAGGAGAATGCCGACGGGCGCAGGGACGAGGCTGCGCGCGGCCATGAGCACGACCTTGCCGCCCGCTTTAGGAACGGAGAGGTCGATCTGTCCTTTCAACTTGCTATAGGCGAATACGGCGATGACGACGACGACGGTTTCGACGAAGATCGTCCCGAGCGTCCACCAGAAGACGGCTTTCTTCGCGTCCTTGGCCGATTTGGCGCTGTAGAATTTCTGATACATGCTTTGGACCCCGAGGAGGAGGAAGAGCGTCGAGAGAAAATAGCCTCCCGCCTTCAAGCCGGGGTGCGCTCCGAATTGGGTGTTGACGACGGCGAAATAGCCTGGCTCCAGGACCTGTTTGGCCTGGGCGAATCCTCCCGCAGCCGTATAGACGAAGGGAACGGCAAGCAGGCAGGCCAGGATGATGATGATGCCGTTCGGAAGGTCGGTATAGGCGATGGCGACCATCCCCCCCAGAGCCGTGAAGAGGATGACGAACAGGGCGGCGATGATCGTGCCCGTGTCGGCCGGGATCTTGCCGTCCGAAGCGACGTTGAGGATAAACCCGCCGGCGACGAACTGGTAGGAGACGATGACCGTGAAGGAGATGAGCAGGGCGATGGCGCCGAGGACGCGGGCGACGGGACCGAATCGCGCCTCGAGAATATCGCCGATCGTGTATTGACCGAACGTCTGGATTTTGGCCGCCAGGAAGTAGATGATCACGATCCCGACCCAGGCGCCGGCGGCCAGCCAGATCGCGGAGAAGCCGGCTTTGGCCGCGAATTCGGCCCCGGCGATGAACGTCCCCGAACCGATCCAGGTGCAGATCAGGGTGAAGACCATGACCTGCCATTTGAGGCTGCGCCCCGCAACCATGAAATCTTCCTGGCTCTTGATCTTCTTCGCCCGCAGGAAATTGAAGCCCGTCAGGACGAGAAGATAGGCGAGAATGATGTAGAGATAAACCGACATGCTCCTGTCTCCTTTCAGACCGCAGCCGCGCCGGTCCGGTCGCGACCGGTCATGACGAGGAACGCTTTACGAACGGCCCCCGTTTGGTTTTCAGCTTGAGATACGTCCTGGCCAGAATGGCATAGCGTCCGGCATCTCCGAAAGAGCGGATGTGCTTGAGGGCCCGGGGAGCTTTCCTGAGGAGCGAGGTCTTTTTCGCGCTGAACGACCAGCGGAGGACGAGCTCGCTGATTTGACTCCAGGTCAGCTTGTCGACGTAGAGAGGGACATCGCCCTGGGCCAGGGGCAGGGTGATGATTTTCGAAAAGGATTTCCGGGTCCAGGTGAAATCCGGGGGAAGGAACCCGGTTTCCCGGGCGAATCGTTCGAGCGGGGTCCCGGGGTAGATATGGAGGATGGCGACCGAAGCTTCGATCCTATCCTGGTATTCCTCGATCAGCCGGATCGTTTCCCCGGCTTCGGCCCACGTCTCTGTCGGGTGGCTGAAGATGAAAAAGACATTGGGGATGACGCCGAGCTCGTTCGACCACCGGACCAGGTTCTGGAAATCTCGGATGTCGGCTTTCTTCCCGATGACCTCGTTCCGGACCCGGTCCGAGCCGGCCTCCAGGCCGAAGGAAATATGGAAGAGGCCGGCTTTTTTCAATTTTTCGAGAAGGTCCCGGCTCATGATGTCCATCCGGACTTCGCAGCGGAAAAAGATGTCGAGGCGGCGCTCGATCATGAGCTCGGCCAGGGCGTCGGCCCGTTTGGGGTTGGCGTTGAACGTGTCGTCATAAAAGAAGGCGACTTTAATGCCGTAGCGCTCCTTGAGTTGCTCGATTTCCCGGACGACGTTCTCCGGGCTTCGCATCCGGACGCGCCGTCCCCAGTTGATGGGCGTCGCGCAGAAATTGCAGTTGAACGGGCAGCCGCGGCTGGCCATGATGTTGATCGCGGGAAGCGGGCCATGGCCCGGAACGTCAATCGTGAAGTTGTATTTTTCGTAAGGAACGAGGTGGAAGGCGGGGAAGGGGAGGCTGTCGAGGTCCTCGATCGGCGGCCGCGCCGGATTCGCCCGGACCCAGCTGTCCGCTCTCAGGACCAGCCCCGGAATATCGCGAAGGAGAACGGGATCCTTGGCTTTTTCCCAGGCCCGGCAGAGGTCGAGCGTCGTGTATTCTCCTTCGCCCCGGACGACGAGGTCGAGCTCGGGAAGGTGTTCCAGGGCGTCTTCGGCGGCCATGGAGGCGTGGGGTCCGCCGAGGACGGTCAATGTCCCGGGGAACGCTTTTTTGGCCAGGGCCACGAGCTTGAAGCTCTGGAAGCGGTTTTCCGTCGTCGCCGTGACGCCGACGATATCGGGTTTGTCGCGGCGGATTTTCCGCTCGATCTCCCGCCAGCTCATCCCCAGGATATCGGTCGGAACGATTTCGACCGGGATCCCTTCTTTCTCCAGCACCGCGCCGATGCTGAGCAGGCCGAGGGGAGGCATGGACGAGCCTTTGGACCAGCGCTCGGCGAAATATCCTCCGGGCGGGACGTAAAGCTGGATTCTAGCCACCTGGGACGGCGTCTCCCTTTTTTTCGAGCTTCATCGAGAAGACCTTGGTGACGTTGGGCTCCTCCATGGTCGTGCCGTAAATATAGTCGGCGACCTCCATGGTCTTGTAGTTGTGGGTGATGATGATGAACTGCGTCTCGGATTTGACCGCCCGCATCAGGTCCAGGAAGCGGGCGAGGTTCACCTCGTCGAGGGCGGCATCCACTTCGTCCAGGATGCAGAACGGCGTCGGCTTGTAACGGAAGAGGGCGAAGAGGAAGGCGAGGCTGGTCAAAGACTTTTCGCCGCCCGAAAGGAGGCCCATGTTCTGGACTTTCTTTCCCGGAGGCTGGGCCACGACCTCCACGCCGCTCTCGAGGGGATCGGCTTCGTCGGTCAGCCTGATCTCGGCCGTCCCGCCCTTGAACAGGGAGACGAAGAGGTCTTGAAAATTCCGGTTGATTTCATCCACCGCGGTCAGAAAACGGGCCCGGCTTTCCTCGTCGATCTTGAGGATCGCTTCTTTGGCCTGGGAGATGGATTCGCTCAGGTCTTTTTTCTGCTGGAGCAAAAAATCAAGGCGCGCTTTGTGTTCCCGGTATTCTTCCTCGGCCATGAGGTTGACCGCGCCGAATTTCTGGAGCTTGTCCTTGGATTCTTCGAGCTCCGCGGCGATGTCGCCTTCCCCGGTCTCGGATGACGGCGCCTCTGTCTTCACTTCCTGGATCGTCTTTTTGAGCTCCTGCCAACAGGCCTCTTCGAGATTGACGAGGTCGCGGTCGATCTCGGCCTTCCGGATCTCCCAGGTCATCCGCGCGTCTTTTTTTTGTTCGAATTCGCCGCGGAGGGCGGCCAGCCGGGCCTCGGCGGCGGCCAGATTGTCTTCGACCAAGCGCCGCCGGCTTTCGTCTCCGGAGATTTTGGATTCCTGCTCTTGTCTCCGCTCTTCAAGAGCGGCGTCCTTGGACGCGAGCTCGAGAATGTGCTCTCGAAGACGGGCGTTCTCGGCCTCCGCCGTCCGAATCTCCTCCCGGAGGGCCTCGATCCGGGCCGCGGCGTTGTCTTTCCGTCGGGCGAGACTCTCCGACCGCGACTCGAAATTACCGATTTTTTCCCGCAGGACGTCGAGGACGCCGCCCGATTCGACGAGCGCCCGCGCTTCCTGGTTCCATTTTTCCTGATGGCGGATGAATTCTCTTTCTTCGGCTTCGGCCCGGCTCCGGAGCGCCTGTTCTTCCTCTTCCAGGCCTCGCATCCCCTGGATGTGGACGTCCCATTTTCGGCTTAATCCGTCGCGGTCCATGCCGATGACGCTGATTTCGTGGCCGATTAAAAGAATGTCGGTCCCGATTTTATCGAGCTCGGCCTGGCCGAGGGCGGTGCGGCTCTCGACCTCGGCCAAATTCTTCTGGAGATCGGCGCTGCATTCGGATGCCGCGTTGAGCTCGGATTCGAGATCCTGTTTTTTCCGGGAATTGTCCTCAACGCTCGAGGCCATGGGCCGGATTTCTTCCTCATCCCGGCTTACCTTGCGCTCGATCTCCTTGATCTCCTGGGCGAGGGTGAACAGTCCTTCCTTGCGGCTTCCGAGTTTGAGGAGGCCGGTGGCAAAGAGGACGTCGCCCTTGAGCGAGACGAAATTCAGGCCGGGATTGAGGAGCCAGAGCCGGACCGCGGCTCCGATGTCGCCGACGATGGCCGCATCCGCGAGCTCGGGCATCCGGCCTCCGAGCTTCGGGCTGGGGCGGAGTCTGACTTTCATCCAGCCGACCACTTCCGGGTCATGAAGCGCGGCCGGAGCCGCTCGCTCGAATTCGCGTTCCGGAACGAGGAGGAATTGGCCGCGGACCTCCCGCGAGGTCCAATTTTTGAGAAACTCGGCGGCGGTGATGAGAGTGGCCCGGGCCTCCTCCTTCCAAAAGACATCGATCAAGGGAGCATCGGCCGGGTCGGATTCGAGCAGATCGGTAAACGGCCCGAGCGCCCCTTCGACGTCGAAGAGAGGCTCCGCGGCCCTCTCCTTTTCCGCCAGCTTCCGCAAAGCTTGAAGGTGATAGATATCTTCATCCCTCTTTTTCGTAAGAGCGCGGACCCTTTCCTGAAGCTCCTCGACGACGGCCGCGGCATGGTCAAGCCCCAGGCGAAGGCTCTCCCGAAGACGGGCTTGTTCGGCGATATCCCCCCGGACGTGCTCGCGTCTTTCCATCCAAGCCGCGATTTCCAGGCCCTTTTCCTCCTGCTGCATTCGGGCTTCGTTCCGTTTCCCCTTGAGTTTTTCTTCTTGACGGCGAACGAGATCAAGCTCTTTTTCAAGCTTGGCGCCTTCGTTTTTTGCCTGGGTCACTTCGCTGAATTTCCCGACGTGTTCTCCGCGGAGGGACTCGACTTTTTTCGCCCAGGGCGCCCTCGCGCTTTCGGTTTCCCGATGAATGCGCTGCAGTTCCTCGACCTCCCCGGATTTGCGAAGGAAGGCTTGCGAGTTCGCGGCCAATTCCTCCCGGGATTGGATCAGCTCTTGTTCGATGAGGAGCATTTCCGAAAGAAATCCGTCGGAGTCGGCGGCCGATTTGAGCCGCTTTTCACCGAAGAATTCGATCCGCTTGGATTCCCGCTCCTTATCGGCTTCCAGCCTGGCTGCCAGCGCTCTGAGCGCATAGAGGTTCTCTTGACCGTTCTTCAGGGCTTGTTCCAGGTCCCAAGCCTCTTTTCTTCTGAAAGAGACCTCTTTTTCGGCTTCGTTGAGCTTCGCCTGCGTTTCCCGCTCTGCTCCTGTAGCCTGGTCGAGATGGTCTTGAACGTCTCGTTGTCCGGCGAGAAGCTGGCCGCTTTTCTGGCGGAAATGGTCTGCGGTGAGTTCCCTGATATGCTCCCGGAGGATCCGGTATCTCTCCGCGGCCCCGGCTTGGCGGGCCAGGGAATTCTTGGCCTTCGCGACTTCGGCGATGATGTCCTCGAGGCGGACGAGGTTCTGTTCGGAATCATGGAGCTTGTTTTCAGCCTGGCGCTTCTTGTCCTTGTAATAAGCGGTCCCGGCCGCTTCCTCGATCAAAGCTCTCTTCTCGGTGGGTTTTGAGGTGACGAAGGTTCCGATCGCTCCCTGCTCGATGACGAAATACTTGTTTTCCGATATGGCCCTCTTCCACAGCTCGTCCTGGATGTCCTTCAGCCGGACGGTTTTGCCGCCTAATCGGTATTCGCTTTCGCCCGAGCGAAAAACGCGGTGGTTGATCTGCATCTCCTCTTCGGCATTCTGGAGGACGAGGGTCACGTCGGCCATCCCCAGGGCCGGCCGCTTGACGGTTCCGCTAAAGATGGAGTCTTCGATTTTTTCACCGCGGACCGTCCGGACCCTTTGTCCGCCGAAGACCCATTGGATGGCCTCGACGATATTGCTTTTTCCGGTTCCGTTGGGGCCGATGATGATGGTGATTCCGGGATTGAAAACGATTTTGGTCCGTTCGGGAAACGTTTTGAAACCCTGGAGTTCGAGCCGTTTGATAATCATGGGCGATCCGTCAGAGCCGGTATTGTATTCAAAAAGACGCGAATTTGAAAGGACGAAGGTTGTTTCTCGGTGTTGGGATCGCCCCCCGGCTCCCTTGGGCACCAGTCCCGTCGGTTCCCTGCTTCGGCCCCCCCCATGGGGGCCTAAGGGAGCTTCCGACACCTCATTGAAATCACATTTTTTTATATACGCCGGGAATTCTGTCGATGAGCTTGAAATCGGCGGCATTTCGTGCCAGACTTCTATTTATGGCGGAGGAGAAGAGGAAATACCTCAGGTTTGAAATCCTGATTCCGGTCGAGAAGATCCGGATCGAGGGCGAAAACCGCCCGGCCGACAAGGGGATGTTGGAAAGCATTTCCCGCGAAGGATTAGGGTTTCTTTACGAGGGCAATTTCCCGCTCAAGCCGGGAAATCGGGTGGATTTCACGGTTTCCATACCCGATAAAAATATCATCTCCCAGGTCAAGGGCCGAATGATCTGGTCCAAACCTAGAGGATTATATCTCGAAATCGGCCTTAAGATCCTGGACCTGGACAAAACCGTCCACAGCGTCCTTCTCGATCTGGGTTATTCTCGATGGCGGGCGAGGAAGGCGGGCCAAAAATCGAAATAAAAGCAGGATTTTTTATGATGCTGACCCCTTCCTTTTTGGTTCCCGGAATGACCGCACCTTTTTGGAATACGCGTCGTTTTACAAACTAACGAAAAATCCAGGAATGTCAATGATTTTTATCACGATGTCCCAATATGTCACATCTTGTCCCATTTTGCCGCAGGGATCGAAATCGCCATGCTACCTTGACTTCTATCGCCGGATTTGTTTTTATGATATCGCTTTTTTCAGGGATAAATTTATTCTTTGAAACACGAGAACTTACTTCGATCCTGGAAGGAAATCGCGGCCTATCTCGGTTGTGACCGCAGAACCTGCCTCCGCTGGGAAAAAAAGCTCGGCCTACCGGTCCACCGCATCGAGGGCGGGGCGAAGAGCAGTGTCTTCGCCGACAAAGAGGAACTCGACAGGTGGCTCATGGAACGGTCGGCCCGCGACGGCGCCGGACGGAGTGGCCCGGGCTTGATTCCGATAACCCGAAAGAAATCCATCTTCAGCTTCAGGCGATGGACATTATCGAAGCTGACCTTGTTTCACCTTGGCGTTTGGGCCGTAATCATCATCATTTTTTTTGCCCTCACCAACAAGCCCGGCGGCCAGACCCCCCATGATTTTAAAATAGACGGTTCGGTCCTCTCCGTCATCAACGGGAGCGGAAAAACGCTCTGGCGCTTCGATACGGGTTTGAAAAATCTCGTCGGCGACGCGGCCTACCATTCCCGTTTCCAGCATAAAAATCGGAGCGAGGATGAAAACGCATTGTTCCCCCAAATCGCCTTCGAAGATCTTAACGGAGACGGCAAAAAAGAGTGCCTCTTCAGCACCCAGACGAACGACGAATTCCGCGAAGGCGAGCTTTTTTGTCTCGATCACAAGGGTCGTCGGCTGTGGCGATTCAAATCAGGCCGGGCGCTGACTTTCGGCTCTCAATTGTATGCGTCGGATTATCGAATTCTCGGATTCGAGGTCGTCGATTTCGATAAAGATGATAATCTCGAAATCGCCGTCATCTCCTACCATAAGCCCGACTGGCCTTCCCAGCTCGTCGTCCTCGAGGCCGACGGCCGGACGCGGGGCGAGTTTTGGAATTCCGGGCAGATGAGCGACCTGGCTTTCGTCGATTTGAACGGTGACGGCCGGGAAGAACTCGTGACGTGCGGCGTGAATAATGAATATGGGAAAGGATTTGTCGCGGTTTTCAACCCGGCCGTGATCAACGGCTGCTCGCCCCAGATCGACGAGAGATACCGCTGTCAGGATTTGAATCCGGGCTCGGAAAAGCTGTATATCCTTCTGCCGCGAACGGAGATCGACCTCGCCGAGCACCCCGTCGAAAGCGCCTCCGCCTGTTTCGTCCTCGAGTCCAGGGAGCTTTCATTCAGGATGTTCCTCAGCGGATTGTATTATGAGTTCGATTTTCCCTTTTTTGCCAAGCGCGTCCGGCCGAGCCATCAATTCGAATTGAAATATATGAGAGCCGCTCAAGAAGGCAAAGTCCACGGCCCGCTGAACGAGGCATATTACCGGAACTTGATGACAGGCATTCTCTACTGGGACGGCGAAACGAAAGTCTGGAGCTTGCGGCATGCCATGTCCAACAAGTGGTGATCGGGAAACGGGCGGGCGTTGACTGATTGACAGAGCGTTGGATTTCGATTAACTTATCTTCCCGCGAATTAACCCTGAGGCCAGCGTAGCTCAGCCGGCAGAGCGACTGATTCGTAATCAGTAGGTCGGAGGTTCGATTCCTCTCGCTGGCTCTTGTTTTTCCCTGATTTTAACGTTTTCCTTTTTGACTCACGGGGGAGCGACCCTGTATCCCCCTATTGGAGAAGTGGCCACGGGATAATCCGCCTGAAAATACGCGATACCGAAATAAAGCATATTGGCTAATTGACTCCCCATTTCTGAAAGTGATATAGTTTTGGCAAGCAAGGTAACAAGGT
>Ga0315286_10000515_pt1 | contig 32622 bp, 68 predicted proteins | sample YL17G10_0_MG_FD_205038 | JGI IMG/M metagenome (GOLD analysis project Ga0315286, IMG submission 205038) | Sediment microbial communities from Yellowstone Lake, YNP, Wyoming, USA - YL17G10_0 | ecosystem: Environmental > Aquatic > Freshwater > Lake > Sediment | place: USA: Wyoming | collected... | reverse complement strand
ACGTGTCCATGGGCCGTCCAAGCTACGTCACGACCGCTTCGTCTCGCGATGTGGTTTCGAGGCGGCGAGATCCCGGGTGGGCTGCGGGACACCTTGCCGCAGCGACGTCGATCGCCCGAGCCCATCCTTAGCGGTCGCGGCTGACCGCAGGCGGTAGCGTGACGCGCGCACCGTCCTTCGCCCGGTGCACGGCGAAGGTACGCGTCATGACGTCGAGGATGGCGAACGTCCCTGGCGTCTGCACCTCCGTGCCCGGGGCCGGATCGCGCAGCAACGCCCCTGGGTTCGCGACGATCCCGCCGTTCGCGAGCCGGCGAATGAACGGCGCGTGGGTGTGACCGACGATCTGGGTCTTGGATGTGTGCGACGGAACGGACGCGTTAGAGTGACCAGGATCGCGATCATCACTTGCGGATCTCAGCCGCGATCGAAGCACGCACTGCGGTGACCGCATCCCGAACGGGTCCGATGCCAAGCACGGCGAAAAATCTTCGCCGACTCCCATCCGTCACGTGACTCCACGCGTACCCGCGCGCGGCACTCGGGTGCCCGTGAAGCTCAAACACTTGCACCTCGCCGTCCCACACGATCTCGCCTTCAAACGTCTCGGTGACCAGCACAGATTCGAGCCACTGCGCCTCACATCCGTGCATGTGCCGGATAGCGTCCTGGAGCGCGGTCAGGCCGGCCGAATCCACGCGACCACCGTATCATCGCTTCATCACGAGTTCGACCGCTACGTGGGACTCGCGGAGCAGTTCCCCGATCTTATGGTTCAACTGCTCGACGAAACACGCCATGCGGTTGAGCGCGCGGCGCCGATCCGGATCTCCATCGGTCGGCCAGGAGGTGTTGCCGTAGATCGTCTCGAACGCGCTCTGAAACGCATCCGCCTCGACAGCGAGCATGTGCAGCCCTTCGAGCTTCGCGACCAGATCCTCGCGCCATGCCTTCCAGCGTCGATCCTTCATGCCGTCAGTGTCGCCAGGGGTTTGGCAGGAGGCACGCCGATCCCCGGGCCAGTTTCAAATTAGGACACTACCGTCGCTTCGCGTAGCGGCCTCGTGGGTCGTGCAGTCCCATGGGCAGAGCGCGCGGACACAGCGGTTCGCAGCATGCTCGGAGGCGAAAGTGGGGTGCGGGCGGCGGCCTCGATTCAAGCTGCCACCCATCCCACCGGCGAGAACCCGCGGCTCACGGGCTACGAGGTGACTCGACTGAGCGATCGTCTCGCCGTTCGGATCTCGGTGGGTTGGCAGGGCGGCTTCACCGGGTCCACCTACACGACGATCGTCCTGTGGGAGTTTAGCGAGAGGGGGCACGTCTCGACGACGATCGTCTCGGACGACTCGGTCATCCCAGCCTCGGAGGCGGGCGTTCAACGGCTGGACGGCTGGACGACTGGTTCAAGACGTCGTTCTACCCACCGCTCTACTCCAACACAGGCGGCTGAACGGAGGCCCCACGCTCCACGGTATCGGGGTTGCGTAGGTTGACCCAAAAGCCCACGGCAGAACCGATGCCGCCTATTGGCAGTCGCGCACCCGCGTCGCTACGCAATCGGTTGAAACCCGCCTAAACTGTGTTACAGTTTCCAGGTGCGCTTCATCTGGGATCCGGCCAAGGCTGTTCTGAACTACGCGAAGCACGCCGTTTCTTTCGGTGATGCGTTGACGGCCTTCGACGATCCCAGGGGGCTCTATCTTCCCGACGGTAAGCACCCCGAGCGAGGAAACCTGATCGGCCTCTCCTCCTCGACGCACTTGCTCTTCGTCGTTCACGTCGAGCTGCTCGCCGAGTCTCCTCCAGCAACGCGCATCATCAGCGCGCGACGCGCGACCGGCCCCGAGCGCGATCGTTATCAAGTGCAGTTCGAGCCGCCCAAGAAGAAGGGACGACGACGAACCAAACGACCGTCGACGGCAGGGGATACGTCTCGTCCTGCTCCACCCAAGAAGCCCAGGAAATCGAAACCTCATGAAGAAGACTGAGATTCGCAACCCCTTCTACGAGGACATCCGCAAGAACGGCGTCGTCGTCGACGTGCAGCGCGAGGACGGATCCGACCAGTCTCCATCGAGCCCGTACTACGCACGCGTCGCGGCGGCTGGCGGTCTTCATACGCCGGGAAGGCCCAGGCGCGGAGAGGTGCGCGCGCCGACTGCGGTGCGATCCATTCGGCTGCCGGTAGAACTCTGGAAGCTTGTGGAGGCTCAGGCAAAGCGCGAGCAGATCTCGCTCAATGCGGCCCTGCGGCAGGCCGCCCGGATTTGGCTCAGGTCGTGAGTCGCATAGCCCAAGGGCCCGAGGACTGCGAGGACCGCAGTGCCGATCATGCGGATCACGGCGGTGGCCGTCAGCGCTGTCGTCGCGTCGGTAGCCGTAAGATTTGCGAATGCCCGCCGTGAGCGGACCGGCTTGCACAGCGTGCGCGCAGCCTCGCGGCTTGAGGCGGCGCTTTGTGGGTGGGCTTGCTTGCACGTCAGCGTTACAGGTATCGTGGCGGCAGCGTGGCACGTTCAACAAGCCGAAGATCGGACGATGATGGTGGCCGAAAGCCGGGTGGTGGCATCGGCTGGTTTGGAAAGGCCGTTGTTGGGGTGTTCATCACCGGCGCTGGCGGCCTGCTTTTCAAGGGATGGAAAAAAAAACACGGGATCCGCACCGACGTCAGCAACGGCAGCAAATGGACTGAATGGAAAGTGTGAGGTTGCAGGTCACGTCATCGACCGCGCATCAGGCGCGCCACTCGCGGGCGTCTACGTGATCGTGGCGGAAGAGTCCGTGGCGACTCATCCAGACGGAACGTTTTTTTGGGAAGGCTCGTGCGAAACGATCGACCGGATACAACTGCGCGTCACCCTCGGTGAGGGGTACTGCATCGCGCAAGTTGGCGGTCAACTGAGTGCCAAGAGCACGCGAGAACATCCGTTATATGTTGATGGACGAGCGCTCAACCAAGCAGGCTCCGGTGCCTGTCCACGGTAACTACTTACCGCGCCCTCTTGGCATTTCGAGTGCCCTCGACAAAGCCTCGACGGAATTCATGATCGGCAAGCACCACTCCGAACGTAAGGCTTGCTAGCCAAGCAACGAACCACATCGAACCAGAGTTATTCGTTGCTGCTGCGCCCGCTACGCCCATTGCCAAAGGTTCTCCAGCGATCGTGTGGTGGGTTCCGTATTGACCGCGCATGTTCATGGCTCAAGTCTACACGGCCGCAGACCTCAGCCTTCAATCCGAATGTAGAGCCGGACTGGCGGTCCCGGATCGGTGCGCGGTGTGGCGCCACGCATACGGCGTGGGTTCGCGGGGAGCCCCAGTGTCTTGCGTCGGGGGAAGCGGAACGAGCGCACTCGAACGCCATCGGCTACGGTAGCAGGCCGTGGGTGACGCCGATCTGAAGGTGAAGCTCTGCGGACTCATCCATCGTGGCGACCGCCTCGAACTCGTGCATGACTGGAACGACTGCCCCGAGGTCGACGCGCTGGTCGACACGGAAGCGTACGCGTCCGTGATTACCTGTGCACTCGCCGAGCGCGCCGGGGCGAAGATCATGCCTGGCTTGCGGACCTTCCGCGGGCGCGCCTATGCCGGAGCCCTGATGGCTCTCGAACTGGAGGGATGCGCTCGAAGTAATCACGTCGTCATCGTGGACGATCGTCTCGTCGCGGAAGCCGAATCCCACGGGGGCATGATCCTCGGATGCGACTACTTGTCGGACCACCGCGTGCGGATCGACGAGGTGCGCAGCGAGAACGTGATTCGCCTCAAGATCACGCAAGCCGAAGCCGAGGCCACGGCGCTTCGCGGATTTTCGCGACAGTTGGCAAGGATCTCCATCGACGCTTCTGATGACGTATTCGACGAGCGAGCGAACGACGCGGATACCGCACAAGCCGCACAAGAGCGGGGCGCGTCGCGCGCAGATCCGCTTGACGGACTCGTCCGAGAGGTACGACCCGACGTAGAGCCGAACGGCGCAAGTGCGGTCCCCATCGGCGACGAGGGGATCCGATACAAGCTCAGGGCCCGCGGCAAATACCGCGCGAACCACTGCTTCCTCTACTTCGAGGTCGAGCGGAAAAAGAGAGCCGTGACCATCGAGACCTCGTGGCTACCAGACCTGCCTGCGGTGCGAGACGTCTTGGGTCCCATGGGCTTTGCGCGCGAACCTCGCGGAGCATGGCGCGCGAACCTCGCGGAGCATGGCGCGCGACCGTCCCGATCGACGATTTCGTCGGCGTGGCCCGACGCGTCACGCGGGCGGTCGAACTGCTGCTCACGGAAGCTCTGCGACTGATCGAGTAGCTCCACGGTCACGACTCTCGCGCAGCCCCACCGTCGCGGCTGTCAGTCTATCAAGCTGGCCTTGCATCTACTCGGCCACGAAGCTCAGGGACGAGCGGCTAACATCGACCAACGCACGCGGTCCGCGCCAACGCCTCGATCCACGTGAATACCGGCAAGTCGAACCCGAGGAGGCTCGCCCGCTCCGCCGACGACTCGCAGATGGCGTGCGCGATGGATCCGGGACGAAACTCACCGAGGCAGCGCATCGCTCCGGGTGTCACCGCGTGGACCATCGTTCCATCGCTCCAGAACGCGAGATCCTGCGCGTGCCTTTGTAGCAAGAACTCCACGAGCGTGTGGTCCACGTCGCCGGTGGCAAAGATCCAGGGCTCGACACGGGTGCGCGAGCCTGGGGCGCCGCGGTAGTGCGCCACGAGGATCTGTGTGTCGGTGTCGGGTGGTAGCAGGTTGCTGACCCACCCGAGGTACGCCCAGTTGTCCTCGGCAGCGAACTCGGGCTCGTGGCGCCAGCACGTGAACAAACACCACGGGGTGCGATCCTGCTCGCCGACCGCATAGGCGTACTGGAGGGCGGTCTCGTTCAGCTGAGGCCACCGAGGATCGGTCGATCGCACGTCGAGCAGAAACGTGTCCATGGACGGCCAGCCTACGTCACGACCGCTTCATCTCGCGATGTGGTTTAGAGGCGGCGCGATCCCGGGGCAGGCGAGTTGGATGGAGCGGGCTGCCTTCATTCAGAGTTCCGTGCCCACGAATCGGACCGCGCTGTCTCCATATCGTGCTCCGGGCGTCGGTTTGAGGGCACGGCCCCTGCGAACCCTGGTGGCGGCTCTGCACAAAAATTGACCCTTTTCGCAAGAGTCTGCATATTGGCGTAATGGCTGATTTCAACAAGCGTGCCCCGGGTTTCGACAACTGTGAAGGTGGTGAAGGGGAGCGCGGAGAGCGCGGAGAGCGTGGAAAGCGGGGCAAGCGCGGTCACACCGGCGCTACGGGCCCCACGGGACCGGCTGCCGAATCAACGCCTCCGTTTTGGCCCCCGTTCGCGGATCCACCGGTCCTGAACATCATCTACGCAAACCAGACCGGCAGCGACGAGACGGGCGACGGCTCGCAGGCAAACCCGTACCTCACGCTTCAGCGCGCAGTCCGCGACCTGCCTCTGCATCCGGCGCAGGGGCAGTTCTATCGCGTCGACGTGACGAACCTCGGCACCGAGGTGCTGCCGCCGAACTACGCACTGCCGACCTTCCTCGCGCCCTACGGCGGCGAAGCTACGCTCTCGATGCCGCCCGCTCTGCGGAACACGCCGTTCACGACGATGACGCAGCTGGAGATCCTCGCGATCCCCAAGCCGGTCGCGTCGCTCGGCGGCGGTGCCTTCATCGCCGCCGCGGTCGTCACGGTCGACAACGACACGGCCCTCATCAAGGTCGCCACGGGCAATGCCTACGCGGACGATACGCTCAAGGGCAAGCTCCTCAAGGCCACGCTGCCTGGTGGCGAGGCGATCGTCGGTGTGATCTGGCACAACCAGGGCGGCGATCTCTACGTCTCGCACGCCTACGTGCCGGATGCGGCGCCCACGTTCAACGCGTTCACGCCGCTGCCGCAGGCGCCGTTCACCATCATGGAGCAGTCGGCCGAGCTGGTCATCTCCAGCGGTGCATCCGATCTCATCAAGGGCGCGTTCCAGATCGCGAACACGAACAGCTTCTCGATGCGCGGCATCAAGTTCACCAAGACCAACCCGTCCGCGCTCTGGGGCGTCCAGCTCTGGCGCAGCAGCTCGATCGTGTTCGACGCGTGCGACATGCCGGGGTTCTCGATCCTCTGTGGATCGACCGGCGTCTTCGTCTCGACGACGTACATCCACGACGGCCTCGTCATCCTTCAGGGCTGCGTCGGCTTCTACCAGAGCTACTTCCGAAACATCCCGTCGATGCTGACGCCGATGAGCGGCTGCGCGGGATGCGTCTACATGGTCGGCTTCGTCGCCGAGCAGTGCGCGGCGATCGGCCCGCGCTACAACCCGTTCGAGCCCGCGGATCGTGGGCCGTGCGGCTGCCTCGACGCTCGGTACGGCGCGATCTTCAACGCGATCCCGGATCAGTTCGTGGGCGTCATCGCGGATCCGTCCACGGTGTGGACGCCGGCCCCGATCATCGCGCCCGCCAACACGCTCCCCGGCTACGGCATCTACGTCAAGGGCGGCTGCCTCGCGCTCGATCACGTCAAGATCTGGGGCTGCCAGAGCGACGGCATTCATGCGGAGATCTGCCCTGGCTGCAACGTCATCAAGAGCGTCACGGGTGGCGAGGGCGGCCTGGTCTTCGGCAACATCCCCAACGCGCCGAACGGCCAACTTGGCGGTGGACCCATCACGGACCCCAATGCCGTCGGCCTCTTCCTCACGGACGGCGCGCACTTCCTGGTGACCGACAACTTCCCGGGCGTCATCCCGCTGCCGCCCGCGGCCGGTATCGTAGCTTCGAGCGTGACCGGCGTGGCCGGCGACCTGCGCGTCGGCGACCTCGGCGTCAAGTCGTGGGTCGGGCTCTCTGCCCAGCTGCCGCAGAAGCGCTTCATCGATCTGACCTACGATCCGACGCTCGGTGCCCCGACCGAGGTCACGGGCTCCGGCTCGTGGATCATGCAGAAGCCGTAGTCGGCGAACCGCGCAGTAGCTCGGACAATCGCCGCCGGTAGCGCGGCGACTGCCCGAGCTACTGTGCGTTCTTGAGCAGGAGGCGGAACGCAGCGATCGAGGCCGGCTGCTGCATCCGCGGGATGTCTGCCCAGCTGTACAGCCCAAGCCATTCAGCGATCGCGTTGCCCGCCCGATAGATCTTCTCACCGTCGGCTCGCGCGTCCTGTCCGTAGTGCGACCGCACCACCGTCAGGATGATTCAAGCACGCCCGTCTTTCTGCACGATGCCGTGCGTGCCGAGCGTCGCCGCTCTCGCGGAGGCCTTGTCTTTCTTCGTCAACCTCAGTGTCGCGTCGCGTTTCATGGTGGCGTTTCCTCCTGGTTCCAGCGGGCTTCCCGCTCGCGGTAGCTCTGCAATTCCTCGGGCGTAATTGCATGCCCGGTGAGGTCCTCGTATGTCACGTGAATGTGCACGCGTCCGGCCTTGTCTTTCCACTCGGAGAAGTGGCGGACGGCCTTGCGGCGGCTGATGCGGCGCGTAGTCACATCGGCGTTCATTGCGGTGCTCCGCTCGACGCGGCGGCGATCCGCCTCGCGATGCTGGCCGTCGATTCGCCCGCGGGGAGCGCGCGCAGGTCCGCGGCAGACGTCGGTTGAATCGACACGCGGATCGCCACGCCGAGCTTGCCCAGCGCCCACTCCAGGCGCGCGGTGTAGCGCGACAGCGCCTCTTCGGTGCAGGAGCACGTCCGCAGCGTCGAGGTCCGATAGCCGCAGGGGCACGGGTTCGCGCTCACCACGACGTGCGGACGGGCCGCCGCGGGCATGCGATCGAGCGCGAACGCGAGCGCCTCGATGGTCCCACGCGCGAACTCGACGATCTCGTCCAGGAACAGAATTCCGTGCGCGGCGAGCTGCGCCTCGCCAGGGCGCGGAGATGAGCCACCGCCGGCCAGCGCAGCTGCCGAGATCGTGCGGTGCGGCGCGCGGAACGGACGCTCGGCCACGAGACCGTCGGCGAGCCCGAGCGCGCTGTAGACACACGTCACGGCGATCTGCTCGTCGCGCTTCAGCGCGGGCAAAAGGCCAGGGATGCGGCGCGCGATCATCGTCTTGCCAACACCAGGCGATCCGGACAGCAGCAGCCCAGCGCGCGCCTTCACGGCCTTCTCGACCATCGCGATCACGTCCGCCTGGCCGCGCACCTCGGAGAAGTCAGGCGCGGCGCGGGTGCTCGGCGCGCGCTTCGCAGAGACCGCCTTGGTGGAGAGAGCGCGCGCGACGTTTCGCAGGCTGTCGATCTCGTGCACGACACCGGCGTCGGCGGCCAGCGCCTCGGCGACGTTCTGCGCCGGGACGAGCACGCCGCGCAGGCCGAGGCTCTTGGCCAAGAGCGTCGCGGCGAGCACGCCGCACACGCGGCGCACCGAGCCGTCGAGGCCCAGCTCGCCCGCGACGAGCAGCCCGGACGTGTCGACCCCCGCGATCGCCAGCGCGATCGGCAGATCGAGCGCCGAAGCCTGAAGCTTCGCACCCCCGGCGTCGACAGCGATCGTGACCTGACCTGCCGGCCACCGCACGTCCGCCGCCAGGAGCGCAGACCGCACACGCACCGAGATCTCCTTGGTCTGGACGGCGGTGACGCCCTCGACGCGGAACGCGGACAGCTTGGTCGCGTCGATCGTGCAGCGGATCGTAACAGCAACGGCATCGGTACCCAGCGGGCCCGCGAGCGTAAAGGAAGTGGTCTGCATGACTCGGAAGATATCCACGTACGATGCCAGCGCGGCGGAAGGCTAACACCTGAATCTACCGTGGCGGGTACATTCGTACCTGGGCGGCGCGTTCACGTGGGTGTGCCTCAAAAATGACACTGTTTGACGCCTTTTTAGGGAGACTCGGCTTTTCTGGGGAAACAAAAACCTGACTCCTCTGGCCTGGTGGGAGGGCGTCGAGGATGCGCTCAAGCTCGTGGTCGGCGAGTCGGACGTCAACCCCAAGCTCGTGGGCAAGCTCGACGAGCTGATCTCGCTCATGAAGACCGAGAAGCTCGCGAAGAAGAAGCCGGCCAAGGCCGCCGCGCGGTGACTTCTCCTGGTGGCGATCCGAGGGCCCCGGGTAGCCACGCACCTGTCTCTTCGGTGCAACGAAGGCGTGGCTTGGGCGCGTCGGGTACAACGCTACCCAGGACGCGTGCACGCGTACTTGCACGCGTCGATGTCGGCACGCCGCGCGCAATAGTCCATCCCATGCCCAACACAAACCCGCATCCCGACGATCGTTGTTCGGTCTGTGCCGGCGAGGGCGAGATCGAGACCTGCATGACGTGCGCGAACGTGGTCGACAACTGCGAGTGCGACTCGGAGTCTGCGGCCGAGATGGAGGAGTGCTCGGAGTGCCACGGCACGGGTGACCCCGACGCCGAGGAAGACGACGACGCGGAGGAAGCCGCGTGACCGCCCCCGCTCGCCCCAACGGCCTGCCCGCCCTCCGCGATCTGCCGATCACATTCATGCGGCGTGCTGCGTCGCCGGGATTCGAGAAGCTCGTCGGCAAGGAGACCGCGCGGGCCAAGCACGCGCCTCACGAGTACGTCAGCGACGATGGCCGCTGGGTCATTTGCTCGGTCCAGCTCAGTGGCCACGGGTCGACGAACAGCGGACGCGTGCATTGGTACGTAACCTACAACGGCACCCTCTTCATGCTTCGCTGGGGCTCGGGCACGACGTACATGATTACCCGCGAGGACGCGATCGACGAGATCCACCGCCAGATTGCGCGCGGCGTCTGCGGCGGCTTCAGGGTCCTCGCGCAGATGCGTACGGATGCCGAGGCCGCGCAGCGTGCTGCCGAGAAGCGTGCCGCGGACCTCGTGCGTGCGAAGGAGCTGCTCGGGCACATTTGCAGCGCGGAGCCCAGTCGGATGGTCGAGGCACTGGCTGCGCTGGTCGATCTCGACGCACTCGGGCGCGCCGTGGCGCGTGCGGAAGGAGCCACGGCGTCGTGACGATTACCGACACCGATCGCACCCTCGCGGCCGAGCTGGGCTTGCTTCTCGTGAAGCTTCCTGAGAGCGCAGACGCGAGCGTGAGCGAGACGTGGGCGGTCAAGGTCGCGTACGACAAGCGCCCGATCGGCCGGCTTCAATTCACGGAGGCCGGCAGCCTCTACGCGACCAAGTCCACGACCGGCGACAGCACGATCGAGGAGACGGTCGCCGAGGCGCTGCGCTGGATTGCGCCGATCGCGCGCCACGCGCGTACCGGGCAACACAACGGTGTCGAGATCGTGGTGCGCCGCTTTGGCTCGGCGTTCGAGCGCCCGCTCGCGGTGACCGAATGCGGCGGCAAGCCCACAGGCGCCGACTACAACCGCGTCGCTGCTAAAAGCGCCATCATCAACGGCGAGGCCAGCGAAATGTGTCCGGCGTGCAAGACCAAGCTCGAAGACAAGGGCATCCACGACACGTCGAACTTGTCGGATCGATCGGCCAGCTCGACACCACGGCAGCGGAGCTTCATCCGGCAGCTCGTCGACGAGGCGGCGCGCTGCGGTCGGCCGTACCTCCTCGATCTGCGAACGCTCGATCCGATGTCGAGTCGGGCAGCCTCCGCGCTCATCGACGCGCTCAAACGCCTCAAGACACGCAACTGGAAGGGGGACTTGTGACAGCAGCCGCTCACGCATGGAGCAACGCCCTTGCCGAGGCCCTGATCGGCGGCGACGTCGACGGAATCCTCACCAACGAGCTGAAGAAGATGGACACAGCCCAGAAAGAAGCGTTTTCGTGACCGCTTTCACTCCCAAGCACTATCCGCGCACCAAGCTGCCGAGCGGGCGCTTGCTTACCGACGCCCAGCAGCACCAGTACGTCGTCCTGCGCACGGTCGGCGGGAATCTCGTCCAGGACAAAGACGGCTGGTGGCGCGACGTCGGCTACGGCATCGCCGAGGCCATCGGCCGTGAACGTGGCGCCGCGCAGGCGCCCGCTACCTTGGTGTTCGCTGTACCCCCCATCGCCAAGGAGATCGCGGGGCCGCGCTACGCGCGCGTCGGTCAGATCGTCAAGGAGCGTCCATGAGCGAGAGCAGCCTCAGCCCTGCGCGCGCCAAGGAAAAGGATGGCCGTCGTCTGCGCGCTGCCGGTAACGATCAAGCCGCGATCGAAGCGTACGAAGAGGCCCGCGAGCTGTACGCGGAGACGGGCCTCCAGTACAGCCGCGACAGCGCCGTGGCCGATGACGTGATGAGCGCGATCAAGCGCTGTGACACGCTCGTCAGCAACATCAAGCATCCGAAAGCGAAGCGCGCTGCCGCGACGACAGCACGCCCCAACTGTCTGGCGTGCGACAAGCCGCTGCGCCGCTACAAGCATGACGGCAAGACGTTCAATGACGGCACGCCACAGGAGTGGGGCGACTACGGGGATCAGCGTTTTTGCGGCCTCGCCTGTGGATGGCGCTGGGCCTGTAAGCACGCCCCCATGCCCAAGATGAAATCGCGCAAATGACAAACTTCCTTGATCCAAGGCTGCCGGGACGTTTCTGGGAGCGGCGCGTCCCGTGTCCCATGAGCGGGTGCTGGCTGTGGATCGGATCTGTAAACAACAAAGAATACGCAACGTGCACGCCGATCAGATCGTCTGGAAGCACGACTGCCTACGCACACCGACTTGCCTATCTGATCCTCGTAGGACCAGTACCGGCACCGCTTGAACTTGACCACAAATGTCGGACCACGGTCTGCGTCAATCCAGATCATTTGGAGCCCGTCACACACGCTGTGAACATACGCCGCGGGCGCTCCGCGCAACTCAACCTTGCCATCACGCACTGTCCTCGCGGGCACGCATATAACAAACAGAACACCACCCTCTATCGAGGAAGACGCTTCTGCAAGGCGTGTTCGGCCATCGCAAAACGTGAATACAAAAAACGGGCGCGTGCAGGCACACCAAGTAAGAAGCAGCTGATCGCGACAATCGCGAGCCTGTGCGATCTCGTTCGCCAGCTTGTCGCACCGATCACGAACTCGGAGACCAAGGAGAAGTGGTGGGACACCACGTGACGTCGGAGACCTCCGACTACTTCGTCGGCTACTGCGATCTGCCCGATTGCACCCAACGTCCCTGCCTGAGCTGCGTCGCGGCGCAAGAGAAGCTCGAACGCGCGGAGCGCCTGCGCGGCAAGCTCGTGACGACCTATCACCGTCACCACAACTACTGGCCGCAGGCGCGTTTCATCGACGCGGTGATCGCGGTGCTGGAGAACCATCCAGACCGTCCACCTTCCAACGCGCACCACGACTGCCCGAGCTGCGAACTGCTCAGCGTCTACACGCAGCATCACTATCGCCGCCCCGGCGACAGCAGCACCTGGTGCTCCCTCGACTTGAACCGCGACTTCATCGACGCGTTCGAGGAACATCAGCGCGACGAGCGCGCGAGGGCCGCTCAATGAGCGACACGCCGATGACGGATCAAGATTTTCGCGAATTCGTGCTGCGCCATCGCGCGTACGGCTTCGGCCGCATGATGGACGCCATCTCGGAGCTGTGGCGGCAGAGCGATTCCAAGGGGGCGCTTTCCGTTGGAGACACCTACGCCATCCTGGAAACTAAAAAGCGGCGCTGCGCCAGCGACGGCCACGATCGACGCAAGGGCAACAGCTACGACTGGTGCGATCGTTGTGGGGCACAACTTGATCCCGCGGTGACGCGACAGAAAGGCGCGCGATGAGCGACATCAAGCTCATGCCGGAAGTCACCACGCTCTCGCACGAGGAGCTGAAGGCGTATGCGAAAAAACGCGCTGAGCGCATCGCGAGAGAAACACCTGGAACGCCCGAGGACGCGGCGTGGGATGACCCCGAGGAGTGGCTGACCGATGCGGCCCAGCTAGCGCACGCCGTCGTCGCGCTGCTTCGTCCACGGAGCGTCACGTGCCAGACGTGTCGCGGACACAAGCAGCTCTGCGTCGACGACTACCTGCAACTAACGTCTCCCTGTCCGCGCTGTGGAGCCGTCGGCACAATCGAGGTAGAGCTGTGAAGGGATTCGATCCGTTCGGCGATCGCCCGATGTCACGGGACGAGGCAGAGGCTGTCACGTGCACGGCTGCGAGCGAGCGGACGTTCGAGGGCGACTCGTTCGATCGCGAGAAAGCGCGTGACCTCGTGCTTGAAGGGCGCCTGATCGCGTGACGGGACTTTGCCCCAACTGCTCGTCGACGAAGCACGCGCGCTGCTGCTCGTGGTGCGGCAAGACGCACAAGGCGGCACGCCGCGACATGGAGCACTGCTCCGCGAAGTGCGATCGCGACGCAGCCCGGGCAAATCAAATCTCGGATGCGATGGAGCGCGATCGATTGGAGGAGACGTCGTGACGCTGAGCCGCCAGCAGATCGACGCCCTCCGCTACGCGAGCGGCCGTAGCCTGTACGCCAAGGACATCAACGAGGGCGACGGCAACCTGCGGCGCACGCTCCTCTCGCTGTTCAAGATCGGGCTGCTCGACTGGGATCCGCTCTACGGCCGCGCCGTGCTGACGCCCATCGGCAAGGACGCACTCAAGATCGCGAGAGAGATCCAGCTCGCCCCGAAGAGCAAGATCGGCGTCCTCGACACGAACAAGCGCAAGGAGATCGACAAGCGCACGATTGCAGCGAAGCAGACGCTGATCCAGCTACTGAAAGACGCGAAAGCGAAGGCGAAAGCGTCGTGACCCCGGGTACCCCCACACCCGTCTCTCACGCACCACGCCTTCCGTGGGGTGGCGGAGACGGGTAAACACGTACCCAGGATTTAACATCACGACCTTAGCGCGGCCGATCCTCGGCACGCGACGAGCATTGAAGACCAGCATGCGTAAGACCGACAAACACCCCTGGCGCCCGGTGGCGAGGGGATCGATGGACGCGACGGCGCCCGGCGGGATGCGCGCGGTCTGGCGCGGTCGTCTCGGCTGGCACGTCTACGAGAACGACAAGCTCGTCAGCATGGGCGGCATCCGCAACGCGGACGGCTCGTACGTCTACACCGACGGCTTCCGCCTTGTGCCCGAGGGGCTGTCGTGAAGACTGTCGTGAACAACGTCGAGCAGCGCGTCCAGTCGATCATGGCGCCGTTCGCGCAGCCGTGGCGCTGGTTCTGCGACGGCGCGTGGATCGTGCTCGAACCGCCCCAGGGCCTCGTCGCCGCTGAGACGGTGCAGTACCTCCACCAGCACGCCGACACGCACACCGTCGAAGTCGTTTTTCGTGCGACGCCACATCCGGGCGTCTATCTCCGCTTCCAACTTCACTCCAACCCGCTTTCCCCCAACCCACGCTCTGCCAAAAAGGAATCCTCGCCATGCTGAAGCTCATCTCGATCATCTTCCACTACGTCGCCACCGCCTCCGATCCGAGCTGGTCGTGCCAGCCCACGTACCGCGAGCCCAACGTCGCCGGCACCTTCTATTTCCGCTGCTCGAAGATGACGCCCGACGGCGTCGAGCTGGTGCAGGTCGGCCGCTTCATCTCCGACGAGAAGCGGGACGCGGAGCTGGCCGCGGAGCTGGCGAAGGCGGCCCAGCAGTAAGCGGCATCCGCCACGTCAGATCCGCCGTAGCCCCCACGTCAAGCAACTCAAGGAGACCCTCGTGAGCGACACTTCCAAAAACTGGTTCGAGATCGACCGCAAGGGGCTCGCCAAGCTCATCGAGCGGCGCGGCAAGATCGCGCTCGTCAACGAGCTGATCGGCAACGCGCTCGACGCCGACGGCACGACGCGTGTCGAGGTGGTGCTCGAACCCGAGCAGGGCGTGCCGCTCGCAACCGTCGTCGTGCGTGACGACTCGCCGGGCGGATTCTCCGACATCAGCCACGCCTGGACGGTGTTCGCCGAGTCGAGCCGCAAAGCGTACCCGACCAAGCGCGGACGCTTCAACCTCGGCGAGAAGCTCGTGCTCGCGCTCTGCACCGAGGCCTCGATCATCTCGACGAAGGCCGCGGTCATGTTCGATTCCCGCGGCCGATCGAGCATGCGTGCCCGTACCGAGCGCGGTACGGAGTTCCAGGGCATCGCGCGCATCACCCGCGCCGAGCTGGCCGAGATCAAGCAGGGCCTCAAGCGGATCATCGCGCCGGCCGGTGTGACTATCGTCGTCAACGGAGAGCCGCTGCCGGCACGCGTACCGCTGCGCTCGTTCGAGGCGACGCTGCCGACCGAGATCGCTGACGAAGAGGGCGTGCTCCGCAGGTCCACGCGCAAGACCACCATCCACGTCTACGCGCCGCTGACCGGCGAGCCCCCGATGCTCCACGAGCTGGGCATTCCCGTCGTCGAGACGGGCGACAAGTGGGACATCTCCATCGAGCAGAAGGTGGTGCTCAACATGGACCGCGACAACGTCACGCCCGGCTATCTGCGCGACGTGCGCACGCTGGTCGTGAACGCGATGCACGACGCGCTCGAAGAAAGCGACGCCAATGCTACGTTCGTGAACGAGGCGCTCGCGGACGAGCAAGCTTCGCCCGAAGCCGTGAAGACGGCCCTCGATCTGAAATTCACCGAGAAGCACGCGATCCGCGATCCGAACGATCCCGAGGCGAACCACAACCTCCAGGCCCAAGGCTACACGCTCATCCACGGCAGCCAGCTCACGAAGGCGCAGTGGGAGAACGTGAAGAAGCTCCCCGAGGATGCGCGCCCGCGGCCGGCTGGCCAGATCGCGCCTACCAAGAAGGCGTTGTTCTCGCCCGACGGTGTCGATCGCTGGGTCCCGCGTGAGAAGTGGACGCTCGCGATGCGCTCCGTCGTCGCCTTCTCGGCGGACGTCTGCCGCGAGCTGACGGGATCCCCCGTCGAGGTGTCGATCTTGTCCGACGTCACGCAGGGCTGGGCCGCGTGCTACGGCAGCCAGGGGCTCGTGTTCAACCTCGGGCGCCTCGGCAAGGACTTCTTCGAGGAGTGCCTGCACCCCAAGGATCCCGGACCCTCAGCGTCGCCCCCGGTCTTCGAGGCAACCGATCGCCTCAACAAGCTCCTCATCCACGAACTCGGGCATCACATCGAGCCGGATCACCTCGACGAGCGGTACCACGAGGCGCTCTGCGACCTCGGCGCGAAGCTGGCGCGACTCGCGCGCACGAAGCCTGGGCTGTTCCAGATCGTGCTGGGACCCCCGCACGTGATGAGCCCGAAGGACTGACCCCTGCTGAAAGGCAAGATCACCAGCACGCCCGCATCGCCCGGCCGGGACTACTACGTCAAGGTGGGCGCGGTCGATGTCGACGTCACCGCCGACGTTCGCGCGATCGTCGCGAGTGAAGTCGAACAGGCGTGCAAGGACTACGAGCGTGTGATCGCGGAGCTGCGCGCCGCGCACGCGGACGTCGCCGGCCGCTACCAACAGATCCAGCGCATCGTCCTCGCGGGCGGCGCCGGCATGCCGACAGGCTGACGCATGTACACCGACGAACAGCTCCGCGAACAACTCCGCGCCCTGCGCGACAAGACGGGTCCCGACTTCCACTGCAAAGCGGACATCGGCGATCGCGCCCTGTGCGTTGAGCCTGGCGCCATGAATGTCGTGCCCCGCGCGCCCATGCACATGTTCAAGCTTCTGCTTCAATCCCCACGCTGGGCCGGTCGTGTATGCAGCCGCTGCAAGAAACTCTACGAGGCACTATGAAGAAAATCGTCTCCCTCTTCGCTCGCGATCCGCAGAACCCGCAGATCCTCACCGACAGCTTCCATCCCGACGCCGCCTGGGTCGTCGCTGGAGAGGGCGTCGCCACCCGGAAGTGGGACGGCACCGCGGTGCTCGTGCGCGGCGGAAAGCTGTTTGCGCGCTACGACGTCAAGCGAGGCAGAGTCGCGCCGGTCGGCTTCGAGCCCGCGCAGGATCCGGATCCCAACACGGGCCATCACCCAGGCTGGGTCCCGGCCGAGCGCCCCGAGGACAAGTGGATCCAGGCCGCTGCGGCCGGCACGCTCCGGTCAACCGGGCAGCTCGATGACGGCACCTACGAAGCGTGCGGGCCCAAGATCAACGGCAACCCCGAGAAGCTCGACGAGCACCGGCTGATCCGTCACGGGCGCTTCGTGCTCGCCAACGTCCCGCGCGACAAGACCGGCCTCCTCGAATTCTTCCGTGCACACCCGGTCGAGGGCGTCGTGTGGTGGCGACGGGAAGGTGACGACACCTGTGACAAGGTCAAGATCACCGCCGAGGCGCTCGGTGTGGAGTGGCCCGCGCGATGATGATCCTCGCGTTCGCAAACCCCGATCTACCGCGCACCAACGAGACGCTGCTCTGCCGTTGCGAGCGTACCTATCGGGTCCTCTCCACAAGGCGTGGCGAAGGGCACGGGACGGCAGAGCTTATGCCGCTCCAAGACACCGCGGCCGTGCCCGCGCACGCTGAGATCTCGCACTGCCCAACGTGCGAGACACTCGCTGCCAGCGGCACGATCGCTGGACACGAGGCCGCGATCGTGCCTGTCCTCATTCGACCGCCCCCGACGCGCAAGCGCTTGCACTCGATCATCGATCAGGCGCTCGATCGACTCAAAGGCGGCCCCGAAACATCCGCATGGGTCGCCGAGATCCAAAAGGAGCTGCGGCTGTGATCGTCAAGACCGGCAAAGTCGACGGCAAGCGGATCGAGATCCACGAGGATTCGCACGGCCGTCAGCGGTTCTGGGCAAAGGTCGACGGCATGGCGCTGTTCCAGCGCGGGCGCATCCGCCTCCGTACGTTCACGACAGCCGACACGGCGTGGAAGGCCGCGCTGGAGGAGGTGCGCGCGTGACGCCGGCCGCCGAACAGCGGGCTGTCGAGATCACGCTGGCGTATTTCGAGGCGCTCTTGCGCGCCGGAGACTTCGCTGGTGTTGACAAGCTGCTCGAATGCAGCCCCGTCGACGACGACACGCCGGCCGAGATCGTCGCCGTCCTCTCCATCACCTTCCACGGCAAGGATCAGCTGCGCGAGCGTGCCGCGTTCGTCGATCGAGCCCGCGCATTCTTGACCGACAAGCTCGGCGCCGAGCGTGCTCGCACGCTCATGGAGAACCGCACATGACCTACAAAGTTCCCGTCGATCAAGAGCACCTCACCTGGCTCATGGGGCAGATCGAGGAGCGCTGCAAGAACAAGGAGGCCGCGAACTTTGCGCGGATCCACGGACGCTTCGATCTGGAGGTCGTCATCTCCGTCGCGCCCGAAGACAAGTACGCAATCACCGACGAATTTCTCGTCGACGTGAAGCGGGCCCTGCGCGAGCGCACCGGCCTTCTGGCCCCCGTGATCTACCTCGAAGGCTACGAGCCGCCGAGCGTTCGCGAATACGACCCCTACTACTAGAAAGCGCCCCAACGCGATGATGGATCCCAAACAGATCAAGGCCGGCGCGCTCATCGAGCTGCGTGACGAAGAGACGCAGGCGTGGCTTCCCCTGACGATCGTCAGCGTGACGGGTGCTAACGTCGAGTGCCGGACGCTGGCCGACGAGCCGATCTTGACGACGGTGTCTGCGCTCGTCACCGACGCGCGACTGCGCCCCCGTGACGGTTCGTGTGTCGACTGCGGCTACGAGGCGCATGACGGCCCGTGCACCGAGCGCGTCTGCTCGGAGTGCGGTGTCGAAGTGTCGTCACGGTGCTCGCGGCATCCGTACCAGGCCGTGAACGTCTACCGTCGCCTGCGCTACCTCGCGGAAGTCGTTCACGACAAGCCCTTCCCCACACGCGACACGGCCGAGGCACTGCGACGGGATCTCCTCACGCAGATGCAGACCCTGCGCAATGCCGAGCAGCCGCGGCAAAGCCGCGTGATGATCACCGTCAGCGATCGTGCCGACATTCTGTCCGCGATCGAAAACGCGGTGGCCCTGATCGAGTCACTACCGAACGAGAAACGACGGCGCGTATGAATCCCCAAAGAAAGAGCCTCATGACCGACTTCAGCTCGCGCAGCGCTCGCATGCCCCCGCGTCATCACAAGCGGAACTACACGATCAGCCAACACGCGATCGACCGCTTTCGCGAACGGGTGGACGAGCAGTTTCGTCACCGCAACGATGACGACCTCGGCAACTTGCTCGACGATCGCGTGCGCCACGCGGAGACGAACTATCAGGTGCGCGATCCCCGCGCTCCTGAGGAGATCACCACGTTGCGCTCCGTGGCCTGCAAGCACGCGACGTATTGGGCGGTGATTCGCGAGCAGACCGTGGTCACCGTGCTGGACGAAGAAATGGCTCGGAACAACTTCCAGGGCCAGTGGGCGGTCGTGCTGAACACGCCATTTGCGGCACTGCGCGATCTGAAGCTGCCGGTTGCGGTGCCCGCGCCAAAGCCTGCACCCTCACCTGCACCTGCGGCGGCGCCAGCAGCCCCAGCGCCGGATATGCTCGCGGAAGCGGGTGTTGCCTACGCGCGGGCACGAAAACACAAGCACGCGTGCACGGAGACGATCGCGAGGCTCAAGGCCGAGCTGGAGCAAACGGTCGCGAGGCTCAAGACCGAGCTGGAGCGCGCCGACGTCGAGCTTCGCGAGGCGACACTCGGCGTGGAGGAGGCGAGCCGCCAGCTGGACGAGCTGGCCGGAGGAGAAAATCTTCCATGAAGATCATGAAGACAACCATCCACCTACCGCCACGTGCGCGCACCGTTCGTGACGGCGGGCAACGTACAGCGCTGTACTGGCGCTGGCTCAACATCCTCGCGGAGGTGTGGTCGTGAAATCAACTGTACCCAACACCAATGACGAGATCGAGGTCATCCCCGAGAAGGGCGCTCCATGGGCCCGCATTCGAATCCGCGAGAGCCAAGGCATCTCTGGCGTCGGCAAGTGTTCAATCTTCCTGACGCCAGACCAACTCGAAGAGCACGCACGAGAATGCCTCACGCTTGCGGCCAAGATCAGGAACGGTCAGGTCGAGTTCGAGCGAAGCCCGAATAAGTCCGTCGAGACTTCCGAGGCTGAACGCGCCAGCTACCTCGGCATGACGATCGCGCAGTACCGCGCGCTTCGCCGGGGGGACTTCTGATGCCGAAGATCGCCGTGAAGCTCCGTATGTACACGATCTGGCCCGCCGACCGCGATGGACTGCCAGCGAGGTTCGAGAGCACCTGGCAGCAAGACGCGCGCTGGCTCGTGCTCGACATCACCGACGGCCTCGATCACGCGCACGTCGTGGAAGGTCCCGTGTCGCGTGATGTCGCCATCAGACGCGAGCGCGAGGTGCGTGCCGTCGCGAAAGCCGCTGCCAAGAAGCTTCACCAACACCGTTCCCGCCGACAGCTCGTCGGCTCCGAGGTACCGTGACAAAGACGAAGAAAAAGACGAAGCCCGTCAACTACCGGCAGGACTACGTGTGCACGGGCTGCAAGGCGAGCGGCCTCAAGCTGTGGCGCGACTACAACACGTGCGCGAGCGCTTGCGAACTCAAGTGTGCAGCCTGCGCGACGCCTGCGCAGATCGCGTACGAGGCCAAGACCTACACCGAGAAGAATCGCGACTACCTCGGAGCGCTCGATGCAGACGGCATGTTCATGTTTCGCGGCAGCGACCAGCTCGGTGGTCTCGTGCCCGCCGTACCAACACCCGAGGGCGACACGTTCTGGGGCTACACCTCGGTGCCCAACGAGGACGTGCTGTGGTGGTACGCGCTGCCCACGTACCAGGGGCACGCGCCCGAACTGCGGTGCCTTCAGCAGCTGCTGCGAAAGAATCGTGACACCTACGCAGCGCAGCGCCAGCAAGTGCTCCGGTTGCGCGGCAAGGCCGACGAGGCACGTCGCCAGCTCAGGCTTCGGGTCGAGCCCGTGGTGATTCCCAGCCTCTCGCAAGACGAGCTGACCACGCTAGCGATCGTCAGTGCCACGAGCACGGACGTGGACGCGTGCCGGCAGCATCTTCTTCGCCTCATGACGACCAATGGCGAGCTGGGGAAGATGCAGGTCGATCTCTACCGACAGATCGACGACCTGGAGTGGAAGATCGAGCGGCGCGTCTTCACGTTCACGCGGCCCACGAAGGTCTTGATCTACGATACCGAGGTCGTCGAGAGCGAGGGACTCCGCATGTACAAGCCCGTCGAGCGCTATCGTGACGTCACGTGCGACGATCGCGTCGCCTTCACGGAGGGCAGAGAGCGCGCCTTCCTTCTCGATCCGATGGACGACTCGTGGCGAAAGGCCTACGTCATCATGGAGTACGAACAGGACGGCGCGCGGTGGATTCGCGAGCAGATCCTCGCGGGCATCCTGACGGAATATCGGAGGCTCGTATGACCGACATCGAAGCAAACCTGCGAGCACTCGTCCGAAAACACTGCGAAGGTCCCATCCTGGTCGCTGGCCAGTTTGTGTGCGTGGACGAAATGCAACGCAGCCCTGTAACGCGGCGTGAAATCGCGACAGTCCCGGAGCTGATCGGCGCGCTCGAATTTCGCCTGAGCGTTTTGACCATGGCGAATGCGTATCTGCGCCAGACGAAAGATCGGAGACACCCGTGACCGAGCACGACGACAAGATCGCGCTGACCGTGAAGCGCGCCGAGCTGATCGAGAGTCTCACGCCCACGTCCCTCTCACCCGCAGACCGCTCGCGGATCCAAGAAGAGCTGGCGCTCGTCAACGCCAGGATCAAGGCGATCAACACCACCAAAGCCGCCCAAGACAAGGCGGCGGCGGATCGGAAGCGCGTTGCCGGACTCGCCGAGGCCCAGGCCAACGCCGCCCGCGCACGGGCTAACGCCGGGCTCGTCCATCACTACCGGGATGACCTCGCCTGTCCAGCATGCGGCACGGATTCCACGACCGGATGCTTCGAGGGGTCTAATAACGATGACGACCCAGGCCAGACCAGCGCGATCGACAGCTGGATCGATGCGGTGCTCTTGCGTCACGACGTCGACTTCACCCGCACTCCCGAGGGCGATCTCTCCCTTGATGTCGCGCCGAAGTGGGCTGCGGTCATCGGGACCCTCGTCGACGGCGTGTATGCGGCGGCGCGCGGGCAAGAGCTGCCCGATCTGCCCAAGGCGGAGCTGAAGGCCGTGACGGCCCGCAAGCCGTTCACGCCGCCGAAGCCGGTGAAGGTCGGCAAACCCGCGAAATCCACCAAGAAGCACTGAGCCGATCGCGGACGGGTACCAGATGACCCATTCCGATTCGCGCCGATCGCCGCTACAACGGAGCTACGACCGTGACTGACCATGCCCGCATCACACGCCGAGGAATCCAGTTGTATCAGCTCGCCGTGCTGATGGAGATCGGCTACGGCGGGCGCGGGCAAGGTGCGGAGGCGCTGCTCTACATGGCAGACGCCATCGCCCGGCTCGCGGCGCTCTCGACAGAGCCGCGCACGGCGCTCGCCACCGTGACGAGTCTCTTCTCGAAGATCCAAGACGACTGGTTCGAGCAGCAGCGATCAGAACACGGCGATCGGCGTTTGCCCGACGCGAGCCACCTGATCTCCGACATCACGTTCGAGACCGTGGTCGGCCAGAAGGATCCCAACGAGGCGCTTGGCGGCTTCGCCGTCGATGCGCTCGAACGCCTCACGGACGCGCTCGTCGACATCGCGCGGCTCAACAAGAACCCGCGGAACATCATCGAGCATGTGATGCGCCGTCTCGACGAGGCGGACACTTCTCCTGGTGACGTTTCGAGGACCACGCGCGTGGAGGATCTGTCGTGACCAAGAAGCACGTCGACGCGAAAGCCGAAAAGTACATGCCGACGCGCGGCAGTTTCGACGATCCCAGCCGCACCGGGGCTAGCAGCATCCTGCGTGCCGTCGACAAGGGCGGCGAGATCACGATCGAGACGCTGACCGAGCTACTCGATCTGCTTCGCACGAAGACCGACTACCACTTCCATGTCGAGGTTGCCGTGCTGCCGAGCGGCAGCGCGCTGCTTAAGACCATCGACAACGAGCGCGACGCGAAAGAGACGATTCGGCGGCTCAAGCTCAAGGAGACTTCTCCTGATGACGTTTCGAGGTCCCCGTGAGCGAGCTGCACGAGTCACGCAGCTTCGATGAGCCCGTGCTCGACGCGCCCCGTATCGTCGGTCGCGATGAGCAGGACGGCCTCCTGCCCGAACGCGAAGGCGATGTCCTTGGCGAGCAGCTCGGCGCGCTGAAAGATCGCGGAACAGCCTCCACTGGCCGGGCTCATGACGACCTCTACCATGTACCCGTCCTCGCTACCGCCCTGCCAGACACCGCGCGTCTTGAAGAAGGTCGCGTTGGCGAACTTCTTCTTGACCATCGCCTCGACGGTCTCGCGGAACGTCTGGTCATCGAACGCGACCGGCAGCTTCTTGTAGCGGCCGACATCCCCGGGCACACCGGCCCCGATGTAGAAGCGTACGGAGCAGGTAGGACCGAGAGCCATACCGCGAGCGTACCAACAATTCCGCCAGCTTCGCCAATTCTGAGCGCGAAGGAGTTGAAAGCCCGCACGCGGCCGGGACCGCACCGTTTTTATCTCTTCTTCGACGTCGATCGCGGCACTGGCGAGCTGTCGCTGGAGACCTCGTGGCTACCAGACTTGCCTGAGGTCACGGCGGCGCTCGGCCCGCTGGGGTTTTCACGGCGGGATGACGGGTCCTACAGCGTTCGCATGAGCGACGCCGGTGATCAGCTGGCGATCCTTCGCCGCGCCACCAAGGCGCTGCACTTCTTGCTCGCGGAGGCGACGCTGTGAGCCCGCAGGAGATTCGCCAAGCACTGCACGCGGCAACCAACGCGGCGGTACCCAGCGACAGCGATCGTGCGCTCGTCGCGCTGCACGGTCTGCTGGCCGGCTTCGTCGAGGCGACCGAACAGGCCGACCGCGATGGCCATGGATCGATGAAGGCGATGTCGATCGAGCAGCTCAGCGCGCTCAGCCAGCTCTACTTCGCGGTGGGTCTATGACGAACGTGAAGCCGCTCAACGAGCAAGACCGGCGGCTCGCCGAAGCAGCCGCATCGGTGATCGAGGAGGCTGAAAGGGCAGGCCTTCCAGATCTTCCGAAAAACCTCGGCGTCACTGACCGCGCATTTCGCTTGCTCGCGCGATCCTACGTCGAGCTACGTGAACAAGTACGCACGCTGCACGAGCTGGTGGACCAGACAGATCCAAACGATCCGATCGGCGTAGCACTCACCAAGGTCGGCCTCGCGGGCAAACCCAGCCTGCCCGGTCTACGGCCGCGCCCGCTGCAAGTCGTTTTCACGCAGGCGCAGATCGCCAAGCTCGACATCAAGGAGCTGATCGCGATCTATTGCCGTCACATGGGTGATGTACCAGATCGGTTCACCGAGACCGGTCGCTATGTCGTTCGGGTGTGAGACGGCATGGACAGATGCTGGACAAACTGCACCGGCGAAATCGGCCGAGACGAAGCGCTGCGCTACTGGGCCGAGCGCACGGACGGCGGCACACATCACGCGTCGTATTCCGAGATCGACTACTACCGGATCTTTCCCGCCGGAACACACATGCTCTACGACGGTTCCGAAGGAAGGGAGATGCACCGATGACGACCCCCGAACGCCGGAAGCTCGCGCTCGACATCGCGCGCGCGCAAGAGTGCCTCCGGCAAGCGCGCAACCTTGCACAGTCCGCAGTGTCGCAGCTCGCCGAGCTGAACATCAACGGTGACGGAACCGCCGTCGATCCAACCCTCGATCTCGATCTCAAGACAGCGATCAAGCTCGCGCAGACCGCGCGCAAAAGCTGCCAAGAGGGTGTCGATCATCTCGACGGCGAGATCAAAAGGACGGTGATCTGTGAATCGTGAACGGGCACGTGAGGTGCTGACCAAGCTGGAGATCACCGTCGACAGATCCGACGCCGACGGTCTTTGGATCAGTCGAACGATCTGCCCCGGCGGCGTGCTCAGCTTCACGACAACGGAAAACTGGCGGCTTCACACCGGCGGCGGCATCGCGGGCAACGCGGACAAGCTCTGGCTCTCGCCGAAGGTGCGGCAACTGACGCCGCTGGGGAGCGAGGCCTATACGCCACGCGGTCCCTTCGCGACCAAGGCGCAGCTCGAAAAAGCCTTGCGGGCGTGGCGGAGGGGCGAATGAAGGCACAAGCCAAGCGCGTGCCCAAGGGCGACGGCACATTTGTCGGATCGCCGGCACGCGCCGTCGTGCCCCAGATCGACGACGTCACGTACAAGCTCCTCAAGTCCTGCCCCGAGGCCGTCGCGCTGCGCACGCGTGCGATCGAGTGGCAGGAAGCCGCAGCCAAGGACGGTCTCGATCACTCACCAGGATGCAGCCACGAGCGCGAGGCCGAACGTGCACACCGGTGCTTCATGCAGGCTGCGTACGAGTACGGGCTCGCGGTCGAGCGCCGGGGATGTGAGCACATGCATCTGTGGGCACGACCTGGCGAGCTGGTGAGCTTCCTGCCGATGACGCCGGACGCCCGTAACTGGATTCGCGAGCACGGCTGGGAGGGCAAGGCGATCATGGTGCGGTTCTGGGGCGAGCAGCTCACGGTGCGATCGCCGGTCGATCGCCGTCGCAAGCGCACCTTCGGACCGCGCGAAGCAACGTGGGCGCGCATCGACAGCGAGGCCGAGAAAGTGCGCTTCGAGCGCGCGTGCGGCCTGCGCCGTGATCCGTGGAGCACCTCGTGACCGAGGGACACCGCACCAAGATCGTCCGGCACGATCATGTCGGTTGTCACACCTCACGCACGTGGCCCCCGGCCAACGGCGACTGCGGTACACGATTCGAAGCACGCTGCTCATGCGGCTTTGGCCAGGGAGCGATCTGCCACGAGCACGCGGAAGTCATCGAGCGGGGGCATCTTGCGGATTCCCGCGCCCAGGTGATTTCGTGGGATCCGGTCCCGCTCACCGGCAAGACGATCACCGACGAAGATCTACGGGCCCTGTTCGCGCGACACTGCGAATGCCGGCCGCTTGATCTGACGCGTACCGTCGAGGACCACGCAGCGATCCACGACCGCTGCGGCTCCGAAGAGCAGCGCGTGGATCAGGAGCGCGAAGACGCCTACGTGCGCGACATGTACGGACCGATCGCCGCGCTCCTCGGCGAGGCGCTCAAGAAGAAGCTGGAGCCCGATCAGTGAAGAAGGAATACGACTTCAAGGACGCGGCTCGCGGCATCTTCGCGAAGACAACCTCGAAGCGCGAGCGTCAGGCGGCGCTCAAGCGCTTGCGTCCCCGCACCGTGCAGGTGAGCTTCGCCGTCACGTGCGAAGTCGTCGACGCGCTTCGAGCGCTTAGGGACACCGGCCTGTTTGGTAACGGGCAGGACTGTGAATCGGTCGCCGAGGAGCTGCTCCGCAAGGCGCTTCTCGATCCACACCTGGTGCCGTACTGGAGGAAGACGTGATCTACGGCGAGCATCTCAACGCAAACGAAGCCGTCGTGACATGCGCGTGCGGCAAGAACGCCCTCTTCGAGGTCGTTGACAAGCAGGGACGGTCGCACGGGTGGCACTGCCGGCTACACGCGCAGTGCAAGCGCGACGAGCTGAGGCGCCTGGAGAAGATCGCCAAGGCGATCGTCCGAAAGGGCAGACCATGACCGCCCCGATCGACATCGAGTGCCCCGCGTGCGCCGCCACCCCCGGAAACTACTGCACGGTGGCAACCACGCCACGTCAGCGCGTCACGTTCCATCATGCCGAGCGTGTCGATGCAGCGTGTCGTGAGAACACGCGTCGCCCGCACGACCCACGTGCGTTGCGGTCCGCGCTTATCGAAGCGCTCAATCGTCTCGAAAAGCACCATCCGGCCATTCAGGACGCGCTCACCGACGAGCTGAGCTTCATCCTCACGACCCGCGAGAGGTTCGGACTATGAGCACACGCCGCATCATTCTCTCGTTCGATCACCCGACATGCGACACCAGCGTCGACGTCAACCTGCCGATGCCAGATCCGATCAACGAGAGCGCGGAGGCCCAAGCCGATCGCGTCTGTCCCGCGTGTCCGACATGCAAAGCGCCGATGCGCTACATCGGCTTTCGCTTCAGTAAGGACGACGACGAGTGACACCCCCGTCGTGCCACGCAGGTGCTGGCCATGGTCCCACGCGCAGCTTCGCGCACTGGGGACAGCTCTGCGAACCGTGCTGGACGTGGTGCCTTCAATTCGTCGAGCGCCTCTGTGGCACCGACGCGGCGGAGCGCTTGCGTGCACGCCACGCACAAGGAGAACAACAGCGATGACAACTTCCACGTCCCCCGAGCCCCAGAGCGACCATCGACCGCTCATCCGCCTTGATCCCGCGCCCCCTGGCGTGCAGCTCATCGGCTGCACCTGTGGCTGGCGTGTACGGCATGGCACCAAGGATCCCGAGAAGGCGCTCGCAGTCCACACGGCAATCGCTATGGTGACGACATGAGCGTGTTCAACGGGGTGCAGGTGTTCAGCGCAACCATGTTCCACCAACGGCAGGAACTCGGAGAGGCAGTCACGCGCTGGCTGGAAGAGGCGCGACGGACGCGTCCCGGCTTCGAGCTGGTCGACATGCAGATCCGCCAGTCGAGTGACGAGGCGTTTCACTGCGTGTCGATCACCGTCTTCTTCAAGGAAACCGTCAACAGCGAGAAGAAGCGCCGTGGCTGAGCCCTGCGGAAACGACGAGTGCGACAAGTGCGATCCCAAGCCACGCTGGCGGATCAGCGCGCACCGCATCCAGCACATCACGTACGAGCGCGAGATCAAGGCGGCGACCCTCGAAGAGGCGCTTGCAATCTTCGAGGGCGGCACCGCGTGGCCAACGTCGTACGACGACCGCTACGGTGAGATCATCCAGCAAGACGACCCCGTCGTCACACAAATCACCGCCGAGACCGGGAACAACGACAAGAGCCTGCTCACCTACTACCGCGAGGAGTGCTGCTTCCACGATCTGCCGTCGAGGCAAGCGGCCTCCGAGAAGCCGTCCGAAGAAACGCCCACATCGATCGATTTATCGGCCGCTTCATCGACCAACAAGGACATCTGATGCCCCTCCACAAACAAGTCACGACCTGCCGCCGCACGACGGATCCCAGCACGCCCGGCTGCGGCGAGTGCGAGCACTGCGCCCTGGCCGTGTGCTCGGCATGCGGCGGCGCCGAAGGGTCACTCACGACCGACTGTCCCGGGGTGAAGGTCAGTATCGAGCGCCAAGAGGAGATCTACGAAACCCGTCTCGACTACACCGACGAGCGTGGCTGGCACCTCGCAGAAAGCCCCCACCGATCGGCCCGATTCGAGAAAGTTCCCAAAACGCCGGATCCGCAGACGGCGGATCCCCGCGTGATCGCAGCGCCCAGCATCGACTGGTCACGCGTCGATCGCACGAGGGACCTCCAGTATGAGCTGACGAAGAAGGCGATCGCGTGGGTGCTCGCCGATCGCGCGTGCGATGACAGCACGGCAGCCGTGAATCGGGTCCGCGACGAAATCGCGCCCCTGCACGGACGTACCGACCTGCACGGGCGTACCGATCTCACCGCTGCCGAACAGGAGCGCTTCGCCGAACACGAGCGCCTGAAGATCGAGTTCCACCTCGCATGCCGTCGCGCGGAGCGCTGCGACGAAGAATTCAAGCAGCTCGCCCGCCGCATCGTCGACACGCTCACGAGTGTCGAGGACAGCAGCGTGCCGCTGTCGAAGCGCTGAGGCTGATCGATCATGAAGAAGCTCCTTCTCGCGCCGCCGCTGCCACGGCGACCCCTCGTCGGAAAAATGTGCTCATCGTGCCCGTTCGGCCCCAACGCGGGCAGGCCCAAGGTCAACGTGAGCGCTGCGGAGCTGGAGCGCTTCAAGGAAACCGCACGGCGCGGGGAGTTCTACTGCCACGAAACCGCGCTCGAAGATCCGCGAACCAAGGTGACCGCCTGCGGCGATCCCGACGGAATCCAGCCCCACTTCAAAGTGTGTCGCGGCGGCTGGGAGCTTCGTCTCAAGTTCCTGCGCTCGAAGCACGGGTGATCTCCTGCGTGTGGGTTCTGCTAACAACCCCGCTAACAATACGTTAGACTGTCCCCGCGGCACCACAGCACCACCGACGGACCGACGGATCCGTGGACTCACAGAGACGGGTAGCGACATACCCAGGTTTTCAGATCCACAGGTTATGTGGCGGGACATGTGGCCCAAGAGTCGCAGCATCCTCGGTCATGCAGAACCAGAACGCGATCTACATGCTCTTCGGCGCGGCGCTCGTCTGCCTCGGGATTCTTGCCTCGGCCCTGGCGGATCGTATCCGCGGCCTGCGCGTCTCGCGTGCCGATCGTGCTGATCGTGCTGATCGTGAGGGTCGTGAAAGCGCTCCGCGCACGGCCCGCGGCAGTGCTCCGCCGTCCCCGCGGACCATTCCCGTCGTCGAGCCCGTGGAGTTTCTACGCAAGTCTGCGGCCAGCCGCCGCGCCCCCGAGGCGAAGGCGCCCTTCGATGAAGGCGGTGATGACGTGATCGCGGCGCTCGTCGCGAGCGGCTACAAGAAGGCGCAGGCGACGGAGGCCGCCTGGGCGTGCACCCCGTCGGAGCGCGCGACGGTCGAGCACTGGACCGCTGCGGCGCTGCGGCGCTGCGCCCGTGGAGGGATGTCGTGAAGCTCAACTTCTCGGTCGAGTTGCCGAACCCATGAGGCGTCTGGGCGGTTTAGGCAAGGGAACGCCGGTGCTCTTCGGCGACGGAAGTGTGCGGCCTGTCGAACGTGTCCGGATGGGTGATTGCTTAATGGGACCCGACGGCAAGACTCGGTCAGTCGCCTCGGTAAAGACTGGGAGGTCGTCTCTTTTCCGCATCGAGCCCGTCAATGGCTCCTCATGGCTGTGCACTGGTCAGCACGCCCTCACGCTTGTGAACACGGTGACGGATGCAGTCATAGACGTTCCAGTCAGTCAGTGGCTGGTTTCCAGCGCCACCTTCAAACGTAGCCACAAGCTGTTTAGTGTCGGAGTGGTCCGTTTCGATAACGGCTTCGGTGACGGAGCCTCTCGTCCGATCGACCCCTACTTCCTCGGTGTGTGGTTCGGTGATGGCGGAAAATTCATGAGTGCAAACGAGGGCGGACCTGCAATCTACGGCGTCGTAATTTCCAAACCGGGGCCAGAAATCCTGGCGCTGTGTAAAAAACAAGCACGGCAGTGGGGTCTGCACGTCACAACCAGCAACTCTAACGGAACGCGATGCCCCAGCTATCGCCTTTCCGCAGATAAAGCCGAACCTGGACAGGGTCCCTGGAAGCCCAATCCTCTCTTGCGCGCGCTCCGCGACTTGGTGGGCGAGAAGATCCTTGTTCCTGACGCGTATCTCCACGCTCCGCGACGGGAACGGCTCCAGTTTCTTGCTGGTATGTGCGACACGGATGGCGAGCTGAGTGACGCGACGTTTGTCATCACGCAGAAACGAGAAGACTGGGCGCTGGCGCTTTGGCAACTGGCGCGCTCCCTCGGTTTCTACGCGAGCCTTAGAGCACGCTTCTCCGGCTACCGAAGAGTCGACGGAACCTTCTTCAAAGGAACATATTGGGTCGTTTCAATCAGCGGGGACACAGATCAAATCCCGACGAGGATTGCCCACAAGAAGGCCCCACCACGGCGCCAGAAAAAGGTTGCGACGCGCACCGGCGTTGCTGTCGTTCCGGCCGGTAACGGTCCTTGGCATAGCTTCGCCCTCGAAGGCAAGGACGATCGGTTTTTGTTGGGAGATTTTGTCGTCACCTCAGCGCAGGTTGGTCCATGCGCTGGGTAGCTAAGTACCCGGATTCGGACAGCGACGGTGGAGGACCGATCGTGTCTCGGGGTGTGCCTTAGAATTCACGGCTCCTCAGAAACCCGATCGTTTCCTCAGAAACGACAAATCTCACTGAAACCAGAGCGAGGCGGGAGTTTCGTGTTCGTTCTGTCTTGCCCTACTTCACGAGCTTGAGAACCGCCTCCCGGTCCTCGAAGTCGGCCGGCGGATGACCGCAATGCGGGCACGTGCGCCGCGATCGTGGCAGCCTTGGATTGCCGCGCAGACACAGACCATGCCGATTCTCGGATTGTTCGCCATATCGATGGCGCTCACGGAATCTCCCAGTGGCAGTTGTCATCAGTACAGGCCGCGCCATAGCGCGTCTTCTCGCAGTTCGCGCCGTGGCGCTTACGGACGACACACAGATCGGCGAGCCGGTCTTCGATGATGGCGGCAAGCGCGTCGTCTGGCTCGCCGCCAAGATGTTGCGCAAGATAGGCGTGCTCGGTCGAGTAGCAGCGCACGAGCACCTCGATGAGTTCATCAAGCGACATGCTCTTGAGACCATCGATCGTCATGTGAGGTTCATGCTTCCGCCTTGCCGGCATCACACGCTACGCGCATTTGGATCTCGGTCAATCCGAAGAAGGTCCGCCAGCAGTCCTCGCTGCCACGATCGATAGCAAAATGGCGCCCCATCACCGCACCGCCTGAACCGTTCGGAACACTTCGTCTTCTTCGTCCGGCCACAGATGGCCAGGTTTCGGAGCCTGTTGATAACCCTCGCACACATCGGTGCAGAGTCCGTTGGCCATCTCAAGCGGAACCGAGCGCCCGCGCGGCGCCTTCCGACGACCGCACACGGCGCAGACTTGATGCGCGATGCAATCGATCGTGCAGTGTGCGGCATCGGCCGTCATTTCGTGCCTGACTGAATGGCCGTCGGACCGCGTGGGAAAACGCGAAGCGCGGCGTCAGCCTCGTCGGGCGCTCTCTCGCTGATCTTCCTGATAAAGGCGTCGACATCGGCCTCTATCATCGGCGGCCCCGGCGCTCGGGTGCGAAGGAGTGCTACGAGATCGGTGTGCCACTGATTACCGCGTGCCCACCCCCAGCGATCGACGCAAGCCCAACACGTCGCGTTGCCGTCCTCTACAGCTTCGCAGAGATTGCAAACCACCATACCTCGATCGTCGGCCGTGGGGACGATTGAAACGCCAGAGTTGTCGGGGTTCATGGCGTGGTCATGGGATTGTTCATGGTCACTTCCTCCTAGGCAGCCTCGTCGCGAGCGAGAATCGTCTCTGGTCCCGTGTAGACGATGATCTTGTTACCGTACCGGACGATAACGTAACCGTTGATCTTGTCCTCGGTGACCTTCGAGACCGTCGCGAAGTACGGCCGCAGCGGATTGGCGCTTGGCCTCTCGCCAGGGCGCGCGCGTCGTAACTTGTACGTGCCATAGAGCGCAGGTTGCTTGCCGATCGGCCATGTCACGATCGCAAGATCACGATCTTCATGAAGCACGGGGCGAGCCGCGTCAATCACATCCGCGATCCAATCGGGGCGCTTTGGCTTCGCGAGCACCTCGGCGATCTCGCGCTCAAGTTGGGTGGGCGACTTCGTCGCGTGATGTGTCTTCTTGGTCGGCATCATTTCCTCGCGCTCTCGATCTCAAGAATCAAGTCGTCGACGGTGACGCGCCCTTTGGACGTATCTTTCAGGTTGCCCTCATCGCGCATGTATTTCAAGATCTGCATGGCGCCCTAGAGCTTCAGTTTTCCGCTCGCCCACATCGCTTTACCATCCGCTGTCTGCTCCTTGTTAGGCATAATGCGCTTGTTCCATGTTTCTCTCGCATGGTGATACATCGCCGTAGCAACACCTGTTCGGCGCGCACTTGGTCTAACAGAGACATCGGCCGCCACCATATGGTCGCCCTCGTCATGAAGG
>Ga0315286_10000513_pt1 | contig 32666 bp, 31 predicted proteins | sample YL17G10_0_MG_FD_205038 | JGI IMG/M metagenome (GOLD analysis project Ga0315286, IMG submission 205038) | Sediment microbial communities from Yellowstone Lake, YNP, Wyoming, USA - YL17G10_0 | ecosystem: Environmental > Aquatic > Freshwater > Lake > Sediment | place: USA: Wyoming | collected... | reverse complement strand
CCCTGGCGCGGCGGGGGGGGGGGGTGCCCCCGGGGGGGGGGGGTATTCTCGGGGGGGCGGGGGCCCCCCCCCCCCGCGCCCGATCGTAGGATGCCCGTCGCGCGGGCTCAAGAGCCCCGCCGCTCCCGCGGCAGGCTCAGACTCTCACTCTAGACGGCCGGCGCTTGCCTGTCAACGGCACGCGCGTGTGCTTGTGACCGCGCGCAGGGGGGGCTATAATGGCCCGAGAGGCAGGGAGGCAACATGGCAGACAAGCTCAGGGTGGGAAGCGTGCGGTTCCTGAACGCGTGGCCGCTGGCGTTCGGCCTCAAGGACCGCGAGGACGTGGAGCTCAGGCTGGAACTGCCGAGCGCCCTTGGGCCGATGCTCGCCCGGGGCGAGGTGGATGTGGCCCTGGCGCCGTCGATCGAGTACTTCCGCCTGGCGGCCGAAGGGGGGGAGCGCGGCCGCGCGCCCGGTCCGTCGAGCGGCGCCCAGGCAGGCTTCGTGGCCCTGCCGGTGGCGGCCATCGGCTCGCGGGGGACCATCGGGTCGATCAAGCTCTTCGGATTCGCCGAGCAGGACCGGCTGCGGCGGGTGCTCCTGGATTCGGCGAGCCGCACGTCGAACGCCCTGGCCCGGATCGTGGTGGTCCGCCGGTTCGGGTGCACGCCGCACTTTGTCATGCCGGAGGAGGTCGGCCCCACGCCGCCGCGCCCGCCCGACGCCGAGGTGGTCATCGGCGACCGCGCCCTCACGGCCGAGCGGCCGGGGGCTCAGTGGGTCCGCGACCTCGGCGAAGAGTGGCACCGGTTCACGCGGCTGCCGTTCGTCTATGCGTTCTGGATGGCGCGGGCCGACGCGCCCCTGGGGCGCCTCACGGAGGTGCTGACGGAGGCGCGGGACCGGGGCCTGGCGGCCCGCGAGTCGATTGCCGACGAGGCCGTCCGGGTGCTCGGCCTGCCGGTCGACCTGGCGCGCCGGTACCTGCTGGAGCAGGTCCGCTACGGATTCGGCTCGAAGGAGTTCGAGGGCCTGCGGGCGTTCTACCGGATGGCCGCCGAAGAAGGCCTCGCCCCCCGGGGGGTCAGGCTGAGGCTGGCCCGGACGTAGTACTACAGCGCCGCTTGAACCCGTGCGCGGCGGCTCTCCTGAGCCGCCGCGTGTGTGCGTTGCCCCGCGCGCGAGGGCACGTTTTCGCGCGGCGGGTCGGGAGAGCCGCCGCGCACGAGATCAAGTAGCCGCCGCGAGCGAGGTCACGCGAGTTTGCCCATGACCCATGCGACCCGTGAGAAGCGTTTATCGCCCGAGGAGGCCCTGCGGCTCCTGGAGTCGGCGGACTTGCTGGACCTGGGCCGGCGGGCCGACGACTTGACGCGGCGCCTCCACCCCCAGGCCTGGCGCACCTGGGCCATCGACCGCAACATCAACTTCTCGAACCTCTGCGATTGCCGCTGCCGCTTCTGCGCGTTCTGGCGTGCCCCGCACGACCCGGAGGCGTACGTCCTCTCGGACGCGGCGCTCGAGGCCAAGGTGCGCGAGGCCGCCCGGCTCGGCGCGACGCACATCCTGGCGCAGGGGGGCCTCTCGGCGAAGCTGGATCTGGCGTACTACGAGGCCCTGCTGCGGAAACTCAAGTCGCATTTCGATATCTTGCTCCACTGCTTCAGCCCGCCGGAGATCCACTTCCTGGCCGAGCGCGAGGGCCTGCCCGTCCGCACGGTGCTCGAGCGCCTGCGGGCCGCCGGGCTCGACAGCCTGCCGGGCGGCGGGGCGGAGATCCTGGTCGACCGCGTTCGCCGGGTCGTCAGCCCGCGCAAGTGCACCGCCGGCGAGTGGCTCGCCGTGATGCGCGAGGCCCACGGCCTCGGCATGCGGACCACCGCGACGATGGTCTTCGGCCACGTCGAAACCCTGGCCGAGCGGATCGAGCACCTGCGGGTCCTGCGGGACCTCCAGGACGAGACCGGCGGCTTCCTGTCGTTCATTGCGTGGCCGTTCCAGGCGGCCAACACGGCCCTGGCGCGCGAGGGCGGGCTGCCGGCGGGCTGGCGGCCGGTCGGCGGGGCCGAGTACCTGCGGATGCTGGCCGTCGCGCGGCTCTTCCTCGACAACATTCCCAACGTCCAGGCCTCGTGGGTCACGATGGGCACGAAGATCGGCCAGGTGGCCCTGCGGTTCGGCGCGAACGACCTGGGGTCGACGATGATCGAGGAGAACGTCGTGGCGGCCGCGGGGTGCGTGCACCGCGCGTCGCCGGAGCTGCTCGCGCGCCTGATCGAAGGGGCGGGCTTCGAGGCCCGGCGGCGCAATTCTCGTTATGAGACGCTCTAGGCACGGCCGATAATTACGGGCATAGGAGCACCGGGGATCGGCCATGCCGGAGATCGAACCCATCATCGAGATCGCCCGCGGCGTTCTTGTCGGCCGCTCGCCGCTGGGGCGCGACGACACGTTCCTCTTCGACCACTCCCTGCGCGTGATGCGGGTGGCGGAGCGCCTGGCCTCCTGCCGCGAGGTCCGCGCGTGGCGGATGGACCGGTTCGCGCTGGCGGTGGCGGCGCTCTTTCACCAGGCGGCGACCGGCCGGCTGGAGGAGGAGCGGCGGACGTCGACGGTCTACGCCGCCGCCACCATGAGCGCCGAGGACGTGAAGCTCTACAGCGCGGAGCTCGCGGGCGACCGGCTGCGCGGCAAGGTGCCGGCCCGCCCGTTGGAGCTCGTGCAGGAGATCATCCGCCGGGCCCACGACGCCACGATCGACCTGGCGGAGGCGAAGGTTCTCTCCGACGCCGACAGCCTCGACGACATCGGCGCGCTGGGTGTGTGGCGCGACCTCCGGCGGCACGTGCTGGAGGGCCGGTCCGTCGCCGACGCCTCCCGCGCCTGGGAGCAGCGCGAGCAGTACGGGTACTGGGCGACGCGGGTCCGAGACGTGTTCAACCTGGCGACGGCCCGCCGCCTGGCCGAGAGCCGCCTGGGCGCCGCCCGCGCGTTCATGCAGCAACTGGCGAGCGAGCGCGACGCGGCCGATCTTCCTGCCCAGGAGACCGCGCCGTGACGCGCCGGCGAGCGATGCGTCTTGGTTCCGCCAACCCCCGCCGCGCCGCGGCCCTGCCCGCCGTCATCCTCGGCAGCGGCATCTGGCACCTGCTGCGGGGGCGCCGCCGGCTGCGGCTCTCGCGCGGCGAAATCTGCGAGACCCCTTTCGGCCCTTCGCGCCCCGTGTTCGAGGCGATTCTGCCCGGCGGCCGCCGGGTCCTCCTCCTGACGCGCCACGGCGAGGCGGGGTACGACGTCGGCGCGTGGAGCGTCAACTACCGCGCGAACCTGTGGGCGCTGAAAGATCGCGGGGCGGACCTCGTGCTCTCGACGAGCGCCTGCGGCGGCATCGACCCGCGCCTGGCGGTCGGCACATTCGTTGTGCCGCACGACGTGCTCGACAAGACCGTGCGGCGCGCCAAGACGTACTTCGAGGGGACGGGCCTGGGCATCGTGCGGCACAGCCAACCGCTCTGCCCGGCGCTTCGGGCGGCGCTGGCGGAGGGCCTCGCGGCGGCGGGCGCGCGGCACCGGACGGGCGGCGTGTACGTGTGCACCGACGGTCCGCGGCTGGAGACGCCCGCCGAGATCCGCGCGTATGCCCGCGAGGGGGCCACGGTCGTCGGCATGACCGTCGCGCCGGAGTTTGCCCTGGCCCGCGAGTTGGAGCTCTGCTACGCGACCATCTCCTGGGTCGTAAACCCCGCCGAAGGTGTGGTGCCGCGGCCGTACCGGCCGGACCTGCTGTTTGAGGGGATGGCGACGGAAGAGGAACTGGCCGACGGCGACCGTGCGGCCGCGCGGCTGCCGGAGATTCTGGCGGCGGCGCTGGACCGCATCTCATCCGAGCGGGCGTGCGACTGCCGCCGCGCGATGCAGCGCTACAAGCAGCGCGGCGACATCGGCGAGGATTTTCGGACGTGGGTGAAACGCACGTAGGCCGGGGCAGCGCCCCGGCTGTCGCGTGCGCGGCGGCTCTCCTGAGCCGCCGCGTGCGTGCGTTTCCTCGCGCGAAGCCGCGTCTGTGCGCGGCGGGTCAAGAGACCCGCCGCGCCCGATCTTGGGAGCCCCGGCGTGTCCCGTGCGCGGCTAAACGAGCCTGTGAGCCAGGGCTTCGCCCGGCCTGCATCACTTCTTGTCTGGCGCGTTCCGGCTGATGGCGACCAGGGCGCCGTGGTCGCGTGCGGTGCTCATCACTTCGGCGACGGCCTTCGGCGACGTCTTCGCTTCGACAGTCAGGTGCACGCGCTCGACGCCCTTCAGCAGTTCCCCCGCCTTAGCGCGGAACTCCTCGACGGAGAACGTCTTATCGCCCAGTCGCACCTTGTCCTCGGCGGTCAGTTGGATCTCCAGCGGGGGCGCCGCGGGCTTGGTCGGCGGGGCGGTTGCCGCCGCCGGCTCCAGGACGACCATGTGGATGGTCATCAGAGCGTCGCGGAGAATCTTGTGAATCTCCATGACGCGGCCGAAGGTCTCGCCGGCGTCGGCCCGGAGGACGGCGGCCCGCACGTCGGCGGGCTGACCGTTGACGGCGTTCTTGAAGTCCTCCATCTCCAGCGGTTTGCCGTCGAGCATCGGCGGCTTGCCCTTCTTCAGGACCACCTCGATCTCGACCTTCTTCGGCTCGAGGCGACGGCCCGTGGCGCGGATGATGAGTTCGACCGGGGTGCCCTGCGGGGGCACGTTCTTGAAGTCCGCCTCGTACAGGAGGTCGGCGTTGACGTTGGTGGACTCGAACGGCACGTCGATGACCGCTTCAATGAAATTCGAGAGGCAGACGACGGTGCCCTCACGGTCGGCGGCCCGCAGCGCTTCGGGCTCCGGCCGGCCGATGTAGACCCACTCGATCGGCCGGTCGAGGGCCTGGTCGGAGCCCGCGAGTTTCAGGAACTTCCACGCCGGGATCTCGCGGGCCTCGGTCTTCTTCGCGCCGTTCTCGGTCTTCTCGACGGACCAGCGGGCGATGATGTCGAGGACTGCGCCGGCGGGCGGGCTGAACGCGCCGCCTTCCGTCCGCAGGCCCGGCTGCCCCGGCGCCAGGCCCAGGAGCGCCAGCGCGAACGTCACGTGCGAGGGCTTCGCCTTGACGACGAGGACGCTCTCGTACTCGCGCGAGCCCTGGCTGCACACGAAGAGCTCGAGCAGCCCTTTCTGGAGGCACACGGCGCCCGCCAGGCGGACCTCCTTGGCCTTTGTGTCGACGATGATGCCGGGGAGGGTCTTGATGACGATCTCATCGGCGGCGGACGGGGCCTTGGGGGCGTCACTCTTGGCCTCCTCGGCGAGGGCGGTGCCCGCGAGCGCCAGGCACGCCGCCGCAAGCACACCGATCACCAGCACGAGAGCGCCGCAAAGCGCGGCGGGTCTCCTGACCCGCCGCGTGCATGCGTTCCCCGGCGGGCGCAGCGTGCTTGGCGCGCGGTGGGTCAGGAGACCCACCGCGCTCGACCTGACGTGGCCCTGCGGTATCCGTTGACTCACTTACTTGCACTCCGCCAGGGCGTTGAGGCAGTAGCTGGTGGTTACCGGTCCGAAGCCTTCGAACCAGCGGTCGGCCTCGTTCAGCCAGGAGCCGTCGGGCCGCTGGCGCTTGACGATGGCCTCCGTGAGCTCGGCCTTCCAGTCGTGGGTCCGGCGGCGGGCGTCCAGAACGTTGTTCTCGCCCCAGGCGCTCAGGGCCCGGGCGGCGGTCTCGTAGTAGTAGTACAGCCCCAACTGGCCCATGTCCGGGTTCTCGTCGAAGGTCCAGTGCTTGCGGATCCACTCCATCGCGGCCGCGACGCGGGGGTCGTCGCGCTTGAGGCCGGCGTACATGAAGCTCTTGAAGCCCGCATACGTCATCGAGCCGTAGGACCTGAGGCCCTTGCGCCCGTCGGGCAGGTCGACCGTGCCGGCCTTCGACTCCGGCCCCTCTTTGCTGGTCGGCGCGTAGACGAAGCCGCCGTCATCCCGGCCGACGAACGTCTTGTCGTTCGACTCCGAGCGGTCCTGGCAGCGGCTGAGGAAGACGGTGAGCTTGGCCCAGAGCGGGTTGTCCTTCGGCACGCCGGCATCGTGCATCGCCTGGACGAAGAACTGCGTGTTCGACAGGTCCGGCCGCTCATGCTTGCCGTAGCCGTGCCCGCCGTACCACGGGTTGGCCTTGTCGATGCTCTCCTCTTCGTCCCACTGGGTCTTGATGAGGTAGCCCTTCACCTTCTCGATGGTGTCGGCGTACGCCTTGGGGTCGGCCTTGACGAGGACCGAGCAGGCGATGCTTGATGTGTAGGTCTTGAGGTCGGCGTCGCCATAGATGCCGCCGTCGGGCTTCTGCGACTTCAGGAGGAAGTCGATGCCCTTCTTGACAGCCGGATCGGTGGCCGGCTTGCCGGCGGCCAAGAGGGCCCGGAGGCACAGGGACGTGATGCCGGCGTTGCCCTTGCCCCAACTGCCGTCTTCGCCCTGCTCTTTGAGAACGTAGGCGGCGCCGCGCGCCATGGCTTCCTGGCGTCGCTCGGCCAGGGCCTTGGCCTCGGCGGACGGGGCAGCGACTGCGGCCTTGGCCGCCTCCTGCTGGGCCTGTTCGGCCTCGGCGGCCTGTGCGGTGGCCAGGAGCGTCTGGTGCTGGACGCGCGAGTAGTGCCAGAACGACACGAGACCCGCCCCCACCAATCCGATGGCTATCACCGCCACGGCCGCCACCGCGATGCCGGCCGCAAGAGCTATCTTCGCGTTGCGGGTCATGTTCTGTCCTCCGTTGAGATAGTAGCCCCCAACACCGCTATTATACGAGCACGTGCCAGGTTCCTTGTGGTGGAATAACCCGGGGACGAGCAGCCGGCCGCGCCCCATCTTGGGAGACCCGGCGCCGTCCCGTGCGCGGCGGCTCTCCTGAGCCGCCGCGTGTGTGCGTTGCCCCGCGCCAAGCTGCGTCTGTGCGCGGCGGGTCAGGAGACCCGCCGCGCTACGTCGCACTGTAGTTCTAAGCGCTGGCCTGCGGCGGCTTGCCCGAATCGGCGCCGGCTGCACCGGCTTGGCCCTGCTTCGACCGCTTGGCGGCCAGGACGAAGCAGTAGACCGCGCCGAGGCCGAAGAGGGCGGCCCCCCCCCAGTTCATCCAGATAGCGATAGAGTGCTCGCCCCAGTCGGCCTTGGGATGGGCGGCGTCCCAGCCGCACCAAGCGGCCACGCCCAGGCAAATCAGGCCGAAGACCATCAGCACGCCGGGGCCGAGGGGTTGGCCTGCCGGCTGGGGTGCATTGGGCGGCGGCGATTCGGTCTCTGCCATGACGGCTCCTCCCTCCTTCGGTGGCTTCCAGTTGACACGTGCATTGTAGGGCGCCAGGCGCCGGCCGCAAGGGCCGGGTGCTCGTAAGCCCGCGCGGGGCTCCCGTCCGCGAGCGGCAGGCGCTCAACCTCGAGCGCGGCGGGTCTCCCGACCCGCCGCGGGCGTGCTCGTCTCCGCGCGACGACGCAACTTCGCGCGTGGGGTAACGCACTTACGCGGCGGCTCAGGAGAGCCGCCGCGCACGGGCCGAGAAGGTCGTCGCGCGTGGCCCGCCGTGCCACGGGCGGGTTACGGGGTTTCACGGGTGGAGGCTACACCCGGGGGGAGCGCGACCTTCGTGCCGACGGCCACGCCGTGCTCCTGGAGCCACCCCGCCGGCACCTCCAGGGCAAACCGCACGGGCTCGCGGCTGTAGACGGGTTCCAGGACGTTGGCCTTCATCCGCTCAGTCTGCGTGATGGTGCCGTCGGAGCGAATGTAGGCCAGGTCGAGATCCAGCGGGGTGTTCTTCATCCAGAAGGCCAGGTTCGAGTCGCGGCCGAAGACAAAGAGCATGGCCTCGTCGGGCCCGAGGCGGGTGCGGACCATCATCCCCTTCTGCCGCGTGGCCTCCGTGTTGGCCACCTCGACGGCCAGCGGAACCTGGCCGACGCGAATTGTGGCCGTCGCCAGATGCTGCGGCGATTGGGCGGGGGCGGGCGGCGGAGGCGCGGGGGCATCTTTTTCCTGGCAGCCGGCGAGGAGGCTCATGGGCATGACCATCACCAGGCAGAGGATGGCCTTGATGGCGATTCGCGTCGCCGTACCGGGGGCGGCTAGACGCGCGCGGTCTGGAACCCGTGGCTTCTTTCTGTTGAATCCGCAATCCGCAATCCGCAATCCGCAATTATATCGGCTCATGGAAATCCTTCGGATCATAGCCCGCGGCCCGCAGGAGGCGCTCGAGCAGTTCCATCGGCAGGCCGACCACGTTGGTCATGCTGCCGTCGAGGCGTTCGACGTAGCGGTCGCCGGTTTCCTGGAGGGCGTAGGCCCCGGCCTTGCCCAGGGCCTCGCCGCTGGCGACGTAGGCGTCGATCTGGGCGGGCGTCATGACGCGCATGCGGATGCGCGTGACCTCGTGGGCGAGGCGCCTTCGCCCGGTGGCCGCGTCGACCAGCGCCACGCCCGTCAGCACGCGATGCTCGCTGCCCGAAAGCTCCGACAGGATGCGCCGGGCGTCGGCCTCGTCGGCGGGCTTGCCGATGATCCTGCCGCCAAGCTCCACGACCGTGTCCGCCCCCAGCACGAGGCCGTCCGTAATCCCGTAGGCAACCACGGCGGCCCGCGCCTTCAAGTAGGCGAGGCTCTCGACGTACGCGCCGGCCGGGACGGCGGGCCTTACGCCGCGATCCTCGATGGGCGGCGGCCGGACCTCGAAACGGTAGCCCGCCTGGCGCAGAAGCTCTCGCCGCCGCGGCGAATTCGAGGCCAGGATGAGGCGGGGACGATCGGGTGACGCGGCGTTCATCAGGGATGCCCAATCTCCAGCCATCCGCGCTGGCCGTCCCAGCGAACAAAGAGGTCCGTGCTGCACGCGAAGCACTGGAGGATGGCGCCGTCCCGCGTCCCGCGATGGACGACCAGTTCGGCGGCGCAGATCGGGCAATGGCTGGCAAAGGTCTCCGTTAGGGCGGCGGGCGCCAGGCCCTCCTCGCGCAGGCCGAACGAAGTCTCGACCATGTCGCGCGGCGCCCGCTCCGCCACCAGGCGGTTCAACTCGTGCACCGACTCGCCGGTGCCCAAGACGATCGCCCCTGCCAGGAGGTCGTCCTCGAAGATGAGCCGCCGATAGGCGCCGCCCCCGCCGGGAAGCTCGACGGCCGTCAGGCTGCCCCCGGCGGCCAGGTGGCCATGGCCGATGACGGCCAGGTCGTTGCCGAAGACGGTGGCGCGAACCCGGACCGCCTCCAGAACGGGCTGGGCTTTCTGGTCGAGCATGCTGGCGGCGGCGAGTCCGCCCTGGGCCCACGCGCGCTGCCAGCAGAACGCGGCGCCCTCGTCGCCGAACTCGTCGGAGCCGACAGGCTCGGCCACGTCGCCGGCGGCAAACACGTCAGGCCGGCTCGTGCGCAGCGCCGCGTCGACGTGGATGCCGAGGCCCACCTCGACGCTCGACCCCCGCACCAGGTCGATGGCGGGGCGGCGCCGGCACCCGACGGTCACAAGCTCGGCCGGCACCGTCTCGCCATCGGTCGTCTCGACGCCGATCGCCCGGCGGCCCGCGCCGAGGATCGCCCGGGCCGCCGTCTGTCGCCGCAGTTCGACGCCGTTCTCCTCCAGAATGCCCTCGACGAGGCCGCTGGCGCGCTCGTCGAGCATCTCCGGCCAGAAGCGCTCGCCCCGCACCAGTTGCGTCACGCGGATGCCGCGCGCCACAAGGCTCTCGGCCAGCGTGAGGCCCACGACGCCTTCGCCGAGAATGGCCGCCCGCCGGACGTCCGGCAGGATCCGCTTGACCTCCTGGGCCTGCGTGAGGGTGTCGAAGGTCGCCACGCCGTCGAGGTCCGTGCCGGGGATGTCGAGGGGCACGGCCTGCGTGCCGGTGGCGATCAGGAGGCGGTCGTAGCGCGCCCGCTGGCCCGAGGCGAAGACCACTTCATGGGCGTCCGGGTCCAGGCGCTCGACCGGCGTCATGAGGAACAGGTCGATCCGTTCGCGGCGATAGGAGTTTCGGCTCTGGAAGATGAGCTCCGGAAGCGTCAGGTTCCCCGCCACGAACTCGCCGAGTTGGCGGCGGAGGTAGAAGGGATGGCGCTCCCCCGTGAAGATGCTGACCTGGGCGTCGCCGTCGGCGCGGCGGAGGGACTTGGCGGCCCGGTAGCCGGCGGCCCCGTTGCCGATGATCACGAAGTGCGTGCTCATGGCGCCTTGTCCCCCGACCCCTCGCCCCCGGCGGCGGCGCCGGCCTTATCTTCCGGCGTCCCCGTCGCGGCCTGGCTGCTCCCGGCCGCCAGATGCCGCGCATGGTGCCGGCGATAAAACGCGATCAGGTGAAACATGATCACATACATGATGGCGCCGGCCACGGCCCCCACCACGCAGGTGCCGACCCACAGCGGGGCCGCCGCATGCCACATGAGGGCGAGCCAGCCTCTGCCGAGCGCCTCCCAGGTCAGGTCCTTGTCGGAGATCGCCGCAATCGCCTGCTTCACCTCGTCCAGCCCCGGCCCGCCCACGAGCGCCCGGCCGATAGCGTAGCAGAAAGAATAGATGGGAACGTTAGTGGCCGGGTTCGTCACCCAGACCACCGGGACCCCCGCCACCTTGTTCGCGCGGCAAAGCCACGCCAGCCCCACCACCAGGATCATCTGGATACCCCACGTGGGCGTGACCGCCACGAACATGCCGATGGCCACACCCAGGGCGATCCGATGGGCCGAATCGTCCAGGTGAAGGAGGTGGACGAACCATGCCTTGAGCTTCTGCCAGCCCCTGCGAAACGGCAAGCGTATCCCCTTTATGGCGGCCGCGAACGGTAAGCCCGCCGAGGCGCGCTCCGCCGTGCCTCTACGCCTCGCGCCACGTCTCGAGCAGGCACCGGGCCACTTCCTCCGGCGTGAGGCTCGTCAGGCACGCCAGGGCCTCGGTTCCCCCGGCGTACAGGCATCGGCGCCGATAGCAGGGAGCGCACGGTGCGCGCCCCGCGATGACCCGGTGGCCGGGACCGTACGGACCCGTGCGGACGGGATTCGTCGGCCCGAAGACCGCGACGACCGGCGTGCCGACGGCCGCGGCGACGTGCATCGGGCCCGAGTCGTTCGTCAGCATCGCGCGGGCCTCGGCAATGACGGCGATCAACTCTTTTAACGTCGTCTTGTCGGTCAGGTCAATAGGCCGCTCGGCCATGGCATCGCCGATGGCTTGGCCGATGGACACCCCGGCCGCGCTGCCCACCAGGACCGCCCGGGTCCCCGCCGCGGCCCGCACCTGGTCCAGGACGCGGGCGAAGTGCCTCGGCGGCCACTGCTTCGTCTCCCACCGCGCGTGGGCGCACACCGCCACGAACGGCTCGCCCGGCGCGAGGCCCGCCTCGGCCAGCCGCCCGCGTGCCGACACCCGCGCTTCCGCCGAAACCGGCAGGTGGTCCGTCGCCTGCGGCATCGCGAGGCCCAGGTACTCGGCCACGGCCAGGTACCGATCCACGGCGTGCATGTCTTTGCGCGGCACGGCCACGCGGTCCGTGTAGAAGAGCGGAGCCAGCTCCCGCGCCGCCCGGAAGCCCACGCGGTTCGGCGCCCCCGTCGCCAGGGCGAAGAGGCCGCTGCGGAACAGGCCCTGGAGATCGACCGCCAGCGTGAACTCGCCCCGCCGGAGGTCCTTCAGAAACGCGAGGAACTCGCCCGTGATGGGCAGGCTGCGGCCGATGTGGGCAAAGCGGCGGCGGTCGAAGATCACGAGGTCGTCGACCCGCGGATGGCCTTCCAGGATTCCGGCGAACGGCCGCGCGACCAGCCAGGAGACGCGGGCCTCCGGGTGGGCCTCCTTGAGGGCGGTCAGGACGGGCAGCGCCTGGACGATGTCGCCCATCGAGGACGGCTTGATGATCAGTGTCCGCGCAAAGTTCATGTTGAGCCTTTGCGCGGTGGGTCTCTTGACCCACCGCGTCCGATCTTGGGAGACCCGGCGCCGTCCCGTGCGCGGCGGCTCTCCTGAGCCGCCGCGTGCGTGCGTTACCTCGCGCGCAAAGCCGCGTCTGCGCGCGGCGGGTCAGGAGACCCGCCGCGTGCGTTGCCCCGCGTGCGAAGCGGCGTTTACGCGCGGCGGGTCAGGTCGAAGACTCGCCGTGGCGAGAGACCCGCCGCGCCGAGCCGCGCTGTGGCCCTAACCGGGCGTGACGGCCCCCTTGTGCCGCAGGGCCTCGATCTTGCGCTCGCTCAGGCGGGCGATGCGCTTCCACCATCGCCGCAGCCGCTTGGCGGCGTCGGTCCGGCCGCGCCGGCGCGAGAGCAGCGTGATGGGCGCCGGGCACCCGCGCGGCGAGAGGTAGGCCCGCAGGAATCGGAGCCGGTCGGTCTGCCGGGCCACGCCCCACTCGTCCAGGCTGACGCTCAGGCGCATCAGGTTCTGCATCCGCCGCCGAACCGATACGCGCTTTGTCCGCACGAGACCGTCGAGGTCCACCAGCACGGGGCGCGGGTCCGGCCCGCTCGCCGGAGCGACGAGGATGTTCGGCGCCTTGAGATCGCGATGCGCGAGGCCCATCCCGTGCATCCGCTGGATCAGGCGGGCGAGCTGCCACGTTACATGCCGCCGCTGGGCCGCCGGCGGGCGGCTGCCGAGCCAGTCGGAAAGCGGCCGGGCATTCTCGATGACCTCGGTCATGAGGATCGTGTCGGCCACGGCGCCGCCTCGCCGCAGGTCCAGGGCCGCCGCCGGGCGGGCCGTCGCGATGCCTCGCGCCAGCAGGGCGTGCCCGCGCCGCAGCGCGGTCAACGAACGCGACGCTCCCAGGAGGCTGCGCACCGCGCCGCGCGACCGCGCCCGGTTGTGCCGCTTGGCGATCAGCGAGCGGCCGTCGTCGAGGCGGACGCGCCAGACGGTCGACGTTCGCCCCTCCTTCAGCGGCGTCGCCCGGCCAGCCATGAGCGGCGCGGCGCCGCCAGCGCCGGCGAAGAGGGCCTCGACGGCGTCGGCCCAGTCGGTTGCCGCCCAGCCGCGCCACGGTCCCGCGGCGATCCGCCGGAAGTACTTCGACTGGCGGCGCGTGCGGCGGTCGCGTCGCAGGTAGAACCGCTGGCGGTAGATGGCCGTCGCGCTCGCCACGTCTCGGGCCGACGGGGTGCCCGGCCGCAGCTCTCCGAGCCGCACGAGGCACCGCCTGCGCTCGGCCGGCGTCGCGATGGGCTCGAAGAAGTGCTCCAGTTGCATCAGGTGCTCAAGTACGGAGTCTGACGCGGCCTCGTGGGCCTCCGCAAGGTCCACGAGCGCCAGCCGCCAGTCGCCCGGCGTGCCCCGGATGAGGATGTTCCCGGGGTGGAGATCGGGCAGGTAGAGGTCCGCCTCGTCCAGTTGGGCGATCAGGCCGGCCAGGCGGTAGGCCAGGGTCCTGGGGTCGATGACGCCTTCCGGCGGCGATCGGCGGCGGCGGAAAACCGCGACGAGCTCGGGGGGGCGGGCGCCGGGGTACGGCGGATCGTTCGGGCCTGGCTCGAAGTACCGGCCGAAGAGGTACTCATCCAGCGGCTGCCCGCCCGGGATCTCCCGCGTGACGAGGGCCTCCGGGGCGCCGAGTGCCAGGGCCACAGGCTCCGGCACGTCCAGTCCGGCGGCGCGGGCCGCGAGCAGGGCGTCCCATTCGCGGCGGCCGGGCCCCAGGCCGAGCCAGGCCCACAGGCGCCTCACGGGGCCGCCGGGCTCGTAGACCTTGACGTAATAGCCGCGCCCCGCGGACTCGAATCGCATCATCCGGCGCCGGGCGCCGGCCTTGACGGGCGTGAGCCGCTCCGGTTGTTCGGGCGGCCAGCCGTCGGCAAGGAGGGGTTCGGCGGCTTCGGGCCGGATGGACCACCGTCGGCCGCCATGCGCGATGATCCGCGTCTCATCCATTGATGCCCAATAGATAACTGGTTACATGGGTGTCAGGCTGTGCCACCCCCTGCCGGGACGTGCCAAACGCGGTTTCTTCACCTTGGCCCCCTGCCGTCGGCACACTCTGGCACACATCGGCACAGGGGGGCTGCACCGCTTTTTGCACCGCCTCGTGCACCGCCTTGGAGTAATCTGCATCCGTCACTTGCAGATAGTGCCGGGCAGCCACGGGTTGACTGTTGCCAAGCCAGGCGCACGCCACGAATAGCGGGTGTCCTTGCTGCACCAACTCCGTTTGCCGGCTGCTCCGCAAGTTCTGAAACAGCCGCGGCCACGGCTGTAGGCCCGCCTTGGCGATGATGCACAGAAACTCTTGCCTCAGCCGCGGGGCCACGGCCGCCCCCCGGTGAAGATTGACGATGTATTCGGTTCCCGGCGCGGCCGCCTCAAAGGCTTCCCTCAGCGGTTCCATGAGTTCAGGAAACAGCGGCATTACCCGCGATTCGTGCCCCGGATGATGGGCGGTCTTGGGGCTGTGCACGATGATACGGTCTTGGCCCCACAGAACATCATTCCACCGAAGCCCCATAAGCTCGCTCGGACACCGCAGGCCCCCGAAGCGGAGCAAGGCAAAGATCAGTTTCCACTCGCCCGCGCAGGCGTCCAGTATCTTCGCGGCCATGTCGCCGGTGACGTTGAACGCGCGATCGGGGTTCGCCAGGTTTCCGCCCCGAAGATCGGCAAACGGATTCACGGCAATCAGGTGCTTGCGCTGTGCCGCCCGCAGTAGTTGCTTGCCGATGCCACAGCGCCGCCGGATGGTAGGCTCCGCCAGCCCTTGCTCCGCCAGGAAGCGCCGCCATTCGTCGCCGTCGCCTTCGGTGATCTCCCGCAGCGGCTTCTCTGCGCCGAGAAAGTCAATCAGGTTCTTGGCGGTGTGCCCGATGTGCTGTTTCGTGCCGGCCTTGAGGTCGCTGCGCCCTGCCAGGTAATCGTCAATGAACGCCTTGAGGGTAGGGCTGCCGGCCGGGCTGTGAATCAGGCCCACGGCCGCCAAGCGGCCCCGCAGCGGTTCGCCCAAGTCGGCCAGCCAGCGGGCCGTTTCGTCGGCGGGCGCTTGGCCGCTCAAGGCTGCGCCCGCCAGGTCCGCAACCTTGAGGCGGACGGCCTCAGCCTGCCGCTTGGACACCGCGCCAAGCCGGATGCTGCGCCGCTTGCCGTCGCGGGCGAGAAACTGCACCGTCCATCGGCCGCTTGTGCCGTCCTGTGCCAAGCTCGCCATACGTCACCCCTTTCTGCGCCCGGCCTGGGCGCGTGTCATTGATGCCTCAGCATCCTAGTCAACATCACCCGGTTGCGCCGCCGCCAGCGCGGGCACAGGCACGGCGGCCACTCGGCCCCGTAGGCCCGCTCCATGATCTCCCATGCTTGGTCGCGCTCAAGATGGTCCTTATGGCACAGAACCTCAGCCAGGGCCTCAACGACTCGCCACATGCCCGGCTCGTTGAAACATTCGTCCGTCCAGCGGCCCATGCGGAGTACGAATTGCCGGACGCGCCGCCAAGATTTCGGGTAGCACGTCCGCGCCGCGCGTACGGCGATCGCCACGTCCTGATTATCATCTTCCGGCGGCGCGAAACAGTCATTCCACTCCATGCCCGCGTCCTCAAGAGCCCACTCAAGCCAGTCCCCCGCCTTATCCTCAACCCGGTTCTCTGCGTATGGGCCGGCGAGGGACAGCATGGCGCGCCAATGGGGGGCAGACTGAAAACCAGCATGGTCAGGGTGCACGCGCGCCCAATTGGCTTTGTCCGGGCGCATGTCGATGAAACCCAAGTCGCCGAAAGCTCCCGCGAAGAAATAGATAGCTGCATGCCCCGCCTCGTGGTAGGCCGTGTCCCGCCTGAGTATTCGCGGGATGCGTTTCGGGTTCTCCCACCTTGTCAGTTGGCGTTTCGTGATCTTGGCCCCGTGCGACTTCGGTTTCGGCCCGCGTCTCGCCGGCGGCGCTACCCGCACCGGCCCGCCGGCTCTTACGCGCAGGTCAAGCACAGCAGCTAGAGCATCAAGGGTCTTGGTTGATAAGCCCACCTTGTTAGCCATGAATCTACTCATAACGGCATGATCTACACCGGCGGCCTTGGCAATCTGATAACGGGTCGCGGCCGCCGCGTCAATCGCCCGCCGCACTTGGTCACTCAGGCTCATTCTTCGTGCGCTCATGCCGGTATCCTACCCGCTATGTGATGGGCCGTCAAATGAAATCCGCCGCAATTCTCAGATTTTCTTTTCAGCCGGCGGCGCTTCAGTTTCCTTGGCCGCGTCGGGGGCGTCAAGCTCGGCGTCCGCGTCGGCCAGGTCAGCATCGTCGGCTTCTTCTTGCGTAGCGGTTTCAGCCGCTCCAGCGTCGCCGGTGAGCAGGGTATGGCACTTGGGTCGAGTCTGCCCGTCCGCGTCGATTTGGCGGCCTGTCTCTCGCGTTCCTGCCGTGTCCCGAGCATCCTGGGGGTTGCCCTGCCCGTCCGGGGCGTCCGGTGCACCTGTCGGCGTCGTTCCTGGGGCATCCTGGGCGTCCTGGGGGGCCTCAGGCGCGGTTTCGGCCACGGGCGGCGGCGTCAAGAAAGCTCCACGGCGGCGCGGCGCGTCGGAATCGAAGATGCTCTCGTTCAGAGTCGTTGCTACCAGCATCGAGGGCCGGTACGGATCGGGGCGCAGGTGCGTCGGTTCAGGATAGGCCCTCTTGCTGCCCGCGAGTACGCAACCCATGTACCGCGTGGCGATAGCATCAGTCGCCGCCATGAAGGCGCTGCGTTCCTCGAGCACCGCGCCAAGCAACTCGCCCATCCGTCTTTCACAGTCCACCAAGTTCGAGGCCACGAAAGTAATCAGGCCGTCCTCGACGGCCCGGCGCGCCTCGTCAAGCTCGCGGGTCTTGGCCGGGATCAACTCGGCGTCGAACATGCGCACGGTTTCGCGCGAAGTCTCCAGCCGGCCCGTAAGTTCCTTGAGTTCAGTCTTGAACCTGCCGTAGCTCTGCGCACTCTCTGTGAGTCGCTGCCCGGCGTCCGCCTTGAGTTCCGCCAGGCGCGCCTCGGTTTTGATGATGCTCTCTTTCTCGGTAGCGGCCCGGTGCTGCATGCCCGCCAACTGCTTCGCAAGCGCCGTGGCCTTTCGTTCCAGGGGCCAGATTGTCGTTTCCGCGGCGGGTGTCAGGGTCTCAAGGTAGGTGTTCATTGTCGGTTCTCCATGTCTGGGGCGCTCGGTTTCGGTTTGCCGGCGGCGCGGGCCACGTTGGCCCGGTGTATCCAGCCGACCAACTTCTCGGTGATCTCTGCGCGCAACTCCGTATCCACGTCCGGGTTGTTGACGAACTCCTGGAACTGCTGAATCGTCTGCGCCGACGCGCGCAGCGCGTGCAGTTCCTTCTCCATCATCGGCATCAGGGCGTCATAGTCGCCTTGCGCGTGCAGGCGCTGCATCTTCAACCCGGTCAAGTGGTGCGGCGCAGGATCGCCGGTAGGCCCTTCACCCTCGAAACCCAACTCGTGCAGGGTGTCGATTTCCGCCTCAATGTCCTGCGCCAGCATGTCCTTCTTGGCGTCCACGGCAGCCAGGGCCGCTTCGCAGGCGCGGGTTGTCGGCGACTTCCCGGCGTCCGGGCGCTGGGCATAGATTTCATGCAGCGCCGCCGTCGCCCGCGTCATAGCCGCGTGTTGAGGATGGTGGCCGTTGGTGTAGGCGTGCGTCACGTCACAAGCCGCCGCCGCGTGTATCTTGTCCAGCGCCGCCTTTGCCGCGTCGGGCGTCATGCCTTCGGGGATCGTCGGAATCTCAGCGGGTTCCATGGGTCAACTTCCTTTCTGGTCAACGGGTGCTTGTGCCGGTGTCGCCGGCCCGGTCAGCGCAAGAGCATCGCCGGCAACGTAGGTGGCAGCCATGAAGGCCGCCAAGCGCCGGCCCTCGGTAAGCTCCTCGTCGCTGTAGTGCCGCAGCAAGGGCACGTCCAGTTGCACACGCTCGGTCCACATCGAAAGATGCTTGCCCATCAACTCCGTCGCGCGCACGGCCGCCTGAATGTCGCCCTTCTCCATCGCCGCCAGGCGCTCGTTCTCAAGGTCAGTCAGCACCTTGCCCACGGCGACGGTCACAGCCGCATGGTACTCGGCCAGCTTGGCGCGGATCGACGGCCGCCGCCTCAGCTTCCAGCCCGCGTTGTGAGGTTCAACATAGCCCGCGGACTCGGCCGATTTTCGGGCATGGCCAAACGTGGCGCTTTCAGGATTTGCGAACGCCTCGCAAAAGGCCAACTCCTTCGGCGTCAACGGCGGGGCAGTCGCCAGGTCGGCCTCGGTGTCAGTCTCAGATATCGCCAGCGGTTCAACCATGATGTACCTCCTTGGCCTTCTCGTAGGTCCGCGCCTTCATGCCCACGGCGGTAGCCACTTTCTCGCGAGTCTTGGCCTTTTTCTGTGGTGGCAAATTGCCACAACAGATTGGCTTTCTGGTCCGCCGTTCCTTCGCCGCCTTGCGCTCCATCAGCTCAATCCGCTGCCAGCGGTGGGACTCCTTGTAGTCGATGCCGAGGTCGGCAAGAGACGGGGTAACATCGTGTGACCCCGCATCGGCCGGACGCGCGCCGTGTCTCTTTGGCGTTTCTGCCAGTATCTGCCCCGCCCGCCGCTCCGCCCGCAGCACGATCTCCGCACACTGGTTCTGCATGATCATGCTCAACCTCTCGTATGGAGCCACCTTAATGAGTCTCAAGTCCAGTTCTCAAAAACCGATTCTGAGCCCCGCTTAGAGGCTGGCGGACCTAGTAGCGCAGAGACACCCGGCCCCGTTGGGGGTGCAAGGGGGGTCTGGTTTTCCGGGTTCGCCGCGAACCGCCCAGCCACGGGGCGGTCCAGCCACGGCAGCGGCAGGGCTACGGCAGCCTTGCGGCGGCGCTGTCGGCGGGCGGTTCTGGGCCTATAAGGATAAGAACCGTGGCCGGATTCCCCCGGAAATCGGGCGCTTCTTGCGGCAAGCGGTGCAGATTCCGGTGCAGCCGGTGCACCGTTCGCCCGCCGGCAACCGCCCCGCTTGCCCCGGTTGCGCCGCATGAAGTCACCCACGGCCTTGACGGCAGCAGCCCCACGGCAGCCGCCAGCAGCCCCACAAGGACCGTCGGCGGCCGCGCATGAGGCCCTGGGAGTCAAGGCAGCATGTCCCTGGGGGCCGCCAGCGGGGTTATGAGGCCCGCCAGCAGCGCCCCAAGGACCGCGAGAAAGGTCATCAACGTCCGAAACCGGCACAGGCCGGGGCGCACACTGTCTTGCGGCCGTGCCGTCGCGGGCTGTCTGGCCGTGCCTCATTGTGCCATGTCGTGTCAGATTCAAGGGTTAGCTCCCTGTCTGTGCCGCGCCAGTCTTGCCGGCACGGTGCAACACCTTCAGGTGCGGCGGCGCGCGATTTTTCTCACATCAACATCAACTGTACCAGCAAAGGCCACGGCAAGAGCCACGGCACGTCAACAGCCAGCGGCCACGGCGCTACAGGTACTGGTAGTATCTATAGAACGCTTACGTTTTCGTAAGTGGTTCTGACAGTCAAAACCGCAAAACCGCTTACGTTTTCGTAAGTGGTTAGTCATGCACCGCTTACGTTTTCGTAAGTGGGGGCACTAACGTTTTCGTGTGTTGCCTTTTTCGTCCAGCCACGGCCTCGGGGCAGAGTCACAGCCTCAAAGTCAGGCTGGCCGTACCTTCGCCAGCGCTCGCTAATGGCGTACTTGCTCACGTCGCCCTCAAGCCCGCCGCCGTGGTGCGCCACGTCCAAAAAACCCCGCGCCACAAGCTCCGCAAGCGCGCGCCTGAACCGGGGTATTGATATGCCGAAGTCGTGTTTCGCTTCCGCGTAGCCAAAGCGGAGCTCGCCGTTGTTCACGAACTCGAACGGCGTCCGCTTGTGTTGAGGGCCCTTTACCCGGTGCACTTGTAGCCGCAGCCGAAATAGCATGTAGACGTGCGGTGCCAAACCGCCAAGCCCCAGCCAAGCGGGTGACTTGAACATGTCGCGCTCGAGGAACAGCCACGGGGACGCGCGCCGGTCGCCGCTCATGGCATGGTCTCCCACCACAACGGCCCGTGGCGCGTGAAACTGGCCGCGCCAGTAGCGTTTCGTTTGCGCGGGCCAGTCGATAAGCCGTCCGGGCCATGATGGGCTATCCGGCGGTCCGCGCCGAAGAAAGGCCGTCCAGCGCGGGGTTTTTCTTGTGCCGAGTTCATCGGCAGTCCTCAAGTGCCACGTCCGCCGTAGGCATTTGCTCCGGGTTCAAGAACTTCGCCAGCGGTCCCCGGCGGATCGTCGAGGGGCGCTTGCCGAAACGGAAGGGCCACAGGGGGCAGCGCGTTGAGTTCGCGCCGTCGAGGGTGCAAAACTTGATGGCCTTGAAACTGCCGCCGCAGCAGTCGAGGCAGTTCAGGCGGATCGCACCCAAGGGCGACGTGGCCGCGCGGTCAGGCTGCCCCTTGACGACACCCGGCGGCGCTTGCGGCGGGTGCTCAGCGGGCGGCGGGGCGGCGCTCGTGGTCATGACGTCACCCCTTCGGGCTGCGCCGCTTGCCGGCGGCTGTTGACCGTGACGGGCTGCCGCGCCTGCTGGCGGGTCAGGGCGAAGTGCTCAAGGTCCGAAAAGCGGTAGCGTGTCAGCCGGCCGACGTAAACAGGCGAAAGCTCGCCGCTCGCCGTAAGCCTGTGCAGCGTGCGGGTGCTAACCGACAAGGCGCGGGCGGCGGCCGGGGCGTCCAACAACAACGGCGCGATCGGCGGCTGTTCAGGCATGTTCAGCCCCCCGAAGGGCCGTCACCGGGGCGGCGGCGTTCTCTCTGCGCTCGGCCTTAGCAAGTGCCCTACGTAGCGCCCTAGCCGAAGCACTCTCTGGCCCCGCCGTGCACTCGGTGTCCGCCAGGATTCGCCGCAAGGTTGCCACGGGCAAATCCGAAGCCGTCTTGATCTTCTTCGTTCGCTTCATGGTGCGGGCATACTACAACAACGCGCGGACAAGGCGGGGTCGATTGACGTTCGCCGGACACGCGCGAATCGAGAAAAACGGCCCCGGCGCTAGCGCCAAGGGCCTTTTCGCGGGTGCAAATGGACAGTCGATTGACGTTCGCCGGACATGCCGAACGGCGGCTAACGCGGCCGTGTCAGGTCTTGGATCTCCGGCAGAACGTATTTCACAGCGTGCAGGTAGTGGGCTTCGCGCGGTCCCGCTTCTTCCACAGCAGCTACATATTCCGAATCGTCCGCGTGTCTCTTGCGGAAGCGCTCAAGGCGCTTGTGAAGTGTGGGCATCTTCTCTGGCGGCACGTGGAACACCTTGGCTAGGTCCGCCGCGCCAAGAAAGCCGTGCGGATTCTCGGCGGCGCGGTTCCCATCTGGCGGGGGGGCGGGGGCTTTGGCAGCGGTCGCGCACCAGGTGCGCAACTGCCGCAAGCCAACATGGGCGTTGCTTTCACGGGGCGGCAGCGGCGGAAGTCTCGGATCGGCAGCCTTGAGGCGCTCGGCGATTCCCAAGGCCAAGGGGTACACTGTCGCCAGTTCTTTGAGCTTGCGGTTGACTTCGCGGGCACGAATAGGACGTCCAAACGGCGGGGGCTCGTATGCGTAGTTGAGCATCCTAGTTAGGGCTTCGGCAAGGTCTTGAGGCGTCCGGGCGTCCGGGGCAGCTTTCGAGAATAGAAAAGCCATGAGAGTTTCCCTTTCTTGCGTCGGGCCGGCCCGGCTGCAACCCGCGCGAAAGGGAACACGGGCCGCAGCCAGGGCCGCTTGGCCGCCGCTGGCCGGCGGGCGGCCTTCCCGATGGTTCACCAGTTTAGCCGCATCGACGGCCCCACGGAAGGGCCGCGCCCATCACGTGCACGCGGTGCACCGCTTTTTGCACCGCTTTCGGCAGAATCAGTAGGTTTCTCGTTGAAAGTCGAGGGGGCGTCTAGGCCATTGATGCCCAAAATGCTAGCGCCCGGGGCGACTGGTTCCGGCCCGCGGGCGCACCGGCCCATCCTAATCGGCCCTCGGCCGGCTTTCAAGGAGAAAGGACCCGCCGCGCGGCGTCGGGCTTCCCGGCGGCCAGCAGCTTACGCGCTTCTTCAAGGATGCTCGCCTGCTCGGGGGTGAACGGCACCGCATCGCCGGACGCCGGCGGTTGATATCCGAGGCGTGCAAGGAGGAGCGCCGTCAGCTCTGTCACGCCATCGCCCAGCAGGGCCGAGACCCCCACCGCGCCAGACTCGGCAAGCGCCAGGTCGACCTTGTTCCATACCGCCAAGGCGCGCGGGCCCAAGGCGCGGAGCGTCGCCTGGTCCTCGGCGCAAGGGCCCTCAACCGCGTCCAGGAGGTAGAGCACAAGCGAGGCGCGGGCCAGTTCGCGGCGGGCCCGCTCGACCCCAAGCCGCTCGACCTCGTCGTGCCCTTCGCGGAGGCCCGCTGTGTCGACCAGCACCACCTGCACCCCGTCGAGCGCCGCGTCGGCCTCGACGTAATCGCGCGTCGTGCCGGGCGCGGGCGACGTGATCGCCCGGTCCGCGCCCACGAGGCGATTGAGGAGCGTGCTCTTGCCGACGTTGGGGCGACCGGCAATCACGATTCGCGGCGGGTCGGCCAGGAAGCGGCCGGCGTGGTGCCAGCGCGACAGAAGCGCGTCGAGCGACTCGCGGGCCGCGGCCAAGCCCCCGGACTTGAGGTCCTCGCCGATCTTCGCCAACGCGCGGGCCAGCGCGCCATGGAGCTGATCGAGAAGGACGCGGGCGGCCAGGGGCGTCCGCGCCGTGCGGAGCAGGCGGCGGGCCTCGCGGTCGATCCGAGGCACGCCCTCGATTTCCAACAGTCGGTCGGCGTCGACCTGCTCGAGGCCGAGTTCCGCCAGCCGACGCGCCACGGCCGCCACGGCCGCGGGGCCGCCGTGACAGTTGACCTCGAAGATCGGCCCATCGTTTAGCCGTCGCCGGTACGGCGACGACAAACAAACGCGGCCGTGCCGGCTGCGGCTAAACGATGCGGCGGCGGGCTCGGGTAGCACGGTCACGCGCCGTTGCGTGGCCGTGCTTTGGCTCGCCGACTCATGCGTGGCGAGGCGACAAAGGATGATCTCGTCGAGCGCCCGCCCGTCGGGATCGATGATGTGGCCGTAGGCGAGATGACCCGGGGGTGGCATGGCCACGGCGTTGTTCCCGTGGGCATGCTCCTGAGCCGCCGAAGCATGCCCACGCGGCGTCGGCGTCGGCATGCCGCCCGGGGAATCAGACGAAGCGCCAGCCTTCGCACGCGCCGGCCGGAAGCAGGCCTTCAGCGCCCCCACGGCGCCGGGGCCGACGCAACGGAGGACTGCGATGCCGCCGCGACCCGGCGGCGTCAGGATCGCAAACGCCGACCGCTCGGACGTGCTCATTGCTTCTGCCACTCGCGATAGGCGACGAGGAGACCTTCGAGGACGAGATCCGGGCGGACCTCGCGACAGTCGGGCAGCAGATGCGCCGCGACGCGGGCGGCATCGCCTCCCGTCAGAACCACCTTGGCCCCGGGGCCGACGACCCGGCGGGCGCCGTCGATGAGGCCGGTTACCGCCCCGGCGGCGCCGTGAATCACACCTGCCGCGATGGCCTCCTCGGTGCTCCGGCCGACCGCGGGCGCCGCCGCCGGCAACGGAATCTCGGGCAAGAGCGCCGTGCCCGCCGAGAGGGCCCGGGCCGCCATGCTGAGACCGGGCAGGATCGCCCCGCCGAGGAAGATGCCGTCGCCCCGTACCGAGTTCACGGTGATGGCCGTGCCGAAGTCGACCACGATGCACTCGGCCCCCGCGCGGTGGGCAAGACTGCCCACCGCGCTATCGCGGACGCAGCGGTAGGCGGCCAGCGCGCCAAGGAGCCGATCCACGCCGACGCGCTCGGGGGCTTTGACCGCGGCGCCTATGGGAACGGGGAAATCGCGGCGGGCCACGGCGGCCGGCGGCAGGCCCAGGTCTGTCAGCAGGCGCTCGAGCCGCTCAAGGGCGGGCGGGTTGACGGAGGCGACGGCGATCGGAATCGGCGCGCCGCCTTCCTTGCCGATCCGCGCCAGGACGTCGTGCAGCTCCTCGAGCTGACCGACGGGCACGCGGCGCACGGGGCCGAGCACGCCGTCCGTCGCGAGGACGGCGGCGGCGGTGGAGTTACCGAGCGTGATAGCCAGGACGGCGGACATTCACACATCCTCCTCGCCGGTGTGCTTACGCTTCGGCTTCCTGGGAGAAAAAGAAGAAACAGGTTCACCACAGAGAACACGGAGAGCACAGAGAAAGAAGAGTTAGAGATAAAACTCAACGCTTATTCTTCTTGTCTCTCTTTGGCTCCTTGTCTCTCTTCTCCTTCTTGTCTCTCCGCCTCACTCTGTTCTCTGTGCTCTCTGTGGTGCAGTCTTTCTTTGCCGCTGCCGCTGCCGATTTCGGCGGCGTGCCGCGCTCCGCTTCCGGGGCTTCCGGCTTAGCGGCTTCGGGCTGCCTGAGGTGCGGCGGAAGCACGCGCGGCATCTCGGGCGGCGGCACCTTCTTGGCGTTCAGCTCGTCCAGGACGTCGAGGATCGCCTTGACGAGGCGCGCGAGGCCCGCGCCGGTGGCGCTCGAGATGGCGAGGGCGGGCTTGCCGATGGCCTTGGAGAACTGGCGCCGCGGCGAGTCGTCGCCCGGCAGAAGGTCGGTTTTCGTCAGGACGACGATCTCCGGCTTCGCGGCCAGTTCGCGGCTGTAGGCGGCCAGCTCGGCCCGGATGGTCCGGTACGCCTCGGCGGGGGCCTGGTGCGTGTGCGGCTCCATCTCCACCAGGTGCACGAGCACCCGCGTGCGTTCGACGTGGCGGAGAAACTCGTCGCCCAGGCCGACGCCCTTGTGGGCGCCCTCGATGAGACCCGGCAGGTCGGCCATGACGAACCGCCGCTCGGGGCCAGCCTCGACGATGCCGAGGCTGGGATTGAGCGTCGTGAAGGGGTAGTCGGCGATCTTGGGGTGCGCGGCCGACAGGCGCGCGAGCAGCGTGCTCTTGCCCGCGTTGGGCAGGCCCACGAGGCCGACGTCGGCAATGAGTTTGAGCTCAAGGCGCAGGCGCCGCTCCTCGCCCGGCGTGCCGGGCTCGGCGAACCGGGGCGTCTGGTTGGTGGAGGAGGCGAAGCGGGCGTTGCCGCGGCCGCCCTTGCCGCCGCGGGCGATGACCACCTCCATGCCCTGCTGGTTGAGGTCCTTGAGGAGGAGGCCGAGGGTCTTGTCGTAAACCAGCGTGCCCGGGGGCAGGTCGATGACGAGGTCGCGGCCGGCGGCGCCGGACATGTCCTTGGAGCCGCCCGGCTCGCCGACCTCGGCCCGCCAGTGATGGTGGCCGCGGACGTCGAGGAGGGTGTCGAGGCCGGGCCTGGCGCGGAGGATGACGCTGCCGCCGTCGCCGCCGTCGCCGCCGTTGGGTCCGCCGCGGGGTGTGCCGGCCTCGCGCCGGAACCTGACGGCGCCGTTGCCGCCGTCTCCGGCCTTCACGTAGATTTCGGCTTCGTCGACAAACATGACCGTCCCCAGCCTGCGGCGCCGTTTCACAACCTATCAGAACGATGTGGGATAGACAAGTGGCGTGCGGCGCCGGGTGCCATGCCTGGTACCCCAGCGTTACTTTGACTGGTGCGCGGTGGGTCTCCTGACCCACCGCGCGGCGATTGCCCCCCAGCGGCGAGATAACGCAGGTGCGCGGCGGGTCGGGAGACCCGCCGCGCGATGTGGCGCTGTAATACTGGGCATGCCACCCGCGAAGTAGCGTATCACGCCCGAAACAACACGGCCCGAGGCGTGATGCCCCGGGCCGCGATTTCCCTGCGGGTGCGTCCTACAGGACGCTGACCTTCTTGCCGTGGAAGTGAACCTTGCCGGCCGCGAGGGCGAAGAGGGTGTCGTCGCGGCCCTGGCCCACGTTCCGGCCGGGCAGGAACTTCGTGCCGCGCTGCCGGATGATGATGCTTCCCGTCGAGACGGTCTCGCCGCCGTAGGCCTTCACCCCGAGGAACTGGGGGTTGGAATCGCGGCCGTTACGGGTCGAACCTTGTCCCTTCTTATGCGCCATGACTCGCACTCCTTCTGCTTCAGAACCATCGAAGACCGGGAATTATACCACGGATGCGGCCACCTGCAAGTCCTTTTTGGCGGCCTGGCGATTGTTGTCTCGACGCGAGTGCGGGGCGCGACCTATCGCCACGTCCACGCCTTCTTGGCGAAGAGCGGCGGGTCTTGGTTCAGCCACCACTGGTCGCCGGGCAGCTTGTAGGTGAGCGTGAGGGTCTTGCGGAGGATGAGCATCTTGTCCGCCGGGGGCGAATCGGGCTTGGCCTGCGGGTTCGGACGCTCGATGTACTGGCCGGAGAGGCCGCCGACGAAGATCGTGAAGTTCTCGGTCTCGCGCGGCATGGGGCCGAAGATAGCGACGCCCGTGCGGGCGTTGTCCTCGCCGGGCAGGACCTTGCCGATCATCTGCACGGCGTTCTCGAGGAAGCGTATCTTGCGAGACTTCTTGATGGCCTCAAAGACCGATGGGTAAACGCCCGCCCGCTGGAGGCTCGTGTTCGTGGCGTACAGGGTGAACGCCGGGACGAAGTTGTGCTCGGCCGCGGTCCGGTTGGTGACCGTGTAGACCACGTACCAGTACATCTGCTGGCCGAGGCCCGGCGTGTTGACGATGATAGGCTGGGGGTTCTCGTAGGTGAAGTCGAGGGTCCAGTTCTGGCCCTTGACCTCGGTGGCATCGACGTTGTCGGGGTTGCCGGCCTCGAGGGCCTTCTCGGCCACCTTGGCGGGGTCGATCTCCTCTGCGGCAAGGACGGGAGTGACCAGCACGAAGAAGCCCACGAGAGCGCCAAACAGCCATAGGCATGGACGCATCATAGTCGTGCTCCCCGAGCCCGCCGCGGAAGCAGCGGGTGACTCTCCCCTTCGGCATCTCCCGCCGCTTCCGCAGCGGGCCCGGCCAACGTGGAAGAAGATATCGAGCGTCGGTCCGATTCTCAACACTTTTCTCGGCGTGTTGGCAATGTCTCTGATAGGGTGTCGAACCCACCACGCGGTCGCTCGCCACGGCGAGTTTTCGACTTCGGCTCCCCGCCAAGAAGCTGTTTCAGAACCGGCGATAGCGCGGTGGGCAGTCTTGCCCACCGCGCGTACGCGCCCGCATTCTCGCGGCGGGCCAGACTGCCCGCCGCGCTACGCAGCGCTGCGATCTTACGAAGAACGCGGTCGCCTACGGCTCCCCGCTAAACGGGCGGCGTCACTGCCTCATGCCCCCCAATCTGCAATCTGCAATTGTCTTACTCCGCCCCGGCAATCTGGACGTCCTGGATGCGGACGGTGGGCATGAGGGCGCCGGGCTCTTCGCGGGCGTCGCTCGAGACGGCGTCGAGGTGCGCGAGGAGGTCGAAGATGTTGCCGCCGATCATGGCGCTTTCGACGGGGTGGACAAGCTGGCCATCCCGGATGAGGAACCCGAAATCGATGGAGGCCGAGATGTCGCCGCTGGCGGGGTCGGCCCGCAGTTCGCCGCTCTCCAGGTAGATCCCCTCGCGGACCTCGCGGAGGATCTCGGCCGCCGGCCGCTCGCCCAGGGCGGGCCGGAGGTTCGTGGCGCTGATGCCGCCGGAATGCGTCCCGTGCCCCGTGCTCTCCGTGCACGCCTTGCCGGCGGTGTAGGAGTTGTGCAGGAGGCTGACGAGCCGCCCGCGGTCGATGACGGTCAGCCGCCGCCGGCGGGTCCCCTCGCCGTCGTGGGCGCCGCTGTGGAGGCCGCGCGGGATCAGGCCGTCGTCGACGAGCGTCAGGTGCGGGCTGCCGATGACCTCGCCGAACCGGTCGCACAGGTAGCTGCGGCCGCGCTGGATGCTCTCGGCGTTGGCCGCCCCGACGACGCCTCCCAGGAACCCGTACGACGCCAGCGGCCCGAGGACGAGCGTCATGCGGCCGGACTTGATCCGCTTGGCGCCCAGGAACCGGCGGGCGCTGAGGACGGCGCTCGTGCCCACGTCTTCCAGGCGGCAGTCCGCCAGGAACCGGCCGAAATCGAAATCGTAGAAGAACCCGACGTCGCTGCCGCGTTTCACCAGCGCGTCGATCGAGGCGCCGACGTCGGTGCCGCGCACCGCGAGGGCGATGCCCGTCGAGGTGGCGAGGGCTCCCTCGCCGACCGACAGGCCGACGTTGCCCGAGAGGTTGACGTCGGGCTCCAGGGCCTTGGCGGCCTCGAGGTTGGCGGCGGCGATGCGCACGACGTCGGCCACGCCCATGCCGGCGACGCGGTCGTCGAACAGGCCCTCGACCTGGGGCGCGGGGTCGGGCGCGGGGAGGCGCTTGAAGTCCGGGTCGGGCGTCGCTTCCTTCGCCAGCGCGACGGCCCGCTCGACCGCCTCGGCGATGTCCGCCGGGTCGCGGCCGCTGACGGCGGCGTAGCCCATGCCGCCGCGGACGAAGACGCGGATGGCGAGGTCCTCGCCCTGGCCGGCGTCGGCGGTCTTGATGCCCGTCTTCTCGATCGTGACGGAGATGTCGCGGCCGGTGCCGGCCGACACGTCGCACCACTCGGCGCCGAGGCGCACCGCCCGGGCGACGCTGTCTACGCAGAGTTCGAGATAATTGATATCGCTCATTCTTCGGCGTGGCCCCCGACGACGACGTCGCCGACGCGGGCGTGCGGCCCGCCGCAGTCCGTCGGCGCCGACTGCCCCTCCTTGCCGCACATGCCCGGCATCTTCATCTCGAAATCGTCGCCCACGGCGTCGATCTTGCGGAGGGTGTCGAGCGTCATGCTCGAGATCGAGACGTCGCGCAGCGGGTCGCCGAGCCGGCCGCGCTCGATCATGCGGGCCTGGCCCGCGTGGCAGATGAACTGGCCCTTCTGGACGAAGACGTAGCCCCAGTGGCCGTCGAGCAGGTAGATGCCGCGCTCGACGCCGCGGAGCATCTCCGCCAGCGGCACCGTGCCCCGCTCCATGAACGTGTTCGACATGCGGACGATGGGCCGGCAGTCGTAACTCTCGGCGCGGCCGCTGCCCGTCGGCCCGGTCTTGAACTTGGCGGCGGTCTCGAGGCTGTGAAGGAAGCCCACGAGGCGCCCCTTCTCGATGATCGGCCGGCGGCGGCCCGGCGTGCCCTCGGAATCGTAGGCGTAGGAGCCGAACGCGCCGGCCACGGTCGAGTCGTCGTAGATTGAGACGGTCGGCGGGGCCAGCTCGTCGCCGAGCCGCCCCTCGAGGATGCTCTGGCCGGCCCAGACGGCGTCGGCCTCGGCGTTGTGGCCCAGGGCCTCGTGCACCAGCAGGCCCGTGATCGACGGGTGGAAGACGACGGCGAACCGACCGGCCGGGGCGGGGCGGGCCTTGAGCAGGGCGAGGGCCTTCCGGGCGGCCGCCACGCTGAACTCGTCGGGCTCCGTCCGCCGCAGGATCTCAGCGCCGCCGAGGATGCCGCGATGCTCCATGCCGCGCTGGCGGATCGTGCCGTCCGACGCCACGAACAGGCACGTGACGACGGCGCGGGCGCCGGCCGTCCGGATGAGCGTGCCGGCGGTGTTGGCGAGGACCTCGTCGCGCACGCCGTCAGAGTAGCTGACGATGGAGTTGACGACGGCGTCGCCGCCGACAGAGCGGCCGCTGTGCTCGTACTCCAGCAGCCGCGCGATCTTCTCCTTGACGGGCATCGCGCCGGTGGCGATCTCCGGCAGGCGCCGGTCCTCGGCCACCACGGGCGCCGTCTCGGCGATCATGGCCGGGTCGCTGACGAACTCCTGCGACGCGCGGGCCAGGGCCAGGGCGTCGTCGACGCACTGCTCGCCGCGGCGGCGCTCGAGGCTGTCGGCCGAGGCGAACCCCCAGCACCGCCCCACGAGCACCCGCACGCCGACGCCGCGGTCCGTCGAGGCCGCCAGCTTGTCGGCCCGGCCGTCCTGCACGAGGATGCTCTCGGCGCGCCGATGCAGCGCGCGCACGTCGGCAAACGCCGCGCCGCGGCGCTTCGCCAGATCACACAGATATCGTGCGAGGTCTTCCATGGTCAGGCGCTCGAGCCATTGTTTATCATAGGGCGCTGAGAGTCGTCACGGCCCGCTACGTCTTCTGGCTGCACCCCCCAGACGATTGCAGATTGCAGATTGCAGACTGGCCAACAGCCGTCTTGAGGCCTTTGCCTTTCAATCTGCAATCTGCAATTCTTTGACTCGCTTCGCTCGCCCGGAATGACAACGCTCATATGAATAGTCGCCGCGAAGCTGCTGAATCATCGCCGTGTTATTACGGCTTCGCCGGGGCCTTCGCGGGGCCGGGCTTCGCCGGGGTTGCCGGCGTGGCCTCGGGCTTCGCGGGCGCGGCGGGCGGCTCGAACAGGAGCCGCACGGTTTCAAACCCCTTGGATTTCGGCATCGTAAAGACAAATGTGCTGAGGGCGCGATCCCGGGGGGCGGCGAACGCAAACGTCGCGCCGTCGGCGAGGTAGTGCCCGGGCTTTGAGTCCTGGCCGGGGGCGAAGCCGACTTTCCCGAGCACCACCTTCGGCGCGGTCGAAAGCTGGACGATACTCTCCTTCGTGGACTCCTCTCCGGCCTTGGTCGCGCCGTAAATCAGCGGCGGTTTGTGGATCTTCTCGCCCAGATTGGTCACGAGAAGGAAGTCGGCGCTGTCGATGGTCCGCGGCAACTTGACGACAGGCTTGAAGAGGAGGGTCACCTTCACGAAGTCCTCATCCGCCGGCGGCTTCATCTGCGGGAAGCCGTCGAGCGTGTCGCGGCGCACGACGCCGAGCACGCGCAGGTCGACGTCGTCGACAACGCGCATGCGGTCCGTTATCAGCGCGAGCCCCTTGTCCTCGACCGTCGACACGCGCCGGGGCAGCGGGCCGGCCATCCAGTACTGCCGCCAGCGAACGGCCTGGTACCGCCGATACCAGTCGCAATAGAGAACGGCGTCCACGGGCCCCGTTTTCGGCAGGTTGGAGAACTCCGGCGGCGGATACACGTCGCCGTAGCGGCGGTGGAACGTCGAAGCCTCGGACCCGAGAGGCGCGGCGGAGAGGTACCCGAAGAAGGTCAGGGCCCCGCGGTCCCAGGAAAGCCACAGCGGCTCGCCCTTGTTGAGGCTGTCGAGGTGCGCCTCGTTCTCGGCGGGGGTGTAGTCGAACGGCGAGTAGCCCAGGATGTCCGGGGCCAGCGGAAGCATCTGGGCGAGCACCAGGCAGAGGCCGACACACAGGTACCCGGTCGCGAGGCCCACGACCCCTCCGCCCGGGAAGTTGATGTAGTACGGGAACGCAGGCTGGTTCGGCAGGAACTGATCGCACGCCATGCGCAGGCCCATGAACACCAGGCAGAACACGAGCCACAGGAAGAACGCATCGCCGGCGTAGTACCAGAGGCTGGTGGGGTCGTTCGAGGCCCCGATTCCCGCCAGCGGGCCGCACAGGCCGAAGGCCAGGGTGCCCGCCACGATGCACGCGATGAGGATCTGCACCGCCCGGTACACGCCCTGTACGGCGCTCATGTACGCCACACCCAGCGTGGCCGCGAGGGCCAGAATATTCAGGAGCACGGTCGTTGCCTTCCCTATCGCCTAGTCCCAGGTCCCCTCGTTGCCGTTATTGACGCGGTCGCCTGCGGCTCCCCGCTAAACGGGCGGTCACGTTTCCAGCTTGATGGCGCGGAGCACCTCTTCGATGCTGGTCCGGCCTTCGATCACCAGCCGCAGGCCTTCTTCCTGGAGGTTGCGCATCCCCAGTTTGCGGACGTGGGTCCGCAGGTCGGTCAAGGCGCTGCGCCCGATCATCTCGCGGGCGTCGTCGTCGATCGGCATCAGCTCGAAGATGCCCGTCCTGCCGATGAACCGGTCATTGTGGCAGCGCGGGCAGACGACCACCTTGCCGTCCTTCATCACGGCCCGCGTGGGCGCGCGGTAGAGCACGTCGACCTTCTGGTTGCCGAGGTTCGCCTTGCGGACGAACTCGGGGTTCGGCCGGTAGGCCTCGCGGCACTCGGGGCATAGGAGGCGCACCAGCCGCTGGTTCAAGACGATCTGGAGCCTCTGGGCGAGCGGGTCGCGCGAGCCGAACAGGGCTCCCACGCGCGTCAGGGCCTGGGCGGTGTCGGCCGCCCGGATGCCGATGACGACGGTGTGCTCGTTGGTGGCCTCGGCCAGCATCTGGGCCACGTCGGCCAGGTAGAGCGAATCGATGCCGATGACGTCGGGCTCCATGCGGATGCGGCTGCGGACCTCGGCGGTGGCCGCCGGCGGGTCTTCCTGGCGGAGCGCCACGTGCTGGACGTTCTCGATTTCCACCTCCGGGTGCGGCTCGAAAATGATCACGTTATTGATGTAGCGGTCAAGGCTGCGGAGGCAGGCGTGCAGGGTCATCGTCAGGCCGGAGTCTTTTGGCGAGGACAGGAGGACCAGCCCCGGCTTCTGGGCCAGCGCTTTCTTGAGGGCCGCCTGGTGCTCGGCCGCCAGGCCCAGGTCCTCGAGGCGCCGCTGGCTGGTCGCCAGGTCGATGATGCGGACCGCGATCTGCTCGCCCTTGACGGTGCCGGCGGTCTTGACGCGCAGGTCGAACGTCTGCCCGGAGAGAACGGCGCGGAGGCGCCCCTCCTGGGGCTTCCGCGTCTCCTGGGGATCGAGGCTCGCGAGGCGCTTGATGGCCGCCGGGAAAAGGTCGGCCACGGGCGGCTCGACGTCGCCCCCGGCCACCATCTCGCCGTCGATGCGGAACCGGACGTCGCCCTTCTGCCCGTGGGCGACGAACGCCGCC
>Ga0315286_10000512_pt1 | contig 32666 bp, 26 predicted proteins | sample YL17G10_0_MG_FD_205038 | JGI IMG/M metagenome (GOLD analysis project Ga0315286, IMG submission 205038) | Sediment microbial communities from Yellowstone Lake, YNP, Wyoming, USA - YL17G10_0 | ecosystem: Environmental > Aquatic > Freshwater > Lake > Sediment | place: USA: Wyoming | collected... | reverse complement strand
GCCTTCGACGCCCGGTTCATCGGCCTGACCGAGAACGCGGGCGTTCCCGCTGCTGGCGACACGACCCTCTCGGGTGAGATCACGACCGGCGGCTGCAACCGTGCGCTGGGCGCCTACGCTCATACCCCCGGCGCGGCGACCTACACGATCAGCAAGTCGCTCAGCGTCGGCGCCTCGTTCCCGGCCATCCAGAAGGGCGCCCTGTTCACGGCTGCGGACATCACCGCCGCCGGGATCATGGCGTTTGAGGCGGAGCCTGCCGCCGACGCCAACGTCATCAACGGCGACACCCTCGTGGTGACGTGGACCGTCACCCTCTCCGGGTAGGCCCGTCATGGCCTTCGCGATCTTCTTCGAGCCAGAGGACGCCAGCCAGATCGCGGGGAGCATCAACGCGGCGACGCTCCCCGTCGCTCTCCGCAACGAGGGGCGCAAGTATTGGAACGGTGGCCTGAAAGATTGGGCCACCGCTCCGGTCGGCGCGCCTCCGGGCGACCTCGCCTGTCCCCTCTGCCGCACGCTCGTCATGGACGGATCGGGCCTCACCCTCGCCGCCTTCATCGTCCTGTGCCAGCAGGTCGGCGCCTTCATCGGGTCCGGCACGGTGGCCGGGCACTACCTTGAGAAGCTGGCCGTGGAGATGGCGCAGACCGGCGTCGAGCCGTGGCCGCCCGCGTGAGGCGCTGATCCGTGGCCGTCACGTTCATGTGCGGGTTTGAGTCTGCCGCCGCGCTCGTTGACCTTGGCCCGGGGTCGGGGTATGTCCTGGCAGGCACCTACGCGTACAGCGCGACTCAGGCCCGGACGGGCACGCGTTCGATGCGCTTCAACCCGGCGTCGGTTGCGAATGGCTCCCTACAGATCGCCCATGTGCAGGACTACTTCCACTTCGGCTTGTACGTCGCCAGTTTGCCGAGCATCGACCGTTGCATCGCCGGCAACCCCATAGGGGGCAGACTGAATGTTCGCCTGACAAGTGCTGGCGCCCTCGCCGTCTACCTCAACACGACGCTGATCGGAACGTCCTCGGCCGCGTTTGCCTCGCCGGGCTGGCATTGGGTCGGCATTCGACAGGTCACCGGCACCAGCGTCGTGTTCCTCCAGATCGACGGCGTAGACGAAGTCTCAGGCACGGCCACCATCACGACCGACTTCTACAATGTCGGGTTCATGAACAACGAAGCGTCCGCCGCTGACATCTACATGGACGATGTGATCCGCGACGACGCGGGCTTCCTCGCCCCCTCCAAGGTCGCACTGCTCCTGCCGATCAGCGACAACGCCCGCGCCACACTCTGGACCGGCGGCACCGGTGGCACGACGAACCTCTACGACGCGGTGAACAACACCCCGCCCGTCGGCTCCGCAACCGAGAGCGACACCACGCAGATCGAACACGCGGGCGGCGCGGCTGGTAGCACCGATGCCTACGACGCCAACCTGACGACGTACAGCACGGCGGGGGTTGGCTCAGGCGACACGGTGCTCGCGGCTCAGGCGCTCATCGTGTGGGGCGAGGACATCAGCACCGGCACGAAGCTCCTGACCTACCGCATTGACAGCAATCCCCTTTTTGCCGGCGAGTCCAGCATCGACGTGTCCACCAGTGACGGCAGCGGAGCGGTTGGTACCTACGGCGCCAGCCCGGACTACTGGAACGAGAGACGTTCGGCCATCAAGACGACCGGGTTGGTCATCGACACCGACATAACCCTCGGCACGTCCCCGGTCTTCCACGTCGTCCGTCCCGAGACGGCATCCCGCGTGGCGTCTGTCTGCTTCATGGGGATGTACGTCGCGTGGACGCCCTACGTCGCGCCGCCCGCCTCCGGTCCACCGATCCAGCCCAAGGTCTACCCTCAAATCCTCGTCCAGTAGGAGGTCGTCATGCCCCAGCGATACACGGTGGTCATGGAGAACCAGACCATCGTCGCGGACGCCACGCTGGCGATCATCCACGCGGCGGCGGCGTGGGGCACGGCGGGCTGCCTCCTTGAAGTCACCCGCGTCACCGTGAGCCAGCAGGGCACCAGCACGTCGCAGCAACTCGGCATCATCATCGGGCGCAAGGTGACGGCCTTCGGGACCTACACCGCGACGACCCCGACCCCGCACGCGCTCGGCGCTGCGGCCTCCGGTATCACCGGCAAGACGGACGGCGCGGCGGCGGGGGCGGGGACCGACGCCAGCGCGGAAGGGGCGGGGACCGTGACCCCCGTCCAGGTCGAAGGGTTCAACAACCTGTCGGGCTACCTGTGGGTTCCGACCCCGGAGGAACGGCTGCTCATCGGGCCGGATCAGGCGGTCATCGTCAAGATCCGGGGCACGCCGACGACGCTGACCGGCTGGAACTGCACGATCACCTACATCGAACACGCGTAGGCTCGCGCGATGGCGCGAGGGCTGTTCCGTCAGGCACCGCAACCGCAGGTCCCGCGTCACGTCGTCCCCGAGAGCGGCGCGGCGGGGCCGATCACGCTCGCCTTCGCGGACTCCACCACGACGAGCGACGCGTGGGGCCGCGCCCTGACGGTTGCCCGCGACTGGGCCGACACGGCGACGGTGGCGACGGCATGGACGCGCGCGCTGACGGCGCCGCGGGCATGGGCCGATGCGGTCACGGTGGCGACCTCGTGGACGCGGGTCGTCACGGCGTACCGCGCGTTCGCTGACTCCCTCGCCGTCTCGACCGCATGGACCCGCGTTCTGACCCTCGCCAGGACGACGAGCGATGCCGTGACCACCAGCGACGCGTGGACCCGCACGGCGACCCTCGCTCGCGGGATCGCGGACTCCGTGACCACCTCTGACGCGTGGACGGCCATCAAGATCCGGGCGATGGCCTTCTCCGATGCCGTGACGAGCTCCGACGCATGGACGAGAACGCTCACCCTCTCTCGCGCCATCGCGGACAGCGTGAGCGTCTCGAGCTCGTGGGCGCGGGTGCTAACTGCGGCTCGCGCATGGGCTGACGCGGTCACAGTCTCGACGAGCTGGACGCGCGTCCTGACCCTTTCGAGGGACCTGGCGGATGCCGTGACGATCTCGACGGCGTGGGTCCGGGTCGTTGCCTTCGCCCGGGCGTTCTCCGACAGCGTGACGACATCGGACGCGTGGACCCGCGTCGGAACCTTCGGGCGCGCCTTCGCAGACAGCGTCACGGCCAGCGCGGATCACATCCTCGAGAAGCTCGGCACTCTCAAGTACCTCGACTTCGCTGATGCCGTCACGTCGTCGGACGCCTGGACCCGCGCCCTCACGCTGGCGCGATCGGTGGCCGATACAGTCACGACGGCCGACGCGTGGACCGGCATCAAGATCCGGCTCATGGCCTTCGCGGACGCGGTGGCCGCGAGCGACGCGTGGGGCCGCGCCCTGACGCTGACCCGCTCCGTGGCCGACAGCGTCTCCGTCTCGACGGCATGGACCCGGGTGCTCACTCTGCCGAGATCGTTCTCCGACGCGGTCACGACGAGCTCCGCGTGGACGCGAGCCTTGACTCTGGCTCGAGGCGTCTCTGACACGGTCACGGTTGGTACGGCGTGGACGCGAGTTGTTGCACTTTCCCGCAGCTTCGCGGACACCGTGACCGTGGGAACCTCGTGGGTCCGCGTCCTGACGGCAGTCCGCAGCTTCGCGGACACCGTGACCGTGGCGACCGACGCGACCTTCGTCAAGCTGGGCCAGAAGGTGCTCGACTTCGCGGACGCCGTGACGAGCTCCGATGCGTGGACCCGGGTGTTCACCGGGGCCCGGGCGTTCGCGGATGCCGTCACCAGCTCGGATGCGTGGGTCGGGCCCCGGACACTTGTCCGGACCTTCGCGGATGCGGTGAGCGCCTCAACCGCGTGGACGCGGACGCTGGTGGCCGTCCGCACGTTTGACGACGCGGTAGGCGTTTCCGACGCGTGGAGCCGGGCGGTGACGCTCGTCCGCTCGTTCGCGGACAGCGTCTCGATCTCGGACCTGTGGGAGCGGATCTCGGTCAAGATCGCCGGCTTCACCCGGAGCGCGACCGGCGCGATCATCCCCAACGCCCAGGTCGACGTGTTCGTCTCCGCCAGCAACGTGTTCTACACGTCGACGGTGAGCGACATCTACGGCCACTACGAGGTCACGGTCCTGCCCGGGGTCGGCTACTTCATCGTCGCCTACGACCTGGGCGGCGATGTGTACGGCGTCACCGCCCGGGATCTCGAGGGCGCGTGATGGACGTGTTCCTCTACCCGGAGGCGGCCAGCCGGTTCGACATCATCCTGTGTCACGGGCTGCGCTCCGCCGCGATCGTCGTGCAGGAGACGCCGTGGGCCGGGAGCGGCTTCCGGCGCCAGAAGCGGATCAAGGTTCCCGACGAGCTCCCGCCCGTGGCCGTCTCCCTCCACGAGGCTCTCGTCGACCGCTACGGGGAGACAACCGGCAAGGAGGTCTGGAGCAAGATGCTGGTCGGCCGCGAGGGCCCCTTCGGGGAGGGCATGAAGTACGACCCCGACAAGAAACGCGTCGCCCGCAAGCTCGAGGACGCCGGGCTCGGGGAGCTCGTGGAATGACCACCCTGGCCGAGTTCGTCCACGCCGTCCTCTACATCGCCTACGGCTTCGTCTGCATCTTCCTGCCGATGGCCGTGATCTTCTTCGTCCTGGGGCTCATCAAGTGACCCCGGCCGAGCGGGTGGCCGGATCGTTCTGTCTCCTCGCCCGCCACCGGGGCTCCGCCACGGCGACCCACCCCGTCCGCTGCCGGTTCTGCGACATCGACCTGCCCCAGCTCGAGGCGGATGTCCACTCCGGCGACGGGACGGACTTCGCCTCCTTCATGCAGCTACCGGAGCGCCGGCGCCGGGAGATGGTGCAGGGCGCGGCCGCGATCCCCATTGCATCCTGGATGGACGGCCTCTAGACTCGTCCGACGAACAGCAAGGAGCCCGGCGATTGCTCACCGGGCTCCCGTCGCGGCTTCTTGGTTCCGCTGCGGCGCCATATTCACCCTCCGACACAGTTTGTGTCAAGGGATCGCCGTAAATCCCAGGCTAGGCTTCGGCCGAACGGGTGTCTCCGGGCAGCAAACGCCGGAGCCGGGCCAACGCCCCGGTCGACTCCAGACTCCACGAGAACCCCCGTCCTGTGGGCGCAAGCCCGGGCCCGGAAGCGAGCGGTAACGGCAGACCTGGACGCTATGACCTTCCGATGCGACGACTGACGCGATGGCGATGCCAGACGGCAGACGAGCGGCCTACCTGCAAGGGGCCGCTCCGCCCCGCTCAGGCTCCGCCTCCGGCATACCTTCCGGACGATGGACGGGGGAGTAGGATGGACGGCGAGCAGCTCCGGGGTGAGAAGTGAAGATCACAGCGAGGATGGTCGATGGACGGACGCCGGCTAGACCGAACCTCTCGGCCCCGCACCGCTACGGTGCTTCCACCGCATCCGCGCTACCGCTGGTGCTCCTCGTCGTTGCAGGATGCGCGGTCGCGGCACCCGATCCTGTGCCCTGGTGGATCAGAGTGCTCGGGCCTGTTTGTGGCCTTCTCGGAGCCTACCTCGCTGGACGAGCTGGATACGTGGCTCCGGGAACCGTCGAGCTCCTCACCCGCGAGCTGAACCGTGCCGAACGACGAGAGCTCGACTACGCCCGCATCGTGGCTGCAACCGCCCTCCGAGACATTCCGGCTCCTGGCCGAGTCGATCAAGAGGGACCGGGACCGGCAGAACGCGAACCTCGCCCGTCTGCGGGCCTCGGTGGCGGAGGCCGACCAGGTCTACGGGCCGTTTCCGGAGGAGGTCCCACCGCCGACCTCGCCATCGACGACGAGCTGGACGGAGGAGACGAATGACCGAGCAGATCGCGATGACGAGCTCAGAGCTCTCATCCCTAGTTCGGGAGCGCGCGCCGGGCGCGGAGGTCCCTTCGGACGAAGCATCCTCGAGCGCGTCCTCGCCACCTACCGCCGATGACGGCCCGCCGGATCGTCTCAGAGGCGCAGCGGACCTGGCTGCGGACCTTCCATCCCGACTGGCTGCCCGAATGGGAGGCGAACACGCCGCCTGGACGTTTGCCGATCCGAGCGACGCGCAAGCGTGGGCGCAAGCGGCGTTCGAGTTCTGCACCCGGTACTGCCCCCTCTCCCACAAGTGCCGGGGAGACGAGTGCCGACTCCACCGCTTCGAGGGAGAGGCCCTCGCCGTGACGAACGGGCGAGAATGACCACCGTCGTCGTCGCCCGGCTCCGTGGCGGTTGCCGGATCTGCGGCCTTCCCGACGCTGCCCGGACCGCGATCAGCGCCGCGATCTGGCCCGATGGTGCGATGTCGCCCCGGGCGAAGGGCTACCGAGTCGCCGGCGTCAACGCGGCGCTCGAGCACGCCATCAACATCGGTGAGAAGGCGGTCACGACCCACGCCAACCACGTCGAGGCGACCTGGCGCATCCCCACGGTCGCCGCCCCGCCAACCGGGGCGGAGGTCGACGTGTTCGACATCGGGCTCGACGCGATGACCGAACGAGCTGCCCACCTTGGCGCCCGCGCGATGGTGGAGATCGAGACGGCGATGCCCGAGATGGAGGCCCGGGACCTCATCCAGGTCGCGAAGATGGGCGTGACGGCGGTCGAGAAGCGCGAGGCGCTGCGGCTCAAGGACCGCCGCCCCAACATCAACGTGCTCGCGATCTTCGGGCTCGTCTCCGGACACGTCCCGACCAGCGAGCGGGCGGAGGACGCCTACCCCGTCGAGCTCCTCGAGGCCGAGCTGAACGCGGAGCGGGGGGCCTATGCCGTCCGCGACGACTGACCGGACCGCCTTCCTCGACGCGCTCGACCAGCTCCCGGCGAAGCACAAGCGTTGGCTGTCCCTTCCGCCGGCCGACCCCCGGGCGTTCGAGCTGTTCTGCTTCCACGGGCTCGGGATCGTCGTCAACGACGCACAGAACGAGCTCGCCCGCGACATCTTCATGCGCTTTGGCGACACCGGCACGATCATCCACACCGCCGCCTGGGCCAACCGGACCGGCAAGACCACCGGCGTCACCGCCGTCGAGTCGTACGCGGTGTGGCGGAAGTGGCGGCTGTCCCGGGCCCGTCTCGAGGACTGGCTGGACTACCGCTACCAATGGCTCCACGCTGCCCCCACCGCCCGCCTGACCTCGCGCGGGTGGGAGATCGCGGAGGCCGTGTTCGCCGGGCGCAACCAGGCGCAGATCAGCCCGATCACGAACCGCCCGCGACCCGCCGTGCTGGCGCCGTTCTACAAGGCGATCTCGACGCAGGACCCCAAGAGCCGGCAGGAGCAGCTCCTCGTGGAGTGCGCCAATGGGGCCAAGATCGACTACTTCTCGACCCACGACGGCGCCGGGCGTCTCGAGTCGGAGACGTGGTGGGGCGCGACCTGGGACGAGTTCGGCCGGCACCAGCCCATCGAGGACATCCCGCTTCTCATCGACCAGACCTTCCTGCCCCGCGTGTCGGACTTCGAGGGCCCGATCCTGCTGTCGACGACCGCCACGGAGGACAACGAGTACATCCTCATGGAGCTCGAGGACCGCGCCGCCGAGCAGCCTCACCTGCACAACTTCCGTAAGGCGGCACGATCGGTCAACTTCGCGATGTCCAGCCGCTCCATCCAGCGCCAGATCGACCTCTCGCTCAACTCGGAGGCGGCGACCCGCTCGGTGCAGGGCCAGATCGGCGTCGGGAGCGGCAAGCTGTTCCCACCCTTCCTCCTCGACAACGCCTTCCGCAAGGATCTGCCGGAGCGCCCCCCGCCCCCGCGCGACGAGAACGAGTGGGCCGTGTTCCGGGCCCACCATCAGGCGTGGCAAGCCTTCGACCACGGGCTCGGGGGCGACGAGAACGTCATCATCACGCTCAAGGTGCCCTGGCCGTACACCGATGCGGGCGTCGACCGCAAGCTCACCGGGCAGCGCATGACCACCTTTGCCTCCCGGCGCTCCTTGACACCGGCGGAGCAGCACGACTATCTTCGAGACGAGGCTGCCCTTTACCGCCCGACCGGAGTCATCATCGACGCGACGGCGGAGGGCGGCCTTGCTGTATTCCGAACGGCTCGCGCGGCGGGCCTCCCGGCGATCGACTGTAACTTCGCCGGCCGCGCCGTCACCCACGTCTCCAACAAGGAGTACGGCATCCAGGCGTTGCAGGAGATGTTCTCCTACGGGCTCGAGGTCAAGCGTGACGAGAGTGGGCGAGTGACGGAATGGCCGGAGCCGCTGGGCCCCTTCGGGTTGCTGGCCCTCCCCGCGTCGGGGGAGTGGTTGAAGCTCCGAAACCAGCTCGCGACCTTGCGCCGCGACGACGAGAAGCTCCGGCAGGACCGGGCCATGACGCTCCTCATGCTGGCCTGGCACCTGTGGAAGTTCCTCCAGATCCTACGAACCGGCGTCCCGCGGGTGTCGGAGTTCAACGTCATGGCGAACAGAAGGCGGAGATGAAGCGATGAACATGCACCCCGTCTACCAGACGGCCCTCCCGAGCGTGTCGCTCCGGGCGATCGGGACGTACCTCTCCAACGAGTACGACAACAGTCATGGCTTCCGGGGCGCAATGGCGATCATCGACTTCACGACCCGGACCACGACCGCGACCCTCACCGTGACGATCGAGGGGTACGACTTCGTGAGCGGCAAGTGGTACACCCTCATCGCGAGCTCCGCGCTCGCGGCGGTGGCGACCACGCAGCTCCTCACCTACCCGGGCGCGACAACCGTGGCGAACAGCGTCGGCCAATGGCCCGTCCCGTCCAAGTTCCGGGTGAAGGCCGTCGTCGCCGCCGACACCGCCACGTTCTCCATCGGCCTCGAGTTGGTCAACTGAGATGACGCTCGCCGTCGCGCCCACCGATGACCAGTCGCTTCGGCGGCTCCACGGCGCGATCGACGACCTCCGCAGCCTCCTCGAGGGAGACGCGGAGCAGGTCCGGACCCGATGCCAGACGTACCTCAACTGGTACTCGCCGCGTTTCGACGAGAGGCTGGGGACGCACGACGCCTGGATCGAACCCGCCGGGGTCGACGAGGTCGGCCTGACCCGGGCCAACTTCCCGATCTCCCGGGCCGTCGTCGACATCTGGAGCTCGCTCGAAGCGGCGAAGCCGCCCACCGGCCGGGCCGAGCCGGAGCGCCTCGCCCCGCCCGTCCCATCCATCGACGAGGTCGAGGCTGCCCGCAGCCGGGAGATGTACCGGCTCCTCCACGGGATCGAGGGCCAGCGCGCCAACCTGCGCTCCGCGCGGGTCCGGACGTGGCTCCGCCGCGACAACTTCCCGATCAAGCATTTCCGCACGGTTCGCCGCAAAAACCTGTACGGGTTCGCGTGGCAGAAGGTCGTCCCCAACGGCCGGCTGCGGGCGCCGATCAGCACGACCCTGCGCAACCCGGCGGCCGTGTTCCCCGTCTGGAGCGACCGCGACCCCGACGACCTCGAGGCGATCCTCGCGGTTCACGAGATGGCGGCGACCAAGGCCAACGCGCTCTACGACCTGGGCCTCAAGGTTCAGGGCGGGGTGATCGTCGGGAGTCAGGACGGCAAGTACCGCCAGCTCGACGAGACGTGGTCCGACTCCAACCGGACCTTCGTGTGGGTCGAGGAGCTCTGGTGGGTCGAGCGCAAGTACCTGCCCGGCGGCTCCATCGGAGCGTCCCAGGTCCACATGGCGACCCGCGTGTTCGACCGGATCGTCGACCACCAGATCTACAAGGGCTGGGAGGACGTTCCCTTCGTCTATTGGGAGAACGCCGACGAGCGCGGGTCGACCGGGTGGTCCGACATCGCCTCCGTCATCGACATCAACGACGAGTTCAACCGGCGCCTGTCGCAGGAAGGCGACATCATCGGCAACTACTCGGCGCCGCGGTTCCAGCTCCTCAACAGCCTCGCCGGGCGCACGGTCGAGATGCCGGGCCCGTTCGAGCTCATCGGGCTCAACGACCAGGAGAAGATCGAGCAGATCCTCACCCGGATCGACGTGTACCCGACACAGCAGCACTTCACGATCCTGACCGACCTCCTGCACCGCGTCTCCGGGCTGCCCCCGATCACCTGGGGCCTCATCGCCAACGCGCAGACCTCCGGCCGGGCCCTCACCGCGTCGTGGAAGGCCACGGAGGCGCGGCTGGCGCCGAAGCTCATGCGCAACGAGCAGAGCCTCGACCGCTGGCTGCGGATCAGCCTCAACTACGCCCGGATCAACGATTGGGACGACGCCCGGAGCCTGTTCAGCGACCGCAACGACAAGGACTTCGACGACTTCCGGTGGGAGTTCCCGCCGATGGAGCCGCGTGACTTCCAGGAGGTCACGACCAACGCGATCACGAAGCGCGACGCGGGCGGCCAGACCACGCTCCAGATGATGCGTGAGATGGGCGACGAGGCCGCGGAGGACACCCTCGAGGAGGTTCTCGCGGAGTACCAGGACATCTTCCTGCACCCGGAGAAGCGACAGGCGTACCTCCTCGCGCAGAACGCCGACCTCCAGAACCAGCTCCTCGCCATCCAGCTCGAACAGCAGAGTCAGGGTCCCGAGCAGCCCGCCTCGTTCTCGACGACCGCTCAGGCCGTCGGAGCCGGGCGCGCTGCGGCCGTCGGCGCCGCCCAGCAGGGCGGGGCTCTCGGCAATGGCGAACAGGCGCTCCCGCCGACGATGGCGGGGGCCCCGGGCAACGCAGGGGTGCAGGGTCCGTCGGCCCTCTCCGAGCAATCCCCGGTCGCACCGGGCGCGACCACGACGGGTACGCTCATGCGCAACGGCAACGTCTCCAACCAGATCATGCAGACCGGCCAGCTCTAGGAGATCGACATGGCGACGAAAGAGGAAAAGGAAGCCGTAGTCGCCGCCCAACAGGCGGAGGTTCAGGCGGTCGTCGCCCAGCGGTCGCGGCGGGAGTCCGGCAACCTGCCGGCGCCCAAGATGCGCGCGTCGGGTGATCTCTCCCGGTACAAGGTCGGCTACACCGACGACCCGTACGCGATCCCCTTCCAGGATCTCTCGAGCCCCGGCGCCCTGCCCCCCCCGGAGCGCGTCATCGTGGCCCCGCCCACCGGCAACCCTCCGCCGCGCTCCGGCGGCGGCGGCGGCGTCGCCCCGACCCGGCGCTCGCCCGCTCCGCCCGCGGGGGCGACCCCTCCCCCGCGCGTCCAGCCCGGCACGACCAACGTCCGCACGCCCTACGGTGGGTATCGCCGCGTGTCCGAAGGCAAGGTCCCGCAGACCGGAGCTCTCTACGAGACGAACCCGTCGCCCGTCAGGAAGCCGCCCTCGACCGGGCGCATCGACATCGGGAAGGGCTCCATCGGGCTCGATCCGTCAGGCAAGGGGGGGAAGAAGGGCGGCAGCTACCAGCCGACACGCCCAGCGGCTCCGAGCGGCCGAGTCAACATCGGCCAGCGCGGCTCCATCGGCCTGTCGACGAGCGGGACGGGCGCCAAGAAGGGCGGCACGTACAAGGTCACGGCCCCACAATCGGCCAAGACCGTCGCCGCCAAGAAGGTCAACGCGGCCAAGCCCGCCAGGCCGGTGAGCACCAAGGCCGTCAAGAAGTAGGAGGCCCCCGTGCCCACCTTCCGCATCAGCCGCGGGGGATCGTTCGCCGGGCTCGGAAGCCTCGATCCGTTCGGCACGTCTCGCGGCGGGCTCGGCCGCTACCAGATGTCCGATGTCGCGTCCCTCAACGCGACGGAGGCGTACGCGGTCGCGGTCGGCTGGCAGAACGGAACCGTGACCGACGCGGGCTACATCGCCTCGCTGGAGAAGGCGCTGGCCCTCGAGACGCAGGGCACGACCGCGTGGATCACGGCGAACAACAAGCTGGGCGACGCGCGCTACACGATCGCCCGCAACGCCCTCGTCAACCAGGTCAACCTCGCCTCGACCAGCGCCCAGCGGCTCGGCGCCCTCGAGGCCCTCCTCGTTGCGGACCAGGCACACCGGGCGACGATGGCCGCCGACAACGAGCAGCAGCGCGAGCTCTCGTTCCGCATCCTCTCGACACAGGCCGACATTCGCCAGACCCGCTACGGCGACCTCGTGGAGCAGCTCAACGCCGGCTACCTCCAGACGGACGACCTCATCAACTTCGTCAAACAGGCACAGACGGACAGCGTCGGGGCGCCCGATGCCGACGACTGGAAGCGGACGATGGACGACCTCGTCGGGCGCAAGAACGACGAGTACATGGCCGTCCTCGCCCAGGACTACCAGCAGGGACGCGACCCGCACGGCAAGAAGTTCCTCGCCGCGATCGACGCGCAGATGGCCCTCCTCGTCCCGGGCTCCCCGAAGTACGAGGCGCTCGCCCGCCAGCGCGAGGATCTCGGCAAGGCGATCCGGGCCGACACGCTCGCGACCGCCCATGCCGACGTGTACGACCGCTGGCAGCGCGGCAAGCTCACCGATGACCAGTACCTCAAGGATCTCGAGCGCGCCGTGAAGGAGGCCCCCGCGGGCTCCCGCGAGCGGGCCGACGCGGAGCAGCGCCTCGTGATGACCCGGTTCTCGCTGGCCGAGGACAAGCTGCGCGACAACGTGAACCGGAAGTCGCCGGGCGCCGTCAGCGCGCTCATCCGGTTCTACGAGAGCGCGATGCGCACGATGGTCCCGGGCTCGCAGCGGGCCCGCCAGATCGCCTCGACCCTGCGCGACCTCCGGGCGATGGGCTCCGCCGGGGGCGGTGGAGGTGGCGGCTCCGGGACCGGGAGCTCGATCAAGGGCATCGAGAAGGTGCTGTTTCCCGGCGAACCGTGGAAGGTCGTAGCGGGAGCGACCAAGGACAAGAACGGCCGCCCGATCCCGCGGGGCTCCGTGCTCTCTGCCCTGACCATCAACGCCTCGAACACGACCGAGCGCGGGTGGTTCAACAAGAACCTCGCCCGCCTCAACGCGGCCGAGCAGCTCGGCGCGACGACCTGGGTGTTCCTCGACAAGAACGGCAACGAGTTCGAGATCGCCTACTCGGATGACCTGCACCGCCAGTTCCTCACCGCGGGCATCGCCGCGTGGGACGCCTGGCGGGTGAACGCCAAGACGGCCAAGACAGCGCTCCAGGCCGCCGGCGAGCGGTTTTCCAAGGAGAAGGCCCTCGCCTCGCTCAACCGCGGCATCGTCATGGACGAGTACGGCGATCGGTTCTCGGCGCTCGAGCGGGACAAGCAGGACGCTCTCCTCACGGGCAACATCTCGCTCTACATTTCGGCCGTGGGCCAGCAGCGGAACCTCATCCGCGACGCCGGAGGCATCGAAGGCGACCCGTCGAAGGTCGAAACGTCTCGCGAGAACATGACCGCCCCGCTCACCCCGGATCAGCTCGACCGGCTGGCCTCCGACATCGACAAGATCGCCCCCTTCCAGCCCGACCCGCTCCACCCCGATGACCCGCTCAACATGGACGGCGACCGGATCATGTGGGCGATCAACACGGGCGTCCTGACCTACGACGCCTACCAGGCGCCCGACGGCACCCCCGCCGTGCGCAACGTGCAGCTCCACGACGACGTGGCAAAGGGGACCGGCGCCTACTGGACGCAGAACGGCGGCGGCCAGACGATCCTCGTCACCCCGTTCGACCGCCCAGCCGACTTCGAGCCCGTCACCCGGATCGAGGACGGCAAGGAAGTGCTCGCCTTCGCCTACCGGACGCAGCTCGCCCCGGTCATCACCTACAACGACGACCCCAGCCTCGCCGCGGCGTTCGCCCGCGAGCAGACCGACACGTCGAAGCAGAACACGACCCTCTGGCTCAAGCCGACACAGTCGCTCACCGCCACCGTGACCGCGGTCGTGACGACGTTCTCGGGCGGCAAGGTCGTCATTGGCGGCCCGTCCGACCGAGCTCCCTCGATTGGCTACGGGTCGTACGGCACCCCCGCCCCCGTCTCGGGGCAGGGGAACACGGCCCGCACCGGCGGACTCCGCTTCGCGACGGGGCAGGGCGTCCCGCTCTACAAGCAGAAGGTCTTTGGCTGGATACCTGACGGACAGGGTGGCTTCACCCGTGGCTACTCGACCTGGGTCAGCGTGGAGCCCCCGGGCACCGCCGGCGCGATCTGGATGCGCCTCTCGGAGGGCGGCACAGCGCCCACGGTCATGCTCGACCCTTCCCTGCCGACCCGCTTCGGGCAGCAGCCGTCGGCCACGTTCGGGTTCCAGGACGACGGATCGCTCGGGATGTACGGCGCCGACGGCAAGGTTGGCCCGCTCCCGGCCGAGATGTTCAAGTACACCCGGTTCTGGCGGGTCGACGACGCCCGCGGCGCCGCCGAGGCCGGCACCGGCGCGAAGGGCGTCGACTTCGACTGGACGATCGCCCGCTTCGACGGAGCGATCGACACCTGGCGCCCGCTCACGGGTCGTCCGGAGCGCGAGAGCATGGACACGATCGGCACGAACGGCGAGATGGTGCAGCGGCCCTACAACGAGGTCGCGGCCACCGTCGAGCAGCGCACCGCCCGCCTCGCGCGGGCCCGGGGTACCGGCCCATCCCGCAACACCGACACGGACACCTACTACGACCCGGTCGCGAAGAAGTGGAAGTCCGACCTTGTGGCACCGCCCACAACGTCGTCCGCGGCCCGCGCCCGCGATAGCTGGTGGGCAGATGTGCCCGCCCCGCCGCCCGACCTCTCGGCCGCCGGGCGTCTCCGGGGCGTGCTCGGGTCCTCCGCTCTCCAGGGCGCGATCACGCCCGGGATGACGGCCGCGAAGATGCGCTCCGGTCCTCTCCCGGTTGGGAGAACCGCGATCAACAGCGTCCCGGCCTCCGCCTCCACCATCCCGGTCCTCACCCCGACCACCGGGTTCAACATCACGCCCACGATCCGCCCGGTCACGCCCACGATCCGCCCGGTCACGCCCATCTCGATCAAGCCCCGGAACGTCGACCAGGCGCCGACGGCGCTCCGGCCGCCGGTGCCCATCTACACCGGACCGCTGGGTCGCACGCCCGGCCCGACCTCCACCCCCACGCCCACGCCCAGCCCGACGGCCAACAGCCGTGAGACTCCGATCCTGCGGCCGATCAGCAAGCCGGTGCCGAAGTGACCGATTTCTGGGACGAGTCTGGGTACCAGCCCGAGAAGTCCTACGCCGGCCCGACGCCGGTCGCTCCCCGCGGCGCCGGGGCCGCTCTCGACCGCTCCCTCGCGATGGGGAACCCGGTCTACGAGCCGGTCGCCCGGGCTCCCCGTGCCACGCTGGCCTCGATGGGGCGGCGCACCGGCGGGCTCCGCTACGATCCCGCACCGGAGGTCGTCTGGCGCGAGGCTCCGCGCGCCTTCCCCGAGGTTGTCCAGCCGTCGTCGGGCCCGACCAACGCCCGCTACAACGGGCCGATGCCGGGCAACACGACCGGCATCGCACGGCTCGGCAACCCGTCGGCCGCCTTCGCGGGTCCGGCGGCCGTGGCCGATCAGGCGGCGCAGGTCGGCTTTCCGGAGCGGATCAACTTCTCAGCCTTCGGCCAGAGCCCGGCGGCAGGACTCGTCGAGGCCGCGGCCAACTCCCCGTTCGGTGCGTTCGCCGGACTCGCTCCGGGCGAGCAGAAGGGCGGCTCGATCGAGGGTCCGTTCGGCATCCCCATCGCGACGGCGCCGATCACGATTGCGAACGCGGCGTCGTGGGGCCGGGAGGGCCTCATCGCCCTGGCCTCCTCCGTCGTGTCGGGGACCGGCCGTTACGAACAGCCCGCCGGGGCCACGTTCGGGCAGCAGGTCGCGGGCCCTGACGACGCCAGCAAGACCCTCATCGACAACTTCATCGACGGCGCCGCCGCGGTGGGCGACGCGGTGTGGGGCGTGTTCGATGGGGCGATGAAGTGGTATCGCGACGCGAACGCCGACATGCGCGGCAAGGAGCTCCGGAACATCGTCCTGACCGGCGCGCGAGGCGACGCGGGGCTCCTCTCGTGGCTCACCGGCGGGGACCGCGACACGGCGCAGAAGATCGCCGCCGCCGCCGTCGCCAAGGGCGAGTCGTGGCAGAACATGGCCGCGAAGATGTACGACCTCGATCCCCGGATCGTGCAGACGATCATGGCGAACCCGAACATCAGCGACGAGGAGCTCCAGTTCCTCACCAGCGGCCAGCCGCTCTCCACCGACGCCGGGGTCAACATTCTCCTCGAGCTCGGCATCCAGGCCGGGATGCTCGTCGCCGGCGGCGTGGCCGTGAAGGCGCTCCAGGGCGCCGCCCTCGTGCCCCGGGTGCTCGGCGCCGGTGCAGCCGCCCGCGGTGCCGCGGTTGCGGTGAAGGGGATCGACGCGCTGTGGCGGATCAACAGCGGGATCACCCTGTCGGGCTGGGGCGTCCGCGGCGGCGAGCTCGCGGCCAAGGAGTTCGCCCTCCTCGTGGGCAATCAGGCGTGGGTCGACCATCTCGACAAGCTCCTGTGGGAGATGCCCCTCTCCACGAACCCGGGCCTCAACCTGATCGACGGCTTCGGGACGCACATCCTCCGGCGCACGAACCCGATCACCGGCGAGAAGGGCTGGGTCGGCGCCGAGATCCTCAAGGGCGACATCTACGCGGGCGAGGGCAAGACCGCGGTCGGCGTGTCCCTGCGCGGCGCGGGCGAGGCTCCGACGACGGGGGCCCTGTCCTATCTTCCCGACGTGCTCGGTCGCCGGATCATCGCCGGGGAGCGTCCGGTCGAGGCTCTGCGGGTGGCCGGCATCGACGCCGACATCCCGGTCCCGCTGCGCACCGGAACGGCGCTGGCCCGGATCGGCAAGGTCAGCCTCGACGACATCATCACCCGGGTCACGAACAAGATCGGCTGGGAGCCCGAGGCCGTCCGCGCCATCTTCGGGGACCGGCCGTTGCCAGATGGCACCATGCCGATCGCGGACGTGAACGACCTGCGCAACGCGCTCCTGTACCAGGCGCTCTCCGAGGTCCGGGACCGGGCCGGCGACAGCGCCCGGGCCCTCAACCCGGCGGTCGGGCTCTCCGCGCTCTCCGCCGAGTGGGTCACGGCCCACATCGCAGACGCGGCCAAGCTCCTCGAGAACGCCGTCACCAAGGGCGACACCGGCTGGCTCGTCAAGCGCTTCCGGGAGATGTACTGGAACCACGGCACCCCCGACGCGAGCGAGATCGGCATGGAGCCGATGTACGGCAGCTTCGACGCCCTGACCAGCTTCGCGCAGTTCCGCGGCTGGACGTGGCAGAGCAAGTTCGCCGCCGAGACGATCGCCAAGGCCAAGGCCGAGGGGCGCCAGATCGCGACGGAGGACTGGACCCTCGCCCTGGCCGAGCGGATCGACGCGCCGCGGGTCGCTGCGGCAATCGCCACGATGGACAAGCGGGGGCTCAAGGCGAACGACCGCGTTCCCGCCCAGGTGCTCAACCTCATCCGGCTCGCGATGCCGAGCCTCGTCATGCACCCCGAGCTCCGCCCGGGCCCGCGCAAGGGCTGGGTGCCGGCCATGACCCGGCGCCGGCTCGAGGAGATCATGGGCGCCCAGCTCAAGACCGAGAACGCCGTCCGGGCCACGGAAGCGCGCTTCCCACAGGGCGAACGGCCGCCGATCACCGCCGACCAGGTCGAGGCGCAGATGATCCCCGAGATGGCGAAGGCCGCCGGGATGCCCGAGCCGATGGTCAAGGATCTGATGCCCTTCCTCGATGACACGGCCCCGGAGGGTGCGGTCATCCCCGAGTCGATCGTGAAGTGGTACGCCGAGGACCGGGGCATCCCGCTTTCCGTGGCGATGAGCGGCAAGGGCGGGGCCCTCCTCCACGCGATGAGCGTGTTCGAGGAGCGCCTGGCCGACGCGCAGATGCGAGGCGGGATCATCGCCGGGCTCGAGGAGTTCGCCAACCGGATCAAGGCCCGGCCGGGGTCGGCGCCGATCCTCGAGGCGATCACGTCGGCCACGCAATCTCTCCACCGCCCGCCGCGCGACGACTTCCTCGCCCGCCAGCCCGCGGCCAAGGAGTTCTGGCGCGAGACGCTCGTGGAGGCGCTCGACTACTTCGAGAAGGAGCTCGACGCCCTCCTCGATGACCCGGTCGTGGGACTCCAGACCGTCGTTCACGCCGAGCGCCCGACCCTCCTGCCGCCCGGCGCCAACCTGGCGACGCTCATGGAGTCGGGGATGCTCGTGACGCGCATCCGCACCGCTGCCGCCGACCTGACCGGCGCCGACCTGGCGATCCTCTCCGACCCGGTGCAGCCGGTGTGGGAGAAGCTGGCGATCCTGCACGACCGCGGCCTCGCGATGGACCCGCCCCTGACCGTCGACGAGCGGGCTCTGCTCGAGCGGATGGGCAAGCAGGGGACCGAGCTGTTCCACGACGACCTGGTGCGCGTCGCCGGAGAGGACCGCCCGTTCACCGCCGCCGACGTGGCCGACCTCGAGGCCAAGGCCCTCGCGATGAACCAGACCCTCGCGGACACCGCTGCCACGGTCGAGGGCTACGCGAACCGGCTGTCGATGAGGCCAGGCTCCGGGGTGGCGAACGACGTGGACGACTTCCTGCGCCGCGCTCGCGTGCTCGGGGAGGATGTCTACACCGCCGGCAAGGCGGCGCCCAAGACCCTCGCGGAGGAGATGTCGCGCAGGACCACCCGCGTCCCGCGCTGGACGAAGGCCGTCCTGTCCGACCCGTGGTTCTCGTTCAAGGTCGCCAGCCCGGCCCGCCGCTTGGACCGCGCGGCCACGGCGGCCAAGGATCTCCTCGTCAACCACAGCGCGCAGCTCCGGAAGCTCGACGTGGAGGAGGCCCGGCTCCGCGCCGGCCTGGGGCCGCAGAACGTGGAGTGGAACCGGACCCCGGCGCGCAAGGGACTCTCGCAGCCGAAGGCGAAGCTGGCGCAACGGGAGCTCGACGAGGCCAGCCCGGGGATCGCGTCATTCATCGACAAGGACCCCGAGACGGGGAAGTGGCAGGTCTGGCAGGAGCGGATCGACTGGCACGGGGTCGAGCGGGGGATCACCGCCCCGAAGGGCGAGGGCAAGGCCGTGGCCGACGCCGCCGTCGCCGCGTACCGGCTCGCGCATCCCGAGGAGAAGATCGTCCGGGCCTACCACTCGTACTCCATCAAGGGCATCGAGCATTGGGAGATCCAGACCGGCCGGCCACACACGCCCGCGGGCCGGGCTGCGGCGGCTGCACCGCCTCCGTCCTCCCCGGAGGCGGCTGCGCCGCCCGCAGAGCCGCCCACAGCGCCCGAAACGGCCGGAGTGGCACCGGACGCCATTCCGGGCGCTCCCGTGGCTCCTGCTAGGGCGCTCGGCGCCGAGGAGGCCATCCAGGCGGCGTACGACGCCGGGAACATCGCGGAGGGCCAGCGGCTCAACGTCGAGGAGGGCATCGCCCGGGGCGGCACGGCGGAGTCGGGCGGGGCGATGCGGCCGGACACCGTCGACCTCCCGGACGGCCGCGTGGCCGAGGTCGTGGCCGAGACGACCGACGGGATCGTTGCCCGCCCGGTCGAGGGCGGGGAGCTCGTCGAAGTCACCCGAGCGGACATGGCCGGGGACGTGGCCGAGCCCATGACCAAGGCCGTGAGCGATGCGCCGGTCGGCGTAACCGAGGTCACAGCGGCGCCCGGCCCTCCGGCCGTCGTCATCGACACGTCGGGCGGGCCGGCCACGGCGACGTTCCCCGACGGCGTGATGGTCGAGTACCTCGCAAACGGCAAGATCCGAGTCCACCAGCCGCTCGAGGCGTACAGGCAGTTCCCCTCCCGGAAGGCCGCTGACACCTACATCGAGAAGGCGTGGCCCGGTCGGGTGCAGGAGCTCACGGATGCCCTCAAGGCCCACGGCGAGGCCGAGGCCGCAGCAGACGCGGCGCAGGAAGCGGCCTACATGGCGACCCGGGACCGCGGCAAGGAGACGGGCTTCCCCGACCCGTACGACGAAACCAAGACCATCCCCGCGACCTTCCGGGTGGTCGAGCTCGACAGCCTCGTCTCCTCCGACCAGCCGGGCTACCGGGCGAAGCTCCAGCCCCGCGACCGCGTCGGTCGCCTCGCGAGCGACGAGCAGGTCGTCGAGATGGCCCGGAAGATGGGCGTCGAGCCCGCGGAGTCGACGGCGCTCATGCTCCGCTCCGAGTCGGGCGCGGAGGGTGTCCTCGTCACGGACCCCGACCTGAACGTGATCGCGGGCAACGGGCGCACGATGGCGCTCCGCGAGGCCGGGGAGCCGATGAACGCGGCCATGAAGGCGGCACTCGTCGCCCGGGCCGAGGAGTTCGGCATCGACCCGGCGGTGGTCGCGGGGATGAAGCGGCCCGTGCTCGTGCGCGAGGTCCCGGCCGAGCTCGCCTCCTCGCAGCTCGCCGCGGCCCTGAACGTCGCGACGGGCGGCATGTCCATCTCCGAGACGGCTGCCCGGGTGGCCCGGGAGATCACGCCCAACGATGTCGGGGCGATCGACTTCGGCCGGTCGAAGGATCTCGCCGCCGCGCTCGACACGGAGGAGGGCATCGCGTTCGCGAAGCGCATCCTCGCCAAGCTCACCCAGCGCGAACAGGCGCAGTACCTCACCCCGAAGGGCGGGCTGAACAAGCAGGGCATCGACCTGGTGCAAGCCGCGCTGATGTCGAAGCTCATGCGCGACCCGGCGACGAACCGGATCGTGACCGAGTTCTTCGAGACGGCCGACACCGATGTCGGTCGCGTCCGGAACGGGCTCCTGGGCGCGCTCAAGCCGCTCCTCGAGGCGCACGCGCTCATCGAGACGGGCAACCGCTTCCCCAACCTCGCCATCGGGGACTCGCTGGCGCCGGCCATCGACCAGCTCATCAACCTGCGCGGCCAGGCTCTCACCGCGTCCGAGATCCGGGACGTGCTCGCCAGCCCGCGGATGTTCGAGAGTGCCGACGATGCCTTCGCCCGCGAGCTCGCGCTCGTCCTGCACACGGCCCGCTCGCAGACCGAGATCACCGAGTTCTTCACCGAGTACGCGAACGCGGTCAAGAACAGCGAGGACCCGACCGCCCTGGGCATGTTCGGGGCCCCCACCGCCCTGCCGAAGTGGCAGATCGCCAACAACGCCCTGAAAGAGATCAACGGGCGGCGGATGGACGCCGAGGCCAAGAAGGGCGGGATGGGGCTGGGCGAGGTCGAGGTCATCCGCCCGTTCACGAACGCCGAGGGCGACGTACCGCTGTCGGCCGACCGCATGGGGGAGACGGGGATCACCCAGCCGCCGGTTCTGGAGTCGCCGGTCCACGTCGACGCCGACGCCGCGATGGCCGATGCCCACCGTCGGGTCGAGGGTGCGCAGAACACCGTCGAACGCACGGTCGGGGCTCCGGGTCGGGTTCTCGATGACGGCTCGGTTGACACGCTGGCCGACCTCGAGGGTCTGACCAAGGCCGACGCGGTGGTCGTGGACGTGCAGCCCAAGGAGGCCGTGCCCCCGCCGCTCTACGAGGAGGTCACGGGCATCCCGCACGCGGAGGCCGTGGCCGACGATGTGGCTCTCGCCGCCGCCCTGGACTCCTCGCCCGCGCACGTCGTCGTGTCCGATGCCCGGGCCCCGCTCACGGCGGCCCTCAAGGAGCACGCGGAGGCCGTCCCGACGCAGGTCGACCCCGCCCATCCCCGCGTCCTCGAGTTCCACCGTCCCGACGAGGTCGCCCGGATCGAGCGCCTCGAGCAGAAGCGCATCGAGATCATCGGCCGCATGACCGAGGCCGATCGGATCATCGACGAGGCCAACACACCTGGCGCGCTCTCCGAGGAGACGAGCGTCCCGTGGAACGACCCGGAGGTCGCGGCGCTGTGGGTTCGTTTCGCCCAGGCCCCCGACACGAACGAGGTCGCTACCCGGCTCACCTTCGGGGAGGACTTCAACGGCCCCAAGACGCTCGGGGAGGTCATGGCCGCGGTTGACTCGATCGACAAGAACATGGTCGGGGATCTGACACCCGCGGAGGCGCAGCAGCTCCGGATGGCCCTGATGAACACGGCCGAGTCCACGCTCCAGAAGGTCGGCGGCGAGGGTTCCCCGGCCGCTCAGGCGCGACGCGACCGGATGATGGAGCTCGTGAAGAAGGGCCGGGCCCACGGTGAGACGGCGCCGGTGGTGGTCGACGACCCCGCGCTGCTGCCGGCCGCCCTCGACGACCTCGCCTCCCGGCTGGTGGGCAAGATCGAGGCGTTCGGCGGCGACCCGATCGAAGGCTTCACCGGCTACCAGCTCGGCATCCTGCCTCGCCGGAGCAAGTTCGACCGGGCCCCGCTCACGCCGCGCATCCAGTACCGGGACCTCATGGGCGAGTTCAAGGATCTGATCGACCAGGCGAACGCCACGGTGCCCGGGCTCGGGGACGACCTCATCGGAGGCCCGATCCGAACGCTGCCCCAGCGCATCTCGGACGCCCGGTTCAGCCGGTCCGTGATCCAGATGGTCGACCTGGCCTTCGGGCCCCGCCACGAGAAGGCGCTCTCGGGCGCCGCCAAGGATCGGTTCATCACGACGCTCTCGGAGATGGCGGGCCCACGGGTCGACATCATGGAGCTCGACCGCGATGTCGACGCGATCATCACCCGGCTCCACGAGTACATGAGAAACGATCGCTTCGGCCTGGGCCCCTTCAAGGTGCCGATCCACCGCCGGATCTCGACCCTGCCCCCGGAGAAGTGGCGCGAGCTGGCGACCGAGGCACTCAAGGGCCGCCACGCCGGCGAGCTCCCGGGCTGGTGGACGCAGGTCGACGCCCAGCCGGGCGGCATCGAGCGGGTCTGGCTCCTCGCGGACAACCGCCTCCGGGAGTGGCTGCGCCAGCAGAAGCCGGGCCTCCTGACCGACCTCGACCGGCTCTGGTACAAGAGCGCGGTCGGCCGCGGCGCGGGGGAGATGAAGCGCGACCTGAACGTGCTCTACAACTTCGGCCGGTTCGTCCTCGACGCCCGCTGGCACGCCCTCGAGTTCATCGAGACGGATGCCCTCCTCATCGGGCGCGACGGCGTCCCGACCTACCGGCGCTTCGCCAAGATGCAGGGCGGCACCCGCGGCGCGATGACGCTCCAGGGCACCACAGCCGGGCCGTCGGTCATGCCTCCGATGTGGAACGAGGTCGACCGCGCCACGGCCCGGCAGGGCTGGGCGTGGTGGGCCTCTCAGATGGAGGAGATCGGGGTCTACGCCCGGGCCCGCGACAACGCGATCCTCGCGGCGATGAAGCGGGAAGCCCCCCAGGAGCTCGAGCGCACGCTCCTGCGCTGGGCCCAGCAGGACCCGATCCTCTCGTCAACGCTCAAGACCTTCGGGGAGACGCCCGACCAATGGCTCGACCGGCTCGTCCGCGACTGGCAAGCCTTCGACGCCATCACCGACCCCCGGGCGTGGAACCGGCTCAAGTCCGGCGGCCGCACGAAGCTCCTCTCGCAGTTCGGGGAGCTCAAGGGCGAGAAGGCCACGGCCGCCGCGGCGAAGGACGCCTACCCGGGCATCCCGGAGATCGAGCGCGCCATCGGGGAGTCGCGCAACGACCCGCGCGTGGTGGCCCTCTACGAGCGCCTCCGCGAGGTCAACAACTCGATGTACGACGACCTGGCCGCCCTGTTCTACGGCCAGCCCGATCGGAGCAACTTCCAGCGGCTCCTCAACCACCCGCTCCTGTACTGGCCGATCAGCTACCAGATCAAGGCGACGAAGTGGCTGGCCCGCATCCTGTTCGACGAGGCGTTCGGGGTTCCCACCGGCGCCGGTGGGGCGGTCGTCCTCTCGAACGTCCACGACCGCCACATCGAGCGGTACAACACCGACCCGGCGTACCGAAAGTGGTTCGCTGACCACAAGACGCTCCTGTTCATCGGCCAGATGCTCCTCCCGATCACCCCGTTCGACATCGGCGTGAGCCTCGCCCCCTGGACGCGCATCGCCCTGAACATGGCGAACGGCGACGACTACTCGCGCAACGTGTTCTCGGTCGGCCCCGGCTACACCTACTTTTCGCTCCTGCCGCGCCTGTTCTTCGAGGAGAACAAGACGGGCGGCGTGTTCAACGCGGAGGGCCCGCTCGGCGGCGTCGGAGACATCGGGGAGACGACCCTGCCGCTCACCATCCCGATCAAACCGGCGAGCAAGTCGGCGCTGGATCAGGCCAACGCGGAGGCGATCCGCGGCTCGCTCATCGAGGCCGGCCAGCCCATCCCCAACGAGTACCCGACCCGGGGCAACTAGGAGGCGCGACATGGCGATACCGAAGAAGCTGCCCAAGGGCATGATCTACACCGCGAAGGTCAACAAGGCGACCGGCTTCACCACCGGCAAGGTGACGACCAAGGCCACGAAGTCGAACCCCAAGACGACGAGCCTTCCCAAGTCGGCTCCGGCGAAGGACCCGTGGAGCACGGGAAAGGTCGGGGAGGCCGCAGCCAGCCTGGGCAAGTTCCTCGACGACGCCGTCGGTCAGGCGACCGGCCGCATCCCGTCGCACATCAGCGGCGCGATGCACAACAAGACCCCCGTGATCCCGTACACCGAGCGCAACATCAAGGCGATCAAGAAGGCGCGCGGCCAATAGTCACGGAATAGTCACGTTGACGCCGGGCGCTCGTACGGCGCATGATCCTAGACAACCGCTCTGAAAGGGAGGTTACGCGTGCCACCGGAAGCAACCGAGGCAGCAATCGAAACGACCGAGGCCGGGACTCAGCCCGAACAGGGCGAGCAACCCGCTCCCGCGGCCGTCGATCAGGCGCCGGCCAAGCCTTCGACACAGGACGCGGACTTTCGGCTCGCACAGGCCGCATACCAGCGCAAGACGCAGAAGTGGGCCGCGGCAGCCCGTGAGCTGGGCCTCGAAACCAGCGCCTCCGAGGACGACCTCCTCGAGGCGGTCCGATCACTCCGCCAGCGGGCGGAGATCCCGGACCCGGCGCTCGAGGGGATCACCGATCCCCGCACGATCGAGCTCCGTCGCAAGGCCGAGAAGCAGCTTTGGGATGCCCAGGAAACGGTCCACGGGCAGGTCGGAAGGTCCGGGCGTGAGCTGTGGGCCTTCATGCGCCAGACGGACGACCCCGAGGCCATCGTCGACAAGATGTACGAGGTACTCGGGACGTTCGCTCAGGCGAGTGATCCTGCACCTGCCGCCGCCGCGGAACCCGCCGCTCCGGCTCAGTCCTTTGGCCTGATGGATGCCGATACCCGCACAGGCGGACCCGTCAGTCGACCCCAAGAGGTCCCCGACGAGCTCCGCAATACTGGAACGCGAGGCGTGGAAACCTGGGTGGGACGCCTACTCGGCCTTCGCCCATCGGAGTAGCGGAGCACGACCGGGACCTCTCCTTGAACAAGGAGAGATCCAATGGCCGTCATCTCGGGCGGTCGCTTCACCTGGAGCGACTCCGTCAACGAGAAGATCGACATGAGTTCGGCGCTGGACATCCTGCGCCCGACCGACACGCCCCTCCTGCGGCTCGTGGGCCGCGACTCGCTGCGTGACACCTGCACGGCGGTCAAGCACGAGTGGATGGAGGATCAGGTCCGTGGCCTGTCGTCCGCGGTGAAGTCCTCCGGCACGAGCCTCAACAACACGACCGACCCGGTCGGCTTCGACCTCTCGGCCGCGAACGAGGCGTACAAGTTCCGGGCCCAGGACATCATCAAGGTCGACAACGAGCTGATGCGCATCAACTCGATCACCGACTCGGACACGATCAACGTCTCCCGCGGCTGGGGCGGCTCGACCCCCGCGGTTCACGCCGACAGCTCGGTCGTCCTCCTCATCGCCCCGGCTCTGTCGCAGGGCCAGGATCTTCTCGGGGCTCGCTCCACCACGAAGGTCGCGCTGTACAACTACACGCAGATCTTCGAGGAGGAGATCAAGGTTTCCGCGACCAACATGGCGACCGCCAAGTGGGCCTCCGGGAACGACACCGAGCGGGAGATCGCGAAGCATCTCGAGGCGCTCGCCGTCAACATGGAGCGGACGCTCCTGTGGGGCAAGCGCGTCCAGCCGACCGCGGCCACGGCCGCCGGCGCCGGCGCGATGGACGGGATCTTCGCCCGCGTCACGACCAACGTCTACGACAAGTCGAGCGCGGCCCTCACCGAGAACCACCTGACGGACGCCCTCGAGGCGATCTGGACGGCCGGTGCGGAAACCATGACCATCGTCACCAACAGCACGCAGAAGCGCCGGATCAACACCTTCGCGGACGCGTTCCGCGAGATGCCGTACGGGCAGACCGACTACGGCGCCAAGGTGCAGCGGTTCGACACCGACTTCGGAGAGGTCAAGCTCCTCCTCGATCGGCACATGCCGACCGACCAGGTGCTCATCGTCAACGAGAACAAGATCGGGTTCGGTCCGCTCTCCGGCCGCTCGCTCGGCCTGACCAAGCTGCCTCCGCTCTCTCGCGAGTACGACGTGTGGCAGATGAGCGGCGAGTACACCGCCGAGGTTCGCCTCGAGCAGAGCCACGCCGTCATCAAGGGCCTCGCCACCACCGGCATCTTCTAGGCCATGACCTCGCTCCGGGGGGCTTCGGCCCCCCGGACCCCGCCTCCCGAAAGGAGCCCCGCTCATGCCTCGCGAAGCAAACAGCCCCGGATGGATCAGGGGTCAGTTCAACTTCTACGTCCTCCTGCCGACCGGCACGGGCGCCGTGGAGTTCGTCACCGATCACGTCCCCGGCTTCAAGTTCTACGTCGAGTCGGTCAAGGCGTACGTGATCGTCGCCGGGACCGGGTCCGGCGCCTCGCGGACCCTCCGCCTCATCAAGACGGTGGGCACCACGGACACGACCGTCGCGACCACGACCCTCCTCCTGGCCGACACCGACACGGTGGGCAAGGAGAAGGTCGTCGCGGTCACGCCCGCCAACGCGGAGTTCCTCGACTCGCACAAGCTCACCCTCGACGTGGCCTCCGGCGGCACGCAGTTCACCGCCGGGTCGATCAACGTCTGCGTCCAGTACCGCACGCGCGCCCAGCAGCTCTAGGCGGCTGCCATGAGCGCGTGGGTCAAGGGCGAGCTCAACTTCGCCATCACGCTCCCCGGCGGGACGAGCGATGCCGAGGGCGTCACCGATCACGTCCCCGGCTTCCCGTTCATCGTCGAGTCGGTCAAGGCGTACTTCACGGTCGCGGCGACGGGCACCAGCGCGACGCGCGTGTGCAACGTCGTCCGGACCAACGTCTCGACGGACGCGACCGTTGCGACCGCAACGATCGCCCTGGCCGACGGCGACACGCTCGGCGAGGAAAAGGCGTTCACGATCGGTGGCGCCACCGAGTTCTACGAAACGTCCAAGCTGTCGGTCATGTTCCCCACAGCGGGGGCCGTGGCCTTCACAGCAGGGGTCATCAACCTCTGCATCGTCTACCGGACGAGGGTCCAGGAGATCGTCGGATCGTAGACGGCGCCCCGAGCGGGGGCGCATGATAGGGCGGGAGCCGGCCATCGAGGCGGTGAAGGGCAGCGACCCGGCTCCCGTTGCCCTTCACGATCGGAGAAACCATGAGCGAAGATCAGCTCCCGGACACGATCAAGCTGTTCGACCCCGAGCACGTCTCCCTGACCTACGGGGCGTCCAACGAGATCCAGTTCGGGCCCAAGGGCGGGTTCGACGACCACATCTGGATCGGCCTCCGGGCCCACCCGATGCTCCCCCAGCTCCTCTCGTCCTACCCGGGCATCCGGGAAGCGGACGTGCCGCTCGTCCATGTGTTCATGTGCGAGGAGTGCAACGCCGAGTTCGGCACCAAGGTCGGGCTGCGCAACCACAAGAAGATCCACGCGGCCAAGTAACCGGAGGCACTCGCGATGGCCTTCCTCACGCTCGATGCGCTCCGGACGACGTATCTCAACCTCGAGCTCGGCCTGGCCTCCGACGCCGACTACAACTTCGGCACGGAGGCCCAGCGCAACTTCTACCTCCAGAACGCGATCCGGAAGCTCTGGCCGGATGTCGCGAGGCTCATCAGCGAGAGCATCACGTCCCTCGTGAACGACCAGACCTACACGCTCACGGCGATCGAGGACGTGGAGCGGATCGAGCTCCTCGACATCAGCAACGACCAGATCGTCGCGAACACGATCCGGTCCTGGCAGGTGATCCGGGACGAGTCGGCCGACCCGGCGGTGAACCGGCTCATCATCCCGCCGGTCGGCGCCGGGTACACGATGCGGGTCATCGGCTACGCGGCCTACACGGTCCCGACCAGCACCCCGCCGTCGAGCAGCGGCAGCGTCGACTTCCCGAGTCGCATGGCCCACGTCGTCTCCGCGGGCGGGCGCGTCGAGGCGTACCGGGCGAAGCTCAACAAGTTCGCGGACTACGAGCAGTTCGCCAACGAGAACCGCCAGAACGTCCTCCAGCCGGCCGAGCTCCTCGAGCTCCTCCGCCAGGCCGAACGCGAGTACGAGCGCGGCAAGGCGACCGTGCGGCGCGACTTCGCCGCCCCCAAGCGCGCCCGGACGCAGACCCGGTGACTCTCGACCTCCGGCCGGTCGACTTCCCAATCCAATACCGCACGCTCGTCCTCAACCCCCACCGCACCGCCGTAGGGGGCTACGACAAGACGTACGAGACGCACACGATCAGGGTCGACACGTTCGACTACTCCCGCGTCCAGCTCCGGGACCAGCGCGAGGCGCTCTCGCTCGTCACAGGCGGCCTCCTGGGCGATGCGACGGAGTCGTTCCGCTACATCTCCCTGACCGGCTCGATCATCGCGCCGACCGGCAGCGAGCTCGAGGACGACATCGCGCGGTTCCTCCAGACCTTCGATCTCGAGGAGTCGATCATCGCGTCGGAGGCGACCAAGGGGATCACGGCCCTCACGTTCACCTGCCCGACCGACATCGTCAACTACTCGCCCTACCAGGCCGAGAAGTTCATGGTCCGGCCCGCCGGCTACCCTGTGATCCGGGAGCGGCGGTCCGGGGGTTCCGCCGTTCCCTTTGCCCTCGAACTCATCGCGGAGGACCCGCGGCGCTACCGGGACGCGCAGACGATCAAGGTTCTCATCAGCGGCGCGCTGGCATCACAGCACGGGTACGCGATCGGGGTTCAATGCCCCAACTGGAACAGCTCCGTCGGGCGCCAGGTGTCGCCGCTCGTCACGATCGTCATGGCCGGCTCGGGCGCCAGCAACTTCACCCTGTCGGACGGCGTGACCTCGTTCGTGCTGAACCTCTCCGGCTCGTCCAACAACGATGTCATCACGGTCGACATGGCGACCGCGATCATCCGACGCAACGGCGCGATGGCCGCCTCGCTCCGGACCTCGACGGTCGACACGTTCCTCGCGATCCCCCGCGGCGGCGTCTACATCGGAGCGAACAACACGACCAACGTGACGAGCTGCACGATCTCGTACTACGAGGCGCGGGCGTGACCGTCACCGTCCCGCAGCCGGCCCTCTACGTCGAATACTGGACACAGAACAGCTCGACGTTCGGGCCACTCGCGGTCGACGGCCTCATCACCGACGCCCTACGGGTCGGCTGGAGCTGGTACAGCCGCTATCCGTCCAAGGCGTTCTTCACCCTCCGCCAGGGCAGCATCCACGCGCCCCGCCTGATCCCGCTCAAGACCCACATCCGCATCTACTACGCCCACCCGGGCATCGGGATCGCGCCCCGCGTCGTGTTCTCCGGGCGCCTGGGCGAACCCGACTCGACGACCGACGACATCGTGTGGGAGGCGTACAGCTACGCCGCCGACCTGTCCCTCTCGCGGACCGGCTACCGGACGCTCTACCCGACCAAGAAGATCGGGAGCGAGCTCGCCGCGATCGAGTGGGCGCTCGCCAAGACGCAGGTATTCAGCCTCATGGCCCACATCGCGACGGGCACGATCGAGGACCCGCTCGGGACGGACAACGTGACCCCGATCACGACCGACGCGTCCTTCGGCGTGGTCGACGTGCCGCGCCTCCTCCTCATGTTCGACCTGACCGAGATCGGCCGGGCGAACACGACCAACAACTGCGTGTTCGAGATCACCCGCGACACGCCCTACACGTTCAACTTCTGGAAGAACCGGGGCACGGCGCGGACGGCGATCCGGCTCACCCCGCCGGCCGTCATCCGGGACTACCGCTTCTCTCCGGGCTACCGGAACCTGCGCAACGACCTCGCCACGATCGGCTCGAGCTCCACCGGCGGCGCCGTCGAGATCATCGCCACGGACGAGCTCAGCGCGGAGGAGTTCGGGCGCCGGCAGGACGTGTTCTCGATCAAGACGCTCTCGGGCATCGCCGGGGCCCCCACCGAGCAGGACGCGCAGACCGCGATCACGAAGCGCGCCGTGAAGGAGGCGACGACGCTCGCCCGCGCGCTCCAGCTCGACGTGCGCTCGAACCTCATCCCGCCCTTCGAGGGCTGGGATCTCGAGGACACCGTCCTGGTGCAGATCAAGCGGGGCCGCGACAACATCGACGCCGAGTACCGGATCATCGGGGTCCGGGGCATGGCCGGGCCCACGGGCTACGACCAGCAGCTCGTCGTGGCCCTCCCGACGGCGGCCTGACGATGCCAGCCGAGAAGCGGGCGCCCCTCTCGTCGACGGACGACCTCACGCGCCGCCTCAACGAGCTCCAGAACGAGCTCGGGCGGGTGCGGGCGGAGGCCAACTTCGCCAGTCAGACGGCGGTTGCCGCGGCCCGCATCCTGCGCGTGAGCAAGAAGGGCCGCTGGGAAGCAGAGGCCCAGGCCGGCTGGGAGCGGCTCTCGCCGCCGCCCTCGGTCGTGCGCTGGACCCCGCGCGCCTCGCCGGTCGACCCGCCAGACCTCGGGCAGAGCCTCATTGAGCGGCTCAAGGCGGGCGATCCGGTCGCGTCGTCGATGAACAACACGAGCTCCACCGCGGTCCTGCGCTACCGCGACGCGGTCCTGGCGCTCCTGCCGGCCGGCTACTGGCGGCTCGGGGAGAGCTCGGGGACCGTGGCGGCCGACGTGAGCGGCCACGGACTGACGGGAACCTACGTCGGCGCCCCGACGCTCGGCGCCGCGGGCGCTCTCGCGGGCGACAGCGACACCGGCATGATGGTCTAGGAGGCGAACGATGACTCAGGCTGTGCTCTTTGACCCGGGGAGGGAGGGCTTCCTCGCGGGCGAGATTGATTGGGACACCGCGGTCATCAAGTGCGTGCTCGGCCGCGGCTACACGTTCTCGGCCTCCCACAAGTTCGTCTCCGACCTGACCAGTCACACGGCCGTCGCGACCTCCGGGGCCCTGACCGGCAAGACGATCACGGGTGGGGTGGCCGACGCCGCGGACTTCACCTACTCCGCGGTCACGGCCGGGGCTGCGTGCCCCTACCTCATCATCTATCAGGCGAGCGCGGTGACGGGCGGCTCCGACGTGGCGGCCAGCGCCCAGCGCCTCATTGCCTACATCGACAACGCCTCGGGGCTCCCGGCGACGCCGACGGGGGCCGACATCGCGATCGTGTTCGACAACGGCGCCAACAAGATATTCAAGCTCTGACATGGCCGCTCCCGTCGTCGAGGCCACCGCCACCACCAGCGAAGGCGCTGCGGGGACTTCCCACACGGTCAACCTGCCGTCGGGGATCACGGCCGGGAACCTCCTCGTCCTTGCGATCTCGGGCGTCCAGACCTCGCCAGTCACGACTCCCTCCGGCTGGACCCTTCACAGCGACGCGAACCTCTATGACCCGGGTTTTCACAACCTGGCGCGCATCTACTGGCGCATCGCGGACGGGAACGAAGGCTCCACCTTGTCGATGACCTCGTCTGCGGACGCCGCTTTCGGCGCCGTCTGCTACCGGATCAGCGGCGCCACCGCGACCGACCCGCTCACCGCTCTCACTTACGCCAAGAGCAACCCTTGGGACGGGTACCCCAACCCGCCGCTCAGCTCCATCGACCTCCAGCGAGACTGGCTCTTTGTCGCGGGCGTGATCGACTACAGCGCCGCTCAACTGATGACCGGGGCGCCGACCGGCTACTCGACGATGTCGACGGGCGTGGGGGAACACAACACCGGCTTCCACTCCCGCGTGACCCTGTGCTACAAGAGCACGGCGGTAGTCGCGTCCGACAACCCGGGCACTTTCACCGCGGCTGCCCCGACCTACTGGTGCGCGTTCACTTTCGCGATCACCCCCGCCCGCACGGACTCTCCCGTCGTCGAAGCCACCGCGGGCACCAACGAGTCAGGGTCCTCGACCTCGCACGCCATCAACCTCCCGAGCGGGATCGTGGCGGGCGACCTCCTCCTCATGGCGATCGCGTTTCGAGCCAGCTACTCCCTGACCACTCCGTCGGGGTGGACGAGCGTTTACACCGCGGTCGCGGAGTATTCAGGCCAGAACAAGTTGTGGCTCTACTATCGTTCGGCCGATGGCACCGAAGGGGCGACCGTCACCGTCACGAGCGACCTGGCGTGGTCCGTCGGGGCCGTGACGTGCAGGATCAGCGGGGCCGCGACTTCGACAGGGTCAATCACGGTCAACTACACCGCCTCCCCCAGCAATGCTCCCGACTCTGCGAGCCTGTCCGTTTCGCCGTCGAAGAACTGGCTCTATGTCTCGGGCTGGTGGACGGGCAGCACGGACTTTTGGGGATTCTCCATTCCGTCTGGCTACTACGCGGGCCACATGGCGAGGGGAACGTACGGCTCGTTTTGGTCGCCGGTCGGGTTGGGAGCCAAAGGAACCGTCGCGACGACCTCGGAGGACCCGGGGGCCGGGTGGCTTGCGGCCAGCGCCTGTTGGG
>Ga0315286_10000511_pt1 | contig 32667 bp, 25 predicted proteins | sample YL17G10_0_MG_FD_205038 | JGI IMG/M metagenome (GOLD analysis project Ga0315286, IMG submission 205038) | Sediment microbial communities from Yellowstone Lake, YNP, Wyoming, USA - YL17G10_0 | ecosystem: Environmental > Aquatic > Freshwater > Lake > Sediment | place: USA: Wyoming | collected... | reverse complement strand
TAACTGTAGTGCGAAATCCGTGAGGAGAATGCGCAGAAGAAAACGCCGAGAATCGAAAATATTCCCTCCCGGGACCTCCGATGACGTGCAAAGCGAACCCTTCGGCCAACTACTCCAAGCGCTGGCCGCTATGCCACGACCATCGCGGACGAGTCGTTCCTGACGGTAACCAGAGCGTATTCGGGGTTCACGATTCTTCCCCGTCAGACTGGGCAACTTCCCGGTACAACCACGCCCGGGCGTAAGCCCAGTAGCTGTCTACGGTCCGACGCGAAACCGCCAGAACTTCGGATATCTGGCCAAGAGTCAGGCCGGCGAAGTATCGGAGCCGCACAACTTCTGCGATCAGTGGTTTGTGATCTGCGAGTCTGGTGAGTGCTCCATCTAATGCGATGACATCTTCAAAGAATCCATCGACAGGGAGTTCGGCCGCATCAAGATCAACTCTTCGCTGAGTGCCACCGTGCTTGACACACCGTTTGCGTCGCGCGTTTTCGACCAGAATCCGCCGCATGGCCTCGGCAGCAGCCGCGAAGAAATGGCCCCGGCTGTTCCAACTCTGGGGTTCGTCTCCCACCAGCCGGAGGTACACCTCATGGACCAGAGCCGTCGCTTGGAGGGTCTGGCCGGGAGACTCGTGGGATAGCTTCTGCGCGGCAAGGAGCCGCAGTTCTTCGTAGACGAGAGGCAAGAGCTCGTCCGTAGCTCTCGCGTCCCCCCGCTCAATGGCGTTCAAAATCCGAGTCACATCGCTCATTCCGACACCCGCTGTCACGGCAACCCTTGTGCCACGGGTATTCTCCGCCAGAGGCAACGCCTTGTCAAGCACACTCAAGGACCGGGCCGTTTGGTACTATCGGTGCTCGCGGCAAGTGCTTTCTGCAGATCGGCTTCCAGGTGAGCAAGGATTTCGGCCAGGCTTTTGCTCAGAGACTCGACGACAGCCTCAGCGGTCCTGTCGGATACGGGGGAGGCGGCCTTGTACGTCTGGGACAAAGCGACCGTCTCATTGGCATCCGCCCCGGCCAGCAGGAAGAACCGGATCTCCATGACCGCCACGGGAGCCGATTTGTCCGTGAAGTCGCCATAGAGCTTTATGACGTTCCCCTCCAGCATGTATGTGGACTCCAGCCGGCTGCCCACGGACGAGACGCGCCCGAACAGACCGGAGTCCGCCAGCCAATCGCGCGTCTTTTCCGTGATCATGAGCCCCGGCAAAACCAGGAACTGGTGATAGTAGTCCGATTCATATCGGAACTCCTCGATGCGGTAGACCAGTTGTCTGGTGGCATAGGCCTCGTCCACGTTGAACCGGCGGACCCGCAGCGTGGCGTCGCTGTGGACGGCAGTCGGCCCACCTTCGCGCTTGGCCTCCACGATGTAGTACTTCCGGTCGGCCGCCTCGCTCTGGAGACATCCGGACAGGGTCAGGATGAACGGAAGCAGGGCAAAAGACGAGAGCCAACGGAGCCGAATACGGGTCATTTCAATACCTCCGGTTTCTTGGGTGGCTTGCTGAACAACAACTCCGAGGGATTCTGCTCCAGACTGGAGATCAGTCCCTTGAGGCTATCCGTGATTTCTCGCAGGTCGCTGAGGACTCTTTCGATGCCGGGCCGTTCGGTGGAGATCAGCGCGTTGAAGTGCGCCAGAGTCTGGTTGAGCCGGGCCAGCGAGTCCGGCACGTTCGGCGGACGGGAGACCCCCTCGGGAGACGCGAGCAACTGCTGAAGATACTTGTTCGTCGCACGAAGCTCGGCCATCAACTTCTGCGTCTGCTGACTGACGGCAGGCACGTTCGCATCCGCCACGGCCCGGTCCAGGGAGGCCAGCAGCCGCTCCAGGTCCCCATTGATCTTCTTGGTGTCCACGGCGGCAATCTTCTGGTCCGTCCGGGCCAAAATATCCCGGACTTGCTGACTCAGTTGCGGGACATTGGCGTCGTCGACCGCGCGGTTGAGAGACGCGAGAAACTGTTGTGCGGACGCGTTGATCTTGGCCATCTCCAGGGCTTCGATCTTCTCCCGAGTTGCCTGCAACAGGGCGCGAGTCTCCTTGCTCAGCCGGGCTATGTCCGCCTCCGTGATCGCCGTATTCAGCGAGGTGAAGACCTTCTCCAGGCTGCTGACCAGGTTCTTGACGTCGATCTCCTGCAGACGGGTCAGGATCTTGTCGATGGAATCCTTCATCGTGGTCAGCTCCCCCGGCGCCGAAGGAATCATGGGGTATTGCGGCTCCCAGGGGAAATTCCCCTCGGGGAATCGGTTCGGATCGAGGAAATTCACCTCGAGATAAGCCTGCTGCGTCAGGAGGTTCGAAGAAACACGTACGCGCAACCCGCGATCGACCATCCGCTTCAGGGCGGCTTCGATCCCTGGATAGTCCGGCTCGGGGAACTTGGATCGCAGTAGCCCGCTGACCACCCGGACGTAAGACGCAAACCGGGCGTGCTGGCGGGTATTCTGGTCCAGCGTGTAGGCGCTGCCGACGAACCCGATCTGCTCGACCTGACCGATTTTGACGCCGCGAAACTCCACAGGTGAGCCCACGCTCAGGCCGGTGATGGATTCCGTGAAGTAGGATTCGACGTGCATCTTCTCCTGGGCGAATAGACCCGCGCCGAACAGAATGACCGCCACAACAATCAAGACCGCGGCGGTAAGCACGAACAAACCTATTTTGAAATAGTGAGGCTTCGCATCCATTCAACAAACCTGCTCAAATCGATTCTGGTTTAGGACTCCAGTTAGAACCTGCGGCATCACGCCGGCACCGGCCGCCCGCTCGGCCCGGGGGCTCCCGACGGGTTAAGCTGACGCCGGAAGAACTGCCGGACCACGGGATTGTCGCTATGGTCGCGGAGCTCCTCGGGCTTGCCGCCGGCAATGATCGTCTTGGCCTCTTTATCGACCATGATCACCCGGTCCGCCACAGCGAAAATGCTCGGCAACTCGTGCGTCACGATGACAAAGGTGATCTCCAGGTCTTCGGAAAGGCCCAGGATCAGCTCATCGAGCTGGGCCGAGGTGATCGGATCGAGACCAGCCGACGGCTCGTCGAGAAACAGGATCTCCGGGTCCACCGCCAATGCCCGGGCGATGGCGGCCCGTTTCCGCATCCCGCCGCTCAGTTCCGAAGGCATTTTGTACGCCGCGGCCTGCAGGCCCACCGCTTTGAGCTTCATCTGGGCAATCTGCTCGATGGCCTCGGCGGGCAGATCGGTGAATTCCTTCAGGGGCAGCGCGACATTGGACAGGACGGTCATCGAGCCGAACAAGGCGCCGCTCTGGTAGGCGACTCCGATCTTCTTGAGCAGGTTGAGCCGGTCCTCGCCCTCGGCGGTGACAATGTCGGTCCCGTCGATCAGGATGGATCCGCTCAACGGCTTCAGCAGGCCGATCATGGCCTTGAGCAAGGTACTCTTGCCGGAGCCGGAGCCCCCCAGAATGCCGAAGATCTCGCCCATCTCGACCTCGAAGCTGACGTCCTTCAAGACGACCGTAGCGCCATAGCCGACCGTCACATCCTTCACTTGAATGATCGATTCGCCTTTGGCGGCCATGATCTATATTCCGAGATAGTAATAAACCACGGCGAACACACCATCGGTCACAATGATCGCGATGACCCCGCTGACCACCGCGCGGGTCGTCGAATCGCCGACGGCGGTCGGCCCCGTGCCCGTCTGCAGGCCCCGCAGGCAGCCGATGCCCGCGACTAAGGCCCCAAAGACGAAGGTTTTGACGAGCCCTCCGAAGAAGTCGGTCAGAGTCGCCGCGTCGCGAATCCGCTCGAGGTATATCGAGGCGGGCACGTTCCAGGAGGCCATGACCAGCCCGCAGCCGATCAGGCCGAAGAGCTGGTTGAAGACGGTCAGCAGCGGGATGATGCAAAGGACGGCGATCAGACGCGGCAAAACCAGAATCTGCACGGGATCCAGACCCATGGTGACCAAGGCGTCGATCTCCTCGTTCACCTTCATGGTGCCCAACTCGGCGGCGAAGGCGGACGCGCTGCGGCTGGCCAGCAACACGGCCGTAATCAACGGCCCCAGCTCCCGGAACAGCACGACCACCACGAGATCGGCCACGAAAACCTCGGCGCCGAATTTCCGCATGGCGGCCGCCGTCTGAAAGGCCAGAATCAAGCCGATCAAGAAGCCCAGCGCGCCGGTGATGCCCACCGCGTTGGCGCCGGCCTTCTCCGCAATCACCAGCATGTCTTTCCACCGCAAGGCACCCGGCTGCGACAGGGTCTTCCACAGCTTGACAAAGACCTCGCCCAGGAAGCTCACCTGCGTGACGAAATCGCGAACGAGCCCGGCGGCCCATTCCCCGCTGCCGTGGATGAAGCCCGTAAGCGCCCGCGGTCGCTTCGGGGGCGACACAAGCTGGCCGGTCTCGAACAGGGCCGTCAATTGCCGGTATTGCGGCGGCGGGTCCTGGATTTCGATCTGTCCCCCGTTCTCCTGCTGGATCCGCTGGAACTCGTTGAGCAGCGCGACGCCGGTCCCGTCGCAGTAGACGACCTCGCCGGCCTGCACGATCAGACGCCCAATCCTGGCTCGCCGCAGGAGTTGCCTGGTCTGCCGCCAGATGGAGGCGGTCGTATCGCGATCCAGCCTGCCACGCAGGATCAGGCGGGCTTGGCCGCCCTCGTCCCGTTGAAAATCGAATGTGATCTTGTCCGTGTCTTCCATGACATCCGGTCGCATATCGGTTCTGATGACATGATTCTACGCTCACCACCCGGCTCTTGCAAAGCCTTTGCCGAACGATTGGCGCAAAGAATATGCCCGATTAGAATAGCCAGCGATCCAATGAGTACTACCAAGATCACCACGGTCCACGGGATATGCCCGTGAAAAAGGAGGCTGGCCTATGTCGAACAGTCGTATCCATTCCATGTATCGGCGTGAATTTCTTGGACAAATAGGACGGGTCTCGCTGGGAACGGTGGCCGCCACCGGCCTGACGGCCTGGGCGGCCGTCGCCAAAGAGACGCAGCCGCAGAAACCGTGGCAGCCCGTCTCTGACCGAAAAGTGCGGGTTGGCATCGTCGGCTACGGCGTGTGCCAATTTGGGGCGGCCTTCGGCTTTCAGGATCACCCGAACGTCGAAGTCGTCGCCGTCAGCGACCTGATCCGGGAGCGGCGGCGGGGCCTGATGAAAGCCTGCCGATGCGACAAATCGTATGAATCGCTGGAGGTGCTGGTCAAAGACCCGAAGATCGAGGCGGTGTTCGTGGCCACCGACGCCCCAAGCCATCCGCGGCATTGCATCGAAGTCCTCAACCACGGCAAGCACGTAATGTCGGCCGTGCCGGCCACGTTTGGGTCGATCGAGGAGGCCGAGCAACTGCTTGAAACCGTCAAGAAGACCGGCCTGAAGTACATGATGGCCGAGACAAGCTGCTACCGGGAGGACTGCTATGCCATGCGGCAGATCTACCGTGCCGGGGGCTTCGGCCGGCTCGTCTACTCCGAAGGCGAGTATTACCACTACAACGCGACGCCCATTGGGTCCTTCAAAGAATGGCGCGTCGGCCTGCCACCCCTTTGGTATCCCACCCACTCGATGGCCTACTACGTCGGCGTGACCGGCAAGCGATTCACCTCCGTTTCCTGCGTGGGGTTCGATGCCGGGTTGCCCGCGTACCGGCCCGGCGCGAACAAGTACGACAACCCGTTCACAGATGAGATCGCATTGCTGGCGACCAGCGAAGGCGGTTCATCCCGCATGCTGATGTGCAAAGGTGTCCACAGTCTCGTGGTCGAGCAAGGCCGCGTCTTCGGCGAAAAGGGATGGATGGACGGGACCAAGTATCAGGGCGCGGTCAAGGAGCTGCCCGACATCGCGCGCCCGGCGCTTCCCCCCAAGGTGTCCGCCGGCGGGCATGGCGGCTCCCATGGACACTTGACCGACGAATTCATCACGTCGATTCTCCAAGACCGTCAGCCGTTGGTGAACATCTATGAGGCGCTGGCGATGACCGTGCCGGGCATCGTCGCCCATCAATCCGCCCTCCAAGGCGGCGAGAGGCTCAAGGTTCCGCAGTACGACCCGCCCAAAGGGTAAAGGAGAGCCGCTGTTCCTGGCTCCGTGCCTGCCTTGACGAATGGCGCGAACGATCGGCAAGCTCGCGCCTGCCGCTGCCACACGGATTTGGGTCCTTCTTCTTTGCCCTCGGCTGCGGGGGATTCGGTCCCGGCCGGAGGTTGTGCATCGCTCGAAACGACCGTGAAAACACCGAGGCCCGCGCCGGATTGGCACGGGCCTCGGATTCGTGTTCTGGTACGGTGGGCCCCGCATTAGGCTCGGGGTCCGCCGTGCGGCTCGCGAAAAGAACGGGGAGCCGCGATTTCAAGCCGCCATAGCTTGGCTACGGCTTGGTCACTTGGATGTCATCAATGAAGATGCGGCCGCTGCCGCCCGGAACGGGGGCCTTGCGATCGCCGACACCGATGCACACCTTCTTGACCTTGGCCAGATTCACGCCGGTCAGACTGCTCAACGGAATCTTCCACTCGGTCCAGACGCTGATGTTCGCTGCCATCGGATCGGGATGGGTCACGACAACGACCTTGGCGGCACTATCCTCGATCGTCACGTACAGGCCGCCGGGGTCATTCGTCCGATCCGGATCGTCCCCGATCCAAGCCTGTTGCCACTGGCCGGTTACAGTGCCCGTCGTTGCGGCACCGGAGAACTGGGCCGTCGTGGTCAACGCGGCATCGTGGCTGGTGACGCACAGACCGATGTAGACGTTCGCGGCCATGTTGATGGTTGTGGAGACGACTTGGCCGGTGGCGTTCTTGATGTCCGTCCAGGCCTTGCCGTCGGCGGAGTACTGGGCCGTGAAGGCGTTGCCCGTGCGGGTCAGCTTGACCCACTGCGGAGCTACGATGCTCGCCTGGGTCTGGCTGCCGCAGGTGGCGCCGGTGGTCAGACGCCAGCCGAAGGAGGCGCCGCTGGAGAAGCTTTGGATCATGTATGCCATTGGGGAGCCGGCATCGAGACTCTCACGGATCATCACGCCGGCCTTGGCCCAAGCATTGGTGTTCACGAGGCTGTCGACCTTGACGGTGACCGAGCCGTTGCCGCTGAGGCTCTTGTAGACAAAGCGGAAGTCATCGGCATTGTCCCAGATGTCATGGCCGGAGGCGCCGACGGTAAAGGCGCCGTTGCCCTTATCCAAGAAGCGGACCGGGTTGCCCCGGAACCAGATGCTCAGGTACGTGACGCCGTTACCCGTCCAGTTCTCGGGAGGCGAGAACACGCGACAGGTTTCGCTGAAGGAGAACTTCGGACCGGCGTTGTTGTAGCTCATGGGCAGGGACTGCCTACCGCCATGGACAATCGTCCGCTCGGCAAACGGAGCCGGGTCGTTGCCCACCACGGAACCGGAGCCGTCGCCCTTGGGATCGAAGTTGTCGATCCAGGTGTCGTAGATGCGATTGTCCGTGTCATTGTAGCTTTCCATGTCATCGACGAGGAAGTAGCCGGGCACGGTGAAGGACCAGACGATGCCCTTGTGGACGGTGATACCGTCGGCCTCGACCTCATCAATCCGCCAGAAGTAGGCGCCGCCGCCGAAATCAACCAATCCGGCCAGCGAGAAGCTTGTGCCGGTTTGGCGGCCCTGGTATAGCGGCGAGGTCGTGGTGGCGATCTTCACCGCGTCTTTGTCCTTGCCGAAATAGACATCGTGCTTGGCCGCCCCTTCTCCGGCCGACCAACTCAAACTGGTCGCGTTGCGGATGTCCAGGGTCGCGCCCGTCGCGGGCTGCGGGGCCCAGGCCATCAGCGGATCGCCCTGCATGACCTTCTGGATCTCCGCGTCGGTCAAGGCCTTGTTGTAGACCCGGACATCGTCCATCAGGCCGAGCCACCAGTAAGCAGTGGAGAACGATTCGCGGCCGAGCCGGAACGGACCGTTGGAGACACCGGCCACGTCGGCTGTCAGCAGCTCGCGGTCCAGCTTGCCGTTGACGTACGTTCGGATGGACTTGCCCTTGTTGTAGACTCCGACAACGTGGTACCAGACGTCCCGGTCCAGGACCGTTCCGCCTGTGACGTTGCGGTTGAGGGTTGCGGCATTGGCGGCCGTTCGAATCTCGAACTCGACCAAGTTGTTGGTGTAGACGCCGAGCTTGTAGCCGCCGGAGGAGTTGTTCTGATTACTGCCGACCTTCTGGTCCCGGCCGAGGCCGCCCACCTTGATCCAGGCCGCCACCGAGACGGAGTCCACGGCTGTCAGACTGGCGTCGTTGCCGCAATCGACGAAGTCGTTGACTCCATCGAACGAGAGGGCATCGCCCAGATAGCCTTCCGCGAACGTCGGGCCGCCCGTGAGCATGCCGTAGTTGTCGTAGCCGGAATAATCCACCGCCACGCCGGACTTCTCGTCGTCCAGCTTCCACCAGCCGACCAGGCTGGGGTCGGTCTTCGCGATGACCGGACGGACGGTGAAGCTCCAAACGGCCCCGGCCACGGTGCCGCCGATGGCATTCTCATCCACGCGCCAATAGTAGGTCTTGCCGGCCTCCAATCCGGTGGGTGTATAAGAGGCAACCGGCTGTTTGTCTCCCTTCTTGGCCGCTGCCGCGCCGGACTCGACCGCCGCGCGGTCGGCGCTGAAGTAGACGTCATGAGTCATGGCGTTCATCCCCGCCGTCCATGTGAGCGTCGCGTTGGCAGCGACGTACATGGCGCCGTCACCAGGGGCCGGCGCCCAGGCGGTCTTCGGCGTCGCCGTGAACTTCCACACATCGCCCATGCGAACTGTGCCGTCGGCCTCGACCTCGTCGATACGCCAGTAATAGGTGGTTCCCGGCTGGAGCCCCGGCACGTGAAAGTACATGACTATCGGTTGATTGGAGCTGACCAAGTTCGCTGCGGTCAAGTCGGGCGTCGTGCCGAGGTAGACGTTGTGGAAGATGGCGAAGCTGCTCGCCGACCACTGCAACAGCGGCATCGTCACACTCGTGGCGCCGTCGGCAGGTTGTGGGTTCGATGCCTTCAGACCGATGTACTCGGCCACGCGCATGATGTCATCGACATTGGCTTGGCCTGCCTGGTCGAAGATCCGGACAAATCCCCGGAAGGTGTCGTTTGGCACGTAGTGCTTCACCCACGCAGCGGCATTGCCGGCGTTGTCGGTGGCCAGAATATCTAAGTTTGGAGTCACGGTGGGGACGGCGGGCCGCCGGGATTGCCACGTTTGCGTCAGGCCCCAGGTCTTTCCGAGAGGCGTAATGGTGACCACGTTATAGGTCTCGCGCGTTGCGCCGGACGTGTTGAAGCCCAGAATGGCGGGGGCGCCGGCGTCACCCCATTGCGTGTTCGTGGCGGTCGCATTGCTCTGGTAATAGAACGGGATATCCGCGTACCAGACGATCTTGCCGCCGGCATCCAGGTACTTGCGCAGCGTGCAAGTGTTCGACATCGTCTCGGTCACGGTGTCCGGCGCGGCGTCCTGGCAGAGTACGACCACGCTGAGCTTCTTGTCCGCGATGCGGGCGTCCATCCAGGTCTTGAGCGCATCGGCGTTGAGAACCGTGTACCCGGCAGCCGCCAGGGCGGTCTGGGTCGCGGTGGAGGCCCCCTGCCACGCCGTGGCATAGCGCGAATCATAATAGTACGTGCGGATCCACGTATAATCTGCGGCTTGTGCCGCTGTTGCCGCCAACACCAGCATCAGCAGGCTTGGATAGATCAACTTTCTGCACATGTTTGTCCTCCTTCTTGGATTCACGAACTGCTATTTATCGTTGACGATTACCCGTCACTCCTTGCCCGGCCTCGGTCCGAGGGCGGGGGGGGTGGCACAATGCAAATCATAAACCCAAAATCGCAAATCACAAATTCCTGCGGCTGGGAAACTGCGATATCGTCGGCAGCAAGGCAAGACAAATGCCTTTGCGGGACATGGTGCTCCTCCTGAATTCACTATCCGCAATTTCAGTCCATCCATACCATATCGGTCGGTTCTGGTCAAGGCTTTAGGCGGATATTCTCGGACTTATGGCGCCGTCCCGCCAGAAGAATCCAAGTGACGAGGTCCTGGAGGGAGTCGTTCCTCAGCACAAGACCTCTCTCGCGTATCTCATCGCCGATGCCTGTTCTACTCGCGGTGAGTGCCGTGCTCATTTGGGCTGACTCGCCTGTTCCGAACATCCGCGCGAGCCTGCGTTACTGCGGCGGGAGGGAGTCTTCGGGCTGGTCTTTGTCCACCGAATCGTCGGAATCGTCACCAGCGTCCACATGCTGGTCGAAGGTCCATTGGTGGAGAACTTCGGCCAGGATCGCGGTGCCGATCTCTTTTTCGGTGTCGTTGTTGACCTCCTCCAGGGCGGAAGCCAGCCAACTGACGAGCCCCGCGACTGCCTCAACGCAGTCTTGGAACTCCAAGCTCAGAGGGCCGTCGGTGCCGACGACCGTTTCGTGGTCCATGACGCTGACAACGAGTCTTGCTTTCAGTTGCGGAATACGTTCCATCGAAAGATCCTCGGATTTGCCGTTCAGCCACATCACGCTGAACACAGTGGACATCATACCCGCCCACCGGGCGTTTGGCAAGCCAGTCAGGCCGATTCCTCAAGGAAATCGTGAAACAGATTTCCTTGAAGAATATAGGCCGAATGTCCATTTTGCAGAGCTCCAGTCAGAACACCCGGCCGTCGTGAAGCTGTCGCAGGAAGTCCTCGACGGGCAAGACGTCCAGACCGTCGTAGTGATACGAACGCGGGCCGGTGTATACGCCGATCATCCGGTCCACTACGATGCCGGGCCTTGCTCTCAGATCGCGCATGGCCCGTTCCCACCGGCGGTCCCATTTCTCGGCCAGCTTGACCTCGATGCAAACCACGTGGGCCGGCGATCGAGGGCGACCCTGACGAGTCTCAATCACAAAATCAATCTCGGTTCCTGACGCGGTGGCATAATAGGTGATGGAGCGGTGCCGACGGCCCACCTCATTGAAGATGCGCAACTCGTGATAGATGAGCGTTTCCAGGGCAAACCCCAGCCAGGCACGGTCCAAAGGATCGTGGAGGAGTCCCGCAGCGGCACGAGCCACGCCGGGATCGAACCAGTAGTACTTGGGATGCGTCTGTTCCCGCACCTTCAGACGAGGCTGATAAGCAGGCAGGGAGTGTCCCACCAACGTATCCGTGAGAATGGAGAAGTATGCGTCCACGCTGCTGCGTGGCACGCCTGCCTCGCGTGAGATGTTCTGTGCGTTGACGACCTGGCCATTGAGTTGGCCGGCAATTCCCAGGAAACGCCAGAACGGTGGGGCCTTGCGGACGAGGCCTTCCTCGCGGATCTCTTCCTTGAGATAGGTATTGACGTATGCGCCAAGGATGTCCGCAGCGTCTGGCCGATCTGTCTGGACGAGGGGCAGCAACCCCCACTGGAGACAGAAGTCCAGGTCGAATCGGTCTGCCAGTTCCTTGGACGAAAAAGGTTCCATGTGCAGCGTCAAGGCGCGTCCTGCAAGAAGATTGACGCCGGTTCGGCGGAGCTTGCGGGCGGAGGAGCCGCATAGGGCAAATCGCCATTGACGCAGTGCCATCAAGCGATGGACCTCGTCCAAGAGGGCCGGTATCTTCTGAATTTCGTCAAGGACGATCCACGATGCGGACGGCCTGCCGCCGGCTATCGCTTCGAGTGCGTGGGGGTCCTGAGAAAGCTCCAGGAAGAGGGACGCATCCAGTAGATCCAGATACATCGCTTGACGGAAGACCTCTCGAAGCCACGTGCTTTTCCCCGTGCCGCGAGGGCCGAAGAGGAAGAAGGACCGCTCAGGAGCGGCCAACGACCGCTTGATATGGGCTTGTTTCATCATTGAGTCATGCTACACGGCTACCGTAAGATTGCAATGCATTTTTACGGAACAGTCGTGATATTGCGCAATCCACGACGCGTCTGTGCTGATTCGGTCCGGCTCAGTCGCGTTGCACGCAGTCCACAAAGGCCTTGAGGTCGTTGACCCACTTCTGGGCTTCGAGCAGGTCCACCTTCTCCGCCTTGACCAGCAGGGACAGGTGCTTCTCCAGGGAGATCATCTTCTCGTCGGACTTGTTTCGCGTCTTGGTCTGCAACTGCGAGTAGAGCTGCTCGACCTTGCCGGTCCGGATCAGGTTGGCGACGGCGTAGTTGTTGTTGAGGATTTCCATGGCCACGATGCGGCCCTGGCCATCCTTTCGGGGCACCAGCTTCTGGCAGACGACGTAGGCCAGTCCCAGCGAAAGCTGATTGCGTACCTCGGACTGGCGGCCCTCGGGGAAGTAGTCGAGGATGCGGGCGATCGATCCGGTGGCATCGCGCGTGTGCAGGGTGGAGAACACGAGGTGCCCGGTCTCGGCCGCCATGAGCGTCATGGCGATGGTCTCCGCGTCGCGCATCTCGCCGACGAAGATGATGTCCGGGTCCTCCCGCATCATCTCCTTGAGGCCGTCGTAGAAGGACTTGACGTCCCGGCCGACCTCCCGCTGGGAGATGATCGAGTACTTCTGCGGCAGGATGTACTCGATCGGGTCTTCCACGGTGATGATCCGGCAGGCGGTCTTTTCGCTGATGCGTCCGACCAGCGAGGCGATCGTGGTGGACTTGCCGGCCCCGGTGATGCCGGTCAGCAGGACAAGGCCCGCCTTGAGGTCGACGATGTCCTGCCAGACGTCATTCGGAAAGCCGATCTCCTCGATCGGGGCGACATTGAGCGACAGCGCTCGGATCGCCGCGGCGATACCGTCATTCTCGCGGAAGACATTGATGCGGAACTGCAGCGACCCCAGGCGATAGGAGCCATCCACGCTGTGCTCCGTCTGGAGCTTCTGCAGGCCGTGCTCCTTGAGCAGGGGAAAGATGAGCTGCTTGGCGATCTCCGGCGTGACGCTGGGGCCCTTGAGCTTCACCAGGCTGCCGTCGATCCGGTAGGCGGGCGGGGCGCCGACCTTGATGTGCAGGTCCGAGACCCGCAGGGCCCCGTGCTCCTCGAAGTACTTGAGCATGTCCAGGATGCTGTACTTGCCGAGGTTCTCGGTCGGATAAACCTTCGCGGAAGGGGAGTATTCCTGTGTCACCTGTGTCATAATCACTCTTTTCGATTGCCCTGGCTGAGCCAGTCCTGAAGGTTCCTGGCCAGCGTCTCGATGTCCTTCTTGGCCATGATGTGCTCGACGATCTGGGGCGGGATTGTGAGCTTGACCATGGCCTTGTGCACCCTTTCCCAGAGCCGGTCTCGTTTGGCGTCGGTGTCCGCCAGGTAGAGCTCACTGACCAGCTCCTGAAGCTTATGGAGCATGATCGTATCCAACTGGTTGTAGTACTTGCGGATGACGTGCTGCTGGTGTTCAGAATACTCGCGTTGCGCCATAACCCTATCCTATGAGGAGTCAAGAACGGCGTCCTTTATATCCGAAAGGGCGGGAAGGAGCAAGAAGTGTGAAGTTTGATGTTTGAAGTGTGAAGTAAGAGTCGGATGGGACCGCTGCCCGGACTTTCTTTTACTTCGAACTTCGAACTTCACACTTCAAACTTCTGGTGGGCCGGCTATAATCCTGTCCAACCTAAGCCAAGCTGGATGCTTGCATTGCAGAGTACGAGATGCGGTGTGAATCAGTGAGGATAATCGTACTGCTCGTGCTGCTCGAGCTCACCGGCCATGCGGCTATCGGCCAAGTGGATCCGTCAAACGGGGAGGGACAGCAGGACATCAGTTCCACGCGCCGAAGTTGGCCCAGTCAGGACCTGCATGTGACCGCCGGCGTGCTCCTGAGCCACAAAGTTGCCCCGGGTCAGCACTTGCTCCTATGCCAGGAGGGTTTCTCGATGGCCGTGGGGGGCCGACAGTACACCAGCAGCCGGGGCTTGGTGTGGATTTCGCCGAGCGGGACTAAGGCGGACAGGGGCTCGAAGGGGGGCTACCAGATCCAGGCCTATCTCGCCGGTCGGATCTCCAGCCAGAAGGTTGGGGATGGGCAGGGTGTCGATCTTGGGGAGACCGTGCTGGAACGGGACAAGGCGGTGGTGGTGAAAGCGAGCATCAACGGCGAGGTTTTCGTCACTGGAGACAAAAGCGACGCAGAGAACCCTTGGAAGCTGCCTCTATACCAGGAGGCGATGACTGCTTTTCAGAAAGCCGGTTTGCGTCTGCCGCCCGCGCCCGAGCCGCTGCCTGGGCCGGTGTCGGCCAAGGCCGATGCGGGCGAGCCCAACAAGCCCTCCGTCGGCTATACGATCAACTGGGCCCCACTTACGGACGTGGCGCCGCAGCTCGAGCGGCGGCTGGAGGACGGCCAGGAAATCATCACTCTGATCGGCAGGATCTACATTTGGTGGGAGCAACCCACCGACAAGAAGACGAAGGAGCCGGAGCTTTTCGAACTGGAGGCGGATACTCTCGTCGTCTGGCGAAAGGCGACCGGCACGAAGCCGCAGGGGATGGACGCGTTGGGCACGCAGGTAGAGGGGGCCAGCGATATCTACGTCTCGGGCAACATCGTGCTCCGGCAGGGGCAGCGCACGATTTACGCCGATGAACTCTACTATGACCTGCGGCAGAAACGCGCCTTGGCCAAGAACGTGGTGATGAAGAGCTTCGACCCCACGCGGAACATCCCCATCTATATCCGGGCCAAGGAGCTTCGGCAGGTGGCCGAGAACGAATTCGAAGCCCAGGACATCGTCTTGACCACGAGCGAGTTCTGGAAACCGCAGCTTTCGCTCACGGCCGCCCGAATCCACATCGCCGACAAGACCCGGGAGGCGGGGCCGGATGCGACCGCCTCGGACAGCGACTTCGACGTGGAGCTCAAGAAAGTCCGGTTCAAGTACGGTGATGTGACGCTCCTGGCCCTGCCGACGGTCCGCGCCAACCGCGAGAGGCCGGATGTCCCGATTCGGAGCATCCGCACCGGGTACGACAGCACCTATGGTGCAACGCTCGAAACACGCTGGTATCTGAATCGGCTTCTCGGTCTGCGCGAGCCGGCAGGCACGGATAGCACGCTCTCTGTGGACTACTACGGTAAGCGCGGCCCAGGCGGCGGCGTCGAGATCAACTATGAGAGAGAAGAGTACTTCGGCTCGCTCCTGGGTTATGTGATCGAGGACCGTGGGGAAGATCGCCTCAGCCGAACGCGCAGGGACATCGACGTGCCGGAGGACTTGCGGGGACGATTTCGGCTCCAGCACCGGCAATACCTTCCCTACGGCTGGCAGTTGACCGCGGAGGCCAGCTACCTGTCGGACCAGAATTTCCTGGAGCAGTTCTACCGCACCGAGTTCAACGTCGGCAAGGAGCAAGAGACCCTGCTCTATCTCAAGCGCATCCAGGACAACTGGGGCTTGGCGTTTCTCGGCAAGGTCCGAACCAATGATTTCCTCGACCAAGTGGAGGAACTGCCATCCGCGGAGTACCACTTGACGGGCCAGTCCCTTTTCGATGACCGCTTCACATTCTTCAGCGACAACCAAGTGAGCCGGTACCGATACCGGTTCAGTCCGGACAACCCTTTGCACGAGCCCGATGATTTCTTTCTGTTCTCGGGCACTCGCAATGAGCTGGATTTGCCATTGACCGTCGGCAAGTCGAAGATCGTGCCTTTTGTTGCGGGCACTTTGGGCTATGATGATGGGGCGGGCTTTCATGCGGCCCTTGACGAGGCCCAGGCGCCCCCGGAAGATGGGGTCTGGATTGGCGAGGCGGGTGTGCGAGCGTCCGTGCAGCCGTACTGGAATGTATATCCGGATGTCCGGTCCCGCCTGTGGGACCTGAATCAACTGCGGCACGTCATTGCGCCCAGCGTCACGGCGGTGGAGTATGCCGCCAGCGACGTCGTGGCGGATCAGCGCAATACCCTGGACCTTCAAATCGCCCAGCGGTGGCAGACAAAACGAGGGCCTGCCGAGCACCTTCGGACGGTGGACTGGCTCGAGCTGAAGACCGATTTCGTGTGGGTGGACGACTCCAACCCCGAATCCGCCGGAGCCGATCGGTTTCTCTGGAACGACCCGTTCATCCCCTTGGTCAATAGATCGGGCCGGGTGGTTCCTCCGCTGGACCGGCGGTCGACGAGCCTGTTCGGGCCGCGCCAGGACTACACCAGCACCGATGCGATCCTGAGGCTGACCGATGCGACCTCCCTGTTGGGCGATGTATACTATGGCATGCAAACGGGCGCCATCGAGCAGGCGGATATCGGCTTTTCACGCTTGTGCTGGCCGGACCTGAACTACTATGTGGGCGCCCGGTACCTGCGAAGGTTCAACTTCGGCCAGGGGGAGAGAAGCTCGAAAGCCGTCACGTTTGCCGTCACGTACGTCCTGGATCCGCGGTATACGCTCGTATTGTCCGAGCAGTACGACTTCGATTACGGTGCGAATATCGCCACCGACGTGACGTTGGTTCGCAAGTATCAAAGGATGAACTTGGCCCTGACGTTCAGCGTCGATGAGTCGCTGGACGAGCAGAGGATCATGTTCAGCCTGTGGCCCGAGGGCATCCCGGAATTGTTCGTCGGACAGCGAAGATACATGGGAACCGGGGCGTCGGACGCGTATAATTAGGATCTGCCGTGCGTTTTTCGGTCCTCGGACCCTCGTGCTGTGCCCATGAGATTGCCCAGCTTGTCTTTTTGCGGTCGCTCGGTGGGAATAGGTAAAATCGGAGATCGAATTGGCGGCCATATTCCGCCGGCGGGGCTTGAGTATCTCTGGGCTTTTGGGTATCCTTGTGCGGACATAGTGCCGATATATTGTGCGATACGATGAGTTGGATGGTTTTGCAAGGAGCAGATTATGCCGTTGGTTACCACCAAGAAGATGTTTCAGATGGCCTATAAGAACGGCTATGCCGTGGGTGCCTTCAACGTCAACAATATGGAAATCACCCAGGGCATCGTGGATGCCATCGCCCAGGAGAAAGCGCCGCTGATCCTGCAGATCTCCAAGGGGGCACGGGAATATGCCAAGAACAGCTATCTGAAAGGCATCATCAATGTGGCGGTTGCCGAGAACCCGAGCATCCCGATTGCCATCCATCTCGACCACGGCGACACGTTCGAGACCTGCAAGCAGTTCGTCGATGACGGGTTCACCTCCGTCATGGTGGACGGCTCCCATCTGCCCTTTGAAGAGAATATCGCCCTGACGAAGAAGGTCGTCGAGTATGCCCACCCTCGCGGCGTGGTTGTCGAGGCCGAGCTCGGGCAACTGGGCGGGATCGAAGAGCACGTCGTCGGCGTGGACGACGTCACCAAGTACCTCGCGGACCCGGACCAAGCGGTGGAATTTGTTATGAAGACGGACTGTGACTCATTGGCCGTCGCCTGCGGGACCAGTCACGGGGCGTACAAATTCAAGACCGAACCAACGATCGCGTTTGACATTATAGAGAAGATAGGCAAGAAGTTGCCCGGCTATCCTCTGGTCATGCACGGCTCCAGCAGCGTGTTGCCGGAATTCAAAGCCTTGATCAACAAGTACGGCGGCAAGATGCCTGACGCCATGGGAGTTCCCGAGGCCATGATTACCAGGGCCTCGAAAATGGCCGTCTGCAAAGTCAATATCGACACGGACTTACGCATGGCCCTGACCGCCAAGATTCGTCAGATTTTTGCCGAGAAGCCGGGGGAATTCGATCCTCGCAAGTACCTGGGCCCCGGCCGGGACGCCATTCGTGAGATGGTGCGTCACAAGCTGCATGTCCTCGGCTGCGCGGGCAAGGCAGGGGAGTGCCTGTAGAATTTATTATTTATGATTTAAGATTTACTATTGGGATCAGGAGCGACGCCAAGCCGTTTCATTCGCTACAGAAGGCCAAATAGTAAATAGTCAATAATAAATAGTCAATGTTGAAGGGAGTGTTCCTTGGAGCCTCAAAGACCAAGACGGTGCGTATTCACGGGCAAAGGGCGGACAACTCGCAGTCGCAGTGCGCATACCACGTTTTTGGCACTGTTCTGCGTTCCCGCGTTTGTGTTCGCGTGCTGGTTTGGCGGCTACAGTTGCTCGGCCCAACCCGGAAGGATCAATCTGGGCAAGGGTGTGGCGTCCGTCACCCCGGCCGCTCCCGCCGTGGGCCAGGAGGCGTCGGCCCCGGTGGACCCCGTCGCCGGGGCGTGCCGGATGATCTATCACGGTCAGTTCCTCGCCGCCGAAAAAGCGGCCGAGCAGGCTGGCACGTCGGAGAAGCCCCGCGTGCAGCAATTGACGGGGATCATCCACAAATACGAGGAGCTTGGCGCTCATCGCGGGTCGGCGAAACAGGAGGCTTTCAAGAAGCAGCTTGCCGAGTTGAACCGGCTCAAATCCACGGGCGTGCTGGAGAGACCGGACCGCCACGTCGCGGCGGATCAGGAGGTCCTGGGCCGCGCGAATCAGACGCGGGACCCGAACGAGCCGAACGATCTCCCGGATGTTCTGGCCGTCATTGCCAAGGCGAGCGAATTCGCCAGCGCCGACCAGAAGAAAGAGCTCCTCAACGACCTCTTCGTGTCCAAGGTCCTCCAGACCGCGGTCGATCGCAGTGTCGCCCTCGAGGCCGAGGGGAAATGGCTGGATGCATACACGAGCTACTTCTATTGGCTTCAGGCGGTCGATCCGAACAACCATGGCTATACGGAGCATGCGGACGAGATTCTGGATCGAGCCGGGATCGCTGCTTCGTTCCAGGACAGCCCGTGTGAGTCCCGCAAGGAACGCTTTGAGGGCGTCGAGAAACGGATGTTGGAGAAGGCGGTCGACGTTCTCGATCTGCACTACGTCAACACGATCGATTACGCCCGGATGGCGACGAAAGCCATCAAACGATGCGACCTGCTGGCGCAGGTGCTGGTCATGGCGTGTGCGAGAGACCCCAACATGGCCCGCAATAACTCCTTGACGCCTCCCGATCCGGTGGAAGTGACGGCGTGGTCGGCGGCCCTGGCCGGACTGCGCGACGAGGTCGAGCGGTCAAGTCAGGAGTTCGGCAAAGGCGACTTCCTCGCGATCCTGGACAAGGTGCTGTCCTTGAACGACACCACCGTCAAGCTGTCTCCGCAGCCCCTGATCGCCCATTTCTCGGAAGCGGCTTTGGGGGTGCTGGATCCCTACACGGTGGTGGTCTGGCCTCGCCAGGTGCAGGATTTCGAGAAGCAGATGACGAATCAGTTTACGGGCATCGGAATCGAGATCTCCCGGACGAAAGGGCTGTTGACGGTCGCCAGTCTGTTGCCCGACACGCCCGCCCATCGGTCCGGCCTGGACGCGGGGGATGTGATCGAGGCGGTGGACAGCGTCCCCACCAAGGACATGAGCCTGATCTGTGCCGTAAAGAAGATCACGGGTCCCAAAGGCTCCAAGGTCGCCCTGACAATTCGGCGGCCCGGCGAGGCGAGCCCCCGGAGTCTCACGATCACCCGTGACCGGATCGTCGTCCCGACGGTCCGGGGCTGGCAGAGAACGGGTGAAGGGAACTGGCAGCACATGATCGACGAGGCCGACAAGGTCGGCTACGTGCGGGTCACCAGTTTCTCCGGGGAGACGTCCAACGATCTCGATGCGGTCCTTCGCAATCTGGAATCGAACGGCCTCAAGGCCCTGATCCTGGACCTGCGTTTCAATACGGGCGGTCTGCTGGATAGCGCCGTTGCCATCTGCGACAAGTTCCTCTCCGAGGGATTGATCGTCCGGACGCAGCCCAAGGAAAGCGTGATGCCTTTGTTTGAGAAAGCGACTCGAAAGGGGACGCACCCGGACTATCCGCTCGTGGTCCTGATCAACGCGGGATCGGCGAGCGCCTCGGAGATCGTGGCCGGCGCCTTGGCCGACCCGGTGCACGAGCGAGCCATTCTCGTGGGGACCAGAACGCACGGGAAGGGAAGCGTTCAGGGCATCACTTTCTATCCCGGCGGCGGGGCCCAATTGAAATACACGATGGCCTATTACCATCTGCCTTCCGGACAGCGTGTCAAGAGCCGCGATGAGGTCGAGAAGGAAGGACGCAAGGACTGGGGCGTCGGGCCCGATGTCGAGGTCAATCTGACCAGCGAGGAACTCCGGCAGATGCTGGACACCCAAAGGAGCAACGACGTGCTCGTGCAGGCGCACCGCGATGGGAGCAAGCCCTCGGTCAACCGAAAGACAGTCGAAGAGACCCTGCGGGCGGACCCCCAATTGGCCGTGGGGCTTCTGGTTGCCAAGACGAAGCTGATCGAAGCGGGCACCCTGGCCGCTGGCCCTACCAGCACCGCCAACGCCGCCAACTAAGAGGACCCTTTCGTTCGCAGGGCGAGCGTCGGCGCTCGCCTGGGATTGTCGTGCGAGGACGCGCGACCTGCTTTGGAGTACGATCTTGGGCAACCCAGCCGACACGGACAGATTCGAGCAGCAAAGACAGGAGAAGTTGTCGCAGATTCAGGCGTTGGGGCTCGACCCCTATGGGTCTCGGCTTGACGAGGTCGAGCCGGCGGCATCGGCGAAGGACCGGTACCAAGACGAGGATGAGAGTCAGCGGGCCCGGTGCGCGGGCAGGATCGTCCTCTTGCGGGACATCGGCAAGCTGATCTTCATCACGCTGCGCGACCGCAGCGGCACGATTCAGGTGGGTCTGAGCAAGAGCCTGCTAACCGGCCAGTGGCCGCTGGCCAAGCTGCTCGACATCGGCGACATCATCGGGGCCGCCGGTCGGCTGGGCAAGACCAGGACCGGGGAGATCACGATCTGGGTGGAAGAAGGCGGCTTGACCTTCCTGAGCAAGTGCCTCTTTCAGCCCCCGGAGAAGTTCCACGGCCTTGTGGACGTCGATCAACGGTATCGGCAACGCTACGTGGACCTATGGGCGAACCCTGAGGTGCTGGATCGCTTCAAGAAGCGCAGCGAGATCGTTGCGACCATTCGCCGATTCCTCACGTCCAAGGGGTTCCTCGAAGTCGAGACGCCGATGATGCAGGCCATCGCCGGCGGGGCGGCGGCCAAGCCGTTCACCACCCATCACAACGCCCTGGATCTGGAACTCTACCTCAGAATCTCGCCCGAGCTGTTCCTCAAGCGGCTTCTGGTCGGCGGCATGGAACGGGTATTCGAGATCAACCGGAACTTCCGCAACGAGGGCCTGAGCCGGCACCACAATCCCGAATTCACGATGATGGAGTTGTACCAGGCCTACGGGGATTACCGCGTGATGATGGATCTCACGGAGGAGATCGTCTCGGCGTGCATTGAGGCCTTGGGCTTGGGCGTAAAGGTGCAGTTCGGCGACGTGGAGATCGACTTTAGCCGGCCCTGGCGGCGCGCGAGATATGCGGACCTGCTCAAGGAGCACAGCGGCTGCGATATCGACGATCTGGCGGCCATCCGGGCCAAGGCCCGCGCCCTGGACATCAGCGACGCCGGGATGGACGATGCCGTGCTGGTCAACGAGGTGTTCGAGACCACGGTGGAACATAAGCTCATCGCCCCGACCTTCGTGATCGACTACCCGGCGGTGCTGTGCCCTCTGGCCAAGCAGAGCAAGGCCGATCCGAGGTATGCCGAGCGGTTCGAGTTGTTCATCGTGGGCATGGAGCTGGCCAACGCCTACACCGAGCTGAACGATCCGGCCAAGCAGTACGAGAATTTCCTGCACCAGTTGCGGGGCCAGGAGGAATCCCTGACGAAGATGGATACCGACTACGTCACGGCGTTGAAGTACGCCATGCCGCCGGCCGGCGGGCTCGGCATCGGGATCGACAGGCTCGTGATGGTCCTGACCGGCGCCACGACGATTCGGGATGTCATCCTGTTCCCGCTCCTGAAGCCCGTGACCGCAGAGAACAAATAGCCCTGCCCAGAGTATTGCTGCGCAGGCGAGCAGGCGTGTCGCGGGAGAATCCATGGCATTCGTCTGGTGTATTGTATCGGGTGGCACGGCCAAACTTGTTTGACCGTGCTTGCCTGGATAAACTCCTTTGTATATGAAGACACGCTCAAACGAGTTTGAGCGTGCCACCCGGACCTCTGTGCTCTGCGGCGAGAGACTCCGTCGTTATGGCCATAAGACAGGACGATCCGAGTTGGTAGCTCTATGCTGAAGCTGTTCCTTTGGCTCAAATACGTTCGCCGGCGGCGAATCATCCTCATGAGCGTGGCAGCCGTGGCGATGTCCGTCTCTTTGCTGATCGTCGTTGCCAGCCTCTTCACGGGCTTCATTGCGGCGTTCGAGCAAAGCGCGGTCAACGCGATCGGAGATATCATCATTTCTGCGCCTGACGGGCTCACATTCGAACAGTACCCCGCCTTCATCGAACGGTTGGAGAAGACCGATATCGTCGAAGCCGCCACGGCTACGCTCACCTCGGAGGGCTTGTTGCACCTGGGCGGCGGCAATGTCCGCCCCGTGAGTATCTGGGGGATCCAGCCGGATCGGCGAGTGCGGGTCATGGGGTTCAAGAAAGCCCTGCTTTGCCAGGGGCGTGCGGCCGGGGACCCATCGTTCCGCGTCGCTGACGCGCCGGACGAAATTGGAGGGTTCGTGGGGATCGGTGTCCTGGGCAAGCCGGACGAGAAGACCGACCAGTACGATCAGGATGCTATCCTCAAGGAAACGCTGGGCAAACCGGTGTCCGTGACGACCGGGAAAATGGAGCCGACCACGGATGGCGGGCAGGAGCCCAAGAGAAGAACCATCTCCTTCCGGATTACCGACGTGGTGTTCACTGGGGTCTATCAGCTCGACAGCGGTCAGGTGTTCTTACCCATCGAGGTGCTCCAGAAGAAACTCTACCCGACGGAAGGAGGTTTCCTGGCGACCAGCATCAGCATCAAGCTGAAGCCCGGGGTGGCCCCGGACTCCGTGGTGGAGCGAATCCGCGAATTGTGGGGAGGTTTTGCGGCGCAGGAGTTGGGCTGGGGCCCGATGGCGATCAGCATGACGGCAGACAGGATCAAAACGGCCCGGGAGATGCAGAAGATCTACGTGGCCGAGTTCGAGAAGCAGAAGGACGTGCTGGAGGTGATCTTCAGCGTCATCAGCTTCGGCGTCGTGGTGCTCGTTTTCTGCATTTTCTACATGATGGTCAAGCTCAAGCAGAAAGACATCGCGATCGTCATAAGCTGCGGTGCCACGAGCTCCTCCGTGATTGGGCTTTTCGTCGGCTTCGGGGTTTCGGTGGGTGTGGCGGGCTCCGGCCTCGGGGCTGCGCTCGGGTATGTCATTACCCGGCATATCAGCCAGATCGAGGGATGGATCCGCGTCCTCTTTGGACTGAAGCTTTGGAGAAGCAGCGTCTACATGTTCAGCGAGATCCCGAATCAGATCGACTGGAGCTCGGCGGCGTTCTACGCGGCGATGGCGATGATGGGCGCCGCGGTGGGGGCGCTGGTGCCGGCCCTCGTGGCCGCACGAACCCGGCCCGTGGAAGTTCTGAGGAATGAATAGTGTATAAGCTGACCCTGATCGCACGATATCTCCTGAAGAGACGCATCACCCACTTTGCGGTCCTGGCGGTGACTCTGTGCGTCTTCATCGTCGTGGTCGTGATGACGGTGATGACCGGGCTGGTCGGGGACTTCAAGCAGAAGAACCACGCGTTTGTCGGGGATTGCGTCGTGGGCACCGACTCCCTCGTGGGCTTTCCCTACTACGAGGAATTCATGAATCTCGTGGAGCAGACCGGCATCGCCGAGGGGGTATCGCCGGTCGTCAAGAGTTACGCGTTGTTGAACACCGAGCGCGGCGACTCCGCCAATGTGGAGATCATAGGGCTTGATCCCATCCGGCATAGCCAGGCGACGAATTTCGGACGGACGCTGCACTTTCGCGCGAAGGAAGTGGCAAAGGCGTTTGAACCATTGTATGACGCGAACGTCCCCGGCTGTGTCGTGGGCATCGACCAGGTCTTGCAGAGGAACGCTCAAAGCCAGTATCTGCAGTTCAACAAGCTCCTCCGGGCCTCCGTGACGCTGACCTGCTTCCCGCTGAACGCGAAAGGGGCGCCGTCGAAGGCGGGAACCAGCCTGGTCAGCACGAAGCGTTTCTACTACAGCGACAATTCCCACACGGGAATCCCGCGGGTGGACGACACCTACGTGTATGTTCCCCTGGAACAGGCCCAGTTGCTCTGTATGGATGGGGCGGAGAAACGCATCACGGCGATCCACATCAAGTTTCGCCCGGGCGTGGGGATCGAGGAGGGTCGCCGCCGCATCGCCGATCTGTGGCAGCAGTACCAGCAGACCAAGAGCTCCGCGCCGAACGGCGTCCTGCTGAATACGGTGACCGTGCAGAGCTGGAAGGAGTACCGCCGGGCCGTCATCGCCCCGATCGAAGCGGAACAGCTCCTGCTCAGTCTCATGTTCGTTCTGGTCGGGATCACGACGGTCTTCATCGTGTCCGTCGTCTTCTACATGATCATTCGCAGCAAGAGAAACGACATCGGTGTGCTCAAGAGCGTGGGCGCATCGAATACGAGCATTCTCTCTCTCTTCCAGGGATTTGCCTTTGGCATCGGGCTCATCGGTTCCTGCGCCGGGGCCCTGTTCGCGTGGCTGTTTCTGTCCCGGATCAACCAGATCGAGCAATGGTGTTACGAGCATTTCGGTTGGCAGATCTGGAACCGTTCGATTTACGTGATCGGCGATATTCCCCATCACTTGGAGTTCTCGGTGTTGGCGGTGATCATCTTCTGCGCGATCCTTTCCTGCTTGGTTGGCGCACTGATTCCGAGCTACCTTGCCGCGCGTTTGCGTCCCGTGGAGATCCTCCACGCCGCCCGGATGTAGGGCCTCCAAAATGAGCCGAGATGCGTGTCGCCGGCTTGTCATTGACTATGTCCGCGAATTCCAGTATGAACTGTACTGGCGCATGCGGCGTTTTTCAAAGCGGCCCCCAACGATGGTTTCGTGGCGTCGGACAGCCTATGAGTGAATCGCCCGTCATCTTGAAAGCTGAGAACGTCCATAAATCCTACCGGATGGGCGCGACCCGCGTCGTCGTGCTCAAGGGCCTGGATATCGCCGTGCGAGAAGGCGAGTTCGTTGCCATTGTCGGGGCCTCGGGCAGCGGCAAGAGCACCCTCCTGCACATCCTCGGCGGTTTGGATAGGCCCGATAAAGGCTTGGTCCAATTCCAGGGCCGTGACCTGAATCGCATGAGCGCCCGCGCGCTGAACAAGTATCGCAACGCGACGGTCGGCTTCGTGTTTCAGTTCTACCACCTGTTGGACGAGTTGAGTGTACGGGAGAATGTGGTCCTGCCGGCGATGATCTCGCGGAGTGTTCTCGGCTGGTTGGCGGCTCGGGGCAAGGCCTGGCAGCGGGGCGATGAGCTGCTCGATCAGTTGGGTTTGCGCGAGCGTGCCCGGCACAAGCCGTACCAGTTGTCGGGCGGCGAGCGTCAAAGGGTGGCGATCGGCCGGGCCCTGATGAACCAGCCCCAACTGCTTTTGGCGGATGAGCCGACCGGGAATCTTGACTCCGCGACAGGAAATGGTATCCTGAATGTTTTCGAGAAATTGAACAAGGCCGGGCAAACGATTGTCTTGGTGACACACGATGAACGAGTCGCCCGCCGGGCCCAGCGAGTCATCACGCTGGTGGACGGCAGGGTGAAAGCATGAATCGGTTGGAGGCATGAGGTTTTCTTATGGCATTGAAGATCTGGCTGGACACGGGTTTGGTTGACGAGAAGGACGCCAAGATCTCGGTTTTCGACCACGGTCTGCTCTATGGCGACGGGGTCTTCGAGGGAATTCGTGTCTACGGCGGCAAGGTGTTTGAACTGGAGGCGCATATCCGGCGGCTTTTCGAGTCCGCCCGGGCGATCCGTCTGTCCATGCCCATGACCCGGGACGTGCTGATCGATGCCGTGGAAGCCACGGTCAAGGCGAACAAGGTCGAGGATGGTTATATCCGGCTCGTGGTGACCCGCGGGGTCGGCACGCTCGGCCTGAACCCCTTTACCTGCAAGAAAGGCGGCCTGTTCATCATCGCGGACAAGATCCAGCTTTATCCGGAGGAGCTGTACGACAAGGGCATGAAGGTCATCAGCGCCACGACGGTGCGCAATCACCCGCTGGCCCTGCCGCCCCAGGTCAAGAGCCTGAACTACCTGAACAACATCCTGGCCAAGATCGAGGCTCTGGACAACGATGTGCCGGAGGCGGTCATGTATAACCACGAGGGGTACGTGGCCGAGGCGACGGGGGACAACGTCTTCATCGTCAAGAACAACGTCGTCTGCGTGCCCCCGGTGGAGGCGGGCAGTCTGGAGGGCATCACACGAGCCGTGGTCATCCGGCTGGCCCGGAAGGAGGGCCTGGAGATCGTCGAAAAGAACCTCACGCGGTACGATCTGTACGTGTGCGACGAGTTTTTCCTGACCGGGACGGCGGCGGAGGTCATCGGAGTTGTCCAGATCGATGGAAGGACCATCGGCGACGGCACGGTGGGCCCCGTCACGCGGCTCTTGCGGGAGAAGTTCTACGGGTATGCCCGCGGAAAGGAGCAGTAGGGGACATCTTCTGCGCCCATGCCGGCGCATGTTCGCCTGAATATGGACTCGCTGCTCACCATGCAAGGGCTGGAAAACACACCCTGGAGGGAGATTTCGCCATTTCGGCAGATCGATTCCTCGCTCCGGCAAGTCAGCGGTCTGATCCACAAGGTGCTGATGGGTCACGGCCCTGAGCCGCAACTGGGGTGTTTGTTCGATCACTTAGAGGTCTGTCCCGGCCAAATGCTCCGGCCCGGCATGGTGCTGCTGGCCGGGGAGTGCTTCGGATCGCTGAGGGACGAGCATGTCCAAGTGGCGGCCCTGATGGAGATGATCCATCGCGCTACGCTCCTGCACGACGGCGTGATGGAGGACGGCCGCAAGAGGCGAGGCGTCCCCACGGCCAGTTGCCTGTGGGGAAACGAATCCGCCGTGCTGCTGGGCGATTTCGTCTTGAGTCAGGTCTTTCGGATGGCGGCGGACCTCGATTCTACGGCGGCAAAAATCCTCGCGCAGACGGCGGTGCGAGTCTGCGAGGGAGAACTGAGACAGGCGATTCAGGAACGTAACTGGAAGCTGGATGAGGCTCAGTACATTGAGATCATCACGGAGAAAAGTGCATCGCTCTTCAGTGGCTGCTGCCGGCTTGGGGCCGTGCTGTCACATGCCGGCGAGGACCAGATCGAGTCGTTGGCCCGCTTTGGCCTTCTGGCCGGCGTCGCGTTTGAGATTACGGATGACCTTCTCGATATCGCCGGCGACGAGAACCGGATGGGCAAGACGCCGCAGAGTGACTTCGCCAAGGACAAGCCCACTCTGGCGGTGATCCATCTGCTGCGGACGGTCGACGCGCCCCATAGAGCAGACGTATGCGCCATTGTGGAGTCGTCCGGCGGGCCGAGAGGCGAGCTTGTGGATATGCTGGATCGGTACGGCAGTCTGCAGTACGCGAGAGCACAGGCCGCCGACTATGCGACGAAGGCGATCACGGCCCTGGAGAGCCTGCCGTCAGGCAAGGGGAGAGATGCTCTGATTGAAACCGCTCATTTCATGGCCAATCGCATGGCGTAACGCCGGGGGACACCGGCGAAATCCCGCGACCCACATCACGGCAAAAAAACAGGAGCCAATATCGTCCATTGGCTCCTGTCCTTATCCCGTTCGCTGTCATGGGGCGAGAGAGGGCGGCTTACATGTCGAAAGCCTTCTTCTTGCCCGGGACAAACACCCCGCCGACGCCCACGAGCCAGGAGTCGCCGGTGATTTGCCCTTCCACCCACAGATTCCACTCATCGGCCAATTCCAAATTGAGGCCGACGTGTCCGCCAATCTGGGATGATTCCTCCAGCTTGCTGGACCAGCGGATCGTGCTGACGCCTCCTCCTTCATTGAGTACGGCGTTGCCATTGAAATCCATGTCACCCCGGACAAACTGCAGGAAGGGGCCCGCCCAGAATCGCAGCGCGTCCACCTGATAGACGGCGGCCAGGGCCGCCTGCGCCTGCCAGTAGCTGAGGCTCGCGTCTCCGACCCAGGACTCATCCGGGATCAGCGGGTCCGCCACGGTGAAACTGCTGTCGCCCGGATGGAACCACGTCACCTGCATCAGTCCGCCAAAGCTCCAGGGACCGGTCCGGCAGAAGGTGGCGCGCGTCCCGGCTCCCCAGGCGAATCCGAAGCTGCCATCGGTATCGTCCTGTCTGGCAAGAGCATCGGTATCCGCCGGCGGGACGAGGATCCTGCCCTTGGCATCGGACGCACCCACGCGTGCGAAGATATCCCAGTTGTCGGAGAGGCCGAATCCGAGGGTCCCAAAAACCATGTTACTCTTGAGGTCGTCGATCTCGAAGCTCTGGGTCCAAAAGAACTCGCTGTCGTCGAGGAATCGCTCGGTAACCGTGCCGCTGGAATTCATGCGGGCTTGCTCATAGCCATATTCCGCGCCCACGGACCACCGTCCCTCGCCCAGGAATGCCGTCGGGGGGCCCATCGGTGCACCGCCGGAGGCGACGGACACCAAAGCGGCTGTCACCGCAAGAGCAACAATGGCAAGCTCCCTTGTCTTCATTTTCATTCCTTTCTCTTGTAGTGGTATCCCTGAGGTTCACCGCACCCTGGCACACAACCAGGCGGTCTTCCTCGTGGTCCATTCCCAGTGCCTCGCCCAGCAAGGGCGCCTTGCGGCTCCACTCACGGGAGAGCCGAGGGAATCACAGCCTTTTCTTCGGCATGCAGGGGCATGAGCATAAAAAAAAGCTGCGAGTCGCCTTCGACTCGCAGCTTCACCTTCACAATATACCTGGGACCGGCCGATCCAAGACTGTTTAGTTTTGGGACCTCCCAATCTTACTTGAACTGATGGACGATGCCGAATACCACAGCGTGAATGTTGTCAAACGGGGCATCGCCACTCCAGAGTTGGAACTGATACTCGACAAAGAAGTCATTGTTCGGGTTCAGTTCATACCGCAGACCAGCAACCGGCCCATACATATAAGTAGTGGCGGTCGCAAGGCCCGCATCGGCCCAGCCGAGTGCGAACTGGCCACCAACGTAAGGCACCACCTGATTGGCCGGCATGAAGTGGTACTTGCCGTTAACCGCAAGGCCATAGGCGCTCGTGTCGCTTGACCACGCACCGGAGACACCACCACCGACTCGGATATTGTCGGTCAGGAAGTAGCCGAGACCGGCCGCGACATTGAACAGAGTCGCGGTGCCGCCATCCTCCCCGTCCACGTCCGCGAAGCTTGTGTATGTGAAACTGCCTGCCAGCTCGAGCTCGGTGTCCCCTTTCTGGACGGCAGCGCCTGCCACACCGGCAAGCATCAGACCCACTACTGACAACGTAATCAGACTTCGTTTCATAGTACTCCCCTTTCAAAAAGTGTCACTCACACCAGCTTTCCAAACAAACCAAACTACATCTACGCCAAAGATCCGAGACAAATTCGACGTTCTCTGGTCGATCCCTTGCAGTGGCTCTCATTTTTTACGGCCTCCCAGCAAAATAACTGTGTACCTTATCCCTTGGTATGGGTAGCAGTGTAGCGGCCCGCGCAGAGAAATCAAAGAAAAAAAGCGGAGTTGTCGTTTTTTTTTTAGCGGGGGGTGCGACAGATGTAAAATGCGGGAATCTTTGTGGGAACAGCGTGGTTTCCCTATTTTCACTCTGGCGAGCGCCGGAACGGATGGACATTGTCTAATGTCTTGTCGCTGCCCAGTTTACAGCTCTCGTCCTTGCCGTCGGACCAGGTCGTGACAATCGCCCCTTCCCTCGACAACTCCGATCAGACCGGCATCGGCACTGTTCGCTGTGGGCGGCATCGACAGGGGACAATGCTCTTGATCGTCGAGCGAAGCCGCTTGTGGGGTCGGCGTGGTTGGATTCTGTGGTGGAATTCCCGGAACCGTTCTGACGCCGGGCCGATGGCGACTCGTGGCCGGTTGCGCGGGGCCCCAAGCGGAAGTGTTGCCGCTTTGCCTACGCTGAAAAGCCTATATTCCGCGGGCGTTGTACGCCGGGACCGGCCATGCACAGGATAAGGGGACTGCTGAAGTCATGAATGAGGTGGCCTCCCGGAGTTTCCGCGTCGGGCAGGTCCGGCCGTCCGCCGCAGCGGCTCGGGGTCTTCGCTTGGTTCCGCATTTCCAGTAGTCCGGAGATCATCAGGGTTTCCCCCGTAGCCCCGATACGGTGATCTTCGAAGTCAAGCCGGGGCCGTACGATCCCGCCAGCGACAAGGATTTCGCCACCTGGGCGCCCCCGGAGTACAGTCCGCCAGCGCCCGCCTATCTCGCCGAAATCGAGGACGACTTCCGGCGCTTGTGGGGCCTGCCTCCACGCACCTGGCAACCGCCCGCGACGGGCTCCTGATGAGGCGTGTTACACACCATGTGGTCATGGATTGCTACACTTCGCTCGCAATTGTCTGCGATGCCTGTTTGTATCGTTGTGAGACCAATTCCGAGCAAATCGTGAACTTCCAACGTTGACTTATGGTATCACTATTAGTATCATGTAGTTATGGCAAGCGTTGATGACATTTTGAGACGCATGCAAAACAGGCCGAAAGGAATACGCTTTGCAGAACTGTGCAAGGTCTGTGATCACTACTTTGGGCCGCCACGCCAGAAAGGCACGAGCCATCGCGTCTATCAAATGCCGTGGCAAGGTGATCCGAGGGTCAACGTTCAGAGCGACAAAGGAATGGCGAAAGCCTATCAGGTAAGACAGGTCATTGCAGCGATTGAAAGGCTGGAAACATGAGCAAGCAGAAGACGCTGGATCAATATACGTATCGTGTGACTTGGTCCGACGAGGATAACCAGTGTGTAGGTTTGTGTGCGGAGTTTCCGAGCTTGAGTTGGCTGGACGCCACGCCGGAGAAGGTCCTGCGAGGGATTCGGAAGGTCGTGGCTGAAGTGGTGGCCGATATGCGGGCCAACGGCGAATCCGTGCCGGAGCCGATCAGCCAACGGCGCTACAGTGGCAAGTTCATGGTGCGCGTGCCTCCGGAAGTCCACCGCAAACTCGCTGTAGAGGCCGCGGAAGAGGACATCAGCCTGAACCGGTTGGTCAGTGCCAAACTCTCATCTTGAAGTGCCAGCTTGACCTGCCCGACCGGACAAGCTACAATCGTGGGCGAAAGTTGGAGAGAATCACATGGCGGTGGTGCAAGAGACGATCCGCATAACATGCCGAAACAAATGCCTGGATGGCGGGCAAGCCATTGACTCCACAGACCTTATCGCGCCTTCGGTAGCGAATCCGAAGGCGTCTAATACGGTCAGAAACACGGAAATCCGCATCTTATGCGGATCAATCTAATAATTGTTGGGTGCAATCAGCCTATGGCCAGTAGCGATCACAAAGTTGTCGGTTTGTTTGACCTGCTTGGCTTCAGTAATCGTGTCACGCGCGAAGGATTGCCAGGCTTGCTCGCGGCATACAACAAGTTACTCGCATTAGTTCGGCGGCGGGAGGGCGGTGGGATGTTGAATTGTCGGATCCCGGCTGGAGACGGCGCTTTTGCCGCTGCGTATGGCATCTTCGACCTCGAGCATGCCTATTTCAGCGACACCATTGTGTTGTGGTGCACGTACAACACGTTTTGCTTTCCACCATTTTGCGATGTCTGCAACGAGTTCATTTGCGAGGTCCTTGAGTCAGGGCTGCCCATTAGAGCCGGGATCGCAGTTGGAGAGCTTCACATGGACAAGGCTACAGGCACATACCTTGGGAAGGCCCTCGTCGAGGCAGCCGTGGTCGAGAAAGCTCAGGAATGGATCGGTGCATCATTCGGACCTTCTTTTGCAGTGGCACCTTACAATTCCTTCTTCATGGCGAGTTCTGTTCTGGTTTACCGAGATCACGTCAAGGATCGTCGCTTTGATTTGGTGCCTGGCCTTGTTCTCGATTGGCCTCGAACTTGGAGGGGCACACGGAGAGCGTCGATCCAGTGCCATTTGAGCGCGATGAATACTGATCCAAAGTTCGCCAGTTACTACCAGAACACGATGAAGTTCGCGGACCTTTCAGAGAGCAACAGCGGCTGGCAAGCTGCCGGATCAATTCACACGTGATCCTATGGAGAAAGAAGCACCCAACAAGACGCTGGACCGAATGACGAGGAGCGCGGTCATCCGCATGTTCCAAGCCGGACGCCCTCGGTGCGTTCCTCGTCATCGGTCAGCTTTGCGTTGGGGCGAGGAGAAGAACATGGGACATTGCGAGATAGCGCGGAAGGCTTCACAACACATCTATGGCTGGCTGAGAAGGCAACCAAGACTGAAGGAAGAGTCAATCACCGATTGGTTGCTGGATCAAATATCTACCCAGACGAACCAGATTGCCTATTATCTGTTTGACAGGCATGAAGAAGCGACCATGTCCGGCGCGGATTGGGACTGGTGGGTACTGTTTGGGCCGGCTTGTTTCAAACTCAGAATCCAGGCCAAGAGAGCCCGAGAGAATCACGACCATTACAAAGACATCGCCCGCTCCAACCAAATGGGTCTGCAGATCGAACTTCTTATAAACTCCTCGACACGCTCTAATTTCTACCCGATGTATGCGTTTTACGGACATGGCTGCGGGCGCGAAAGATGTACGCGGGAGGCGCAAGATTCCGGCGTATTTGTAACCTCGGCTCTGGAGGTCTACAGGGCCATTGTTTCAGTTCCACGACGAACTGTCCCCAGGGA
>Ga0315286_10000510_pt1 | contig 32668 bp, 24 predicted proteins | sample YL17G10_0_MG_FD_205038 | JGI IMG/M metagenome (GOLD analysis project Ga0315286, IMG submission 205038) | Sediment microbial communities from Yellowstone Lake, YNP, Wyoming, USA - YL17G10_0 | ecosystem: Environmental > Aquatic > Freshwater > Lake > Sediment | place: USA: Wyoming | collected... | reverse complement strand
CGCCCTTTTCCGCGGCCAGCCAGTAAGCGCGGACGATGTCCCGGACGTCGGTGAAATCGCGCCGGGCTTCGAGGTTTCCGACATGAAGGATCGGGGCCTTTTTCCCTTTTTCGATTTCGGCGATTTGTTTAGCGAAATTCGAGGTGACGAAAACCTCTCCGCGCCTCGGCCCGGTGTGGTTGAAACCGCGCGTCCGGACCGCCCGGAGGCCGTAGCTTTGGAAATATTGGTAGGCCAGGAGATCCTGGGCGACCTTGCTGACCGCGTAGGGGCTGAGGGGCCGGAGCGGATTCGTCTCTTTCATCGGGATTTCATCGGGATAGACCTGGCCGTATTCCTCGCTCGAACCCGCGACCTGGATTTTCGGATTGAGCTTGAGGTCGAGCAACGCCTCGAATAGATGGACCTGGCCGATGGCGTTGATGGCGAACGTTTCCGCCGGGAGCTTCCAGGACGCGGGGACGAAGCTCTGGGCGGCAAGATGGAAGATCCGGTCGGGCTTGATCCGGGCCAGGGCTTTTTTTAGGGAGATGAAATCCTTGAGGTCGGCTTCGTGGAGCTCGACCCGGTCGAGGATGCCGAGGATGTTATCCATCCGGCTCCGCCAGCGGGCGAAACCGTGGACCTTGACATCCGGATGGTGGGCCAGGATGTATTCCGCGAGATGGCTTCCGGCGAAGCCGGTGATTCCGGTGATGAGGATATTCATCGGCGCTTCCTTCCTTTCTCGATCATCGGCTGACTCCCGGTCCTCAAGGGCGCCGCGGACTAGAGAGCGAGCTCCAACTGGTTTTCCCTGGCCCGCGTTCTTTCTTTCTCGATCGCTTTCAGCATATCGGGGGTGATGTTGCCGCTGACGTAGTTGCCGTCGAAGCAGGCCGCGCAGAAATTGCGGAGGTCTTTGTTTTCCATGCGGACGGCTTTTTTGAGGCTGTCGAGGGTCTGGTAAATGACCCGATCCGCCCCGATCTGCTTGGCGACCTGGTCGGCGTCGCGGTCGCGGGCGACGAATTCCGTCCGGGTCTGCATGTCGATCCCATAGACGCAGGGAAAACGAAGGGGCGGCGCGCTCGAAGCGATATAGACATGCTTCGCCCCGCATTCCCGGACCATTTCGATGATGGCCCGCGACGTGTTGCCCCGGACGATGCTGTCGTCGACGAGGAGGATGTCCTTATCCTTGAACTCCGCGGCGATCGGATTGAGCTTCATCCGGACCGTGCTCTGCCGCTCCTCGTTCGCAGGCATGATGAACGTCCGCCCGATGTAGCGGTTTTTGACCAGCGCTTCCCGGTATTTCAGGTCGAGCTTGCGGGCGATCTCGATCGCCGCGTCGCGGGCCGAGTCGGGGACCGGGACGACGACGTCGATATGCAGATTAAGCTTCCGGATCTCCTCGGCGAGAAGCCGGCCGAGGTTGACCCGGCAGCGGTAGACGTTCACCCCGTCGATGAACGAATCCGGCCGGGCGAAATAGACCCATTCGAAGAGGCAGGGCGATTGCGGACAGCGGGCGAGCCGCTTCCTGTGGAAGTTGCGCTCGCGGTCGAGGAAGATCGCCTCCCCGGCGCCGATATTCTTGATCTCGTCGAAATTCATGATGTTGAGCGAGACGCTCTCCGAAGCGATGGCATGAGAGGGGACGATTCCGTCGCGGCGCATGCCCCAGACGAGCGGCTTGATGCCGTAGGGGTCGCGGAAGGCGACCATGCCTTCCCCGGCGATATAGGCCACGGCGGAATAGCTCCCGATGACCTGGCTGAACACGCCTTTGACCGCTTTGAAAACATGCTCAGGCCGCAGTTCCCGAACGCGCTGGTTTTGGAGCTCCTGGGCGAAGACGTTGAGGATGATCTCGACATCGTTGTCGGAATTGAGAAGGCGGTGATATTTCTCGAAAAGCGTCTTTTTGAGCTCGGCGTAGTTCACGACGTTGCCGTTATGGGCCATGATGATCCCGAAAGGCGAGGTCACCTGGAAGGGTTGGGCGTCTTCGCCGCTGCCGCCGCCGATCGTCGGATAGCGGGTATGGCCGATGCCGATGGTCCCCTTGAGGCGATGGGTATGTTCCACGGTGAAAATGTCCCGGACGAGGCCGTTTCCCTTTTTCGTGTGGAACCGGCCGTCATAGGTGATGATTCCGGCCGAATCCTGGCCGCGATGCTGAATGCCGAGGAGCCCCTGGTAGAGATCGGGGAACGCCTCGCGATTGCCGTAGAGACCGATGACGCCGCACATTATCCTTCATTATATTCGGTTTCTGCCTTTTATTAAAGATTTCCGCCGGCGGGGCGCTCCGTTTGGGCGGCCGGTCGATAAATTCGTTTGATCAAGGCCTGAGATAGCCGAGGCTTCTTAATAGCCTTTCCAGCTGTTTCTTTTTCTTCTCGTCCACCTGGATTTTTCGTTGGGGCATGGATTTCAACTTGTCGTTCAAGCGGGCGCGGAGCCCGTTCAGCAGGTCGGGCTGGACGAGAGAAAGGTCTTTCGTCTCCCCGGGATCGTTTTCCAGGTCATAGAGTTCATACCGGCCGGTCGGATCCGTCACCAGCTTGAAATGCCCGGAAAAAAACGCCCTGCTGAACTGATTCCGATTGTCGTCCCAGTATTCAGAAAGTACATCTTGGCTTTCACCCGCCGAAAACAGATCCTTTCCTTGAACGTCCGCCGGAATCGACGGAGAAAAACCGGCTAGAGAAAGGACTGTTGAGAAGATGTCCACTTGAGACACAGGGCGTTCGACTTCTGCGGGGGCCAGGCGGCCGGGGAGCCAGAAGATCAGCGGAATATGCAGGCCGGCGTTATGCAGAGATGATTGATGATGCTGGCCGATGCCCTTTTCCCCGAAGAACTCCCCGTGATCGGCGGTGACGATCACCAAAGTGCGGGAGAGCTTCCCCGCGGATTCCAGCCGACCGAGAAAGGCACGGACTTGTTCGTCGATATAGCGGATGTTGCTGTCATAAATACGTTCCAGCCAGCGCCAATCCGAGGAGGTCAAGCGGGGATACAAATCATTTGCCGCTTTTTTATTTATGACCCGGCCCATCGTGAATTTAACCGCCGTTTCCGGATGTCGATCCCGATCCGGGAGAGATCGCATAAATTCGTCGATATAGGGTCTCTTCGGCCGGTAGGGCATATGCGTGTCCATCAAATTGATGAAGAGAAAAAAGGGTCGTTTCCGGACAGGCCGGTATTGAATCCACTTCAAGGCCACACCCAGAATGTTTTCGCTCATGGAGCGGTTTCGATTTAATCGTTCCCGGAGTCGAAACAGGGTCAGCGAGGTCTTTTGTTCGTTGTTCACTCCCAGGGACGTCTGAAACACGCGCGAAAGGCCGAAATGCGGCCCCAGGAGCCTGTTGTCGTAGAAGCTCCCGGTTCGGTAGCCTTGTCCGGCAAGGATCTGCGAAAGCGTCGGGACGGCGGGATCCAAGGTGGAATAATGCGAATAATTTCCGTGAGAGGAGGGATAGAGCCCCGAGAAAATCGAGGTATGCGTGGGAATCGTATAGTTTGACGCGGCGTAGCAGCGGCGGAAGAGGACCCCTTCCCGGGCCAATCGGTCTATCAGCGGCGAAGTGGGCAGCGGGTAGCCGTAGGCGGAGAGATGGTCGGCCCGCAGCGAATCGACGAGCAAAATGATGATATTCAAAGGGCTCCGCCCGTCGTTCCCCGCGGGCTTTACGGGCTGTAAGGATTCCGTGGAACCCGGGAGAATCCGCGACCCCCAAAAAATGATCAAGAGACCGAAGATGATGCCCGCCCCGAAACTGAGGCGGAAGCGGGGCGTCTTCCGAGATAAATATCGGCCGATCCTCCAGATCGACCAGCCCACCGCCAGTCCGGCCAGGATATCCATGAGAATAAAAAAATATGCCGAGACCTTCCATCCCCCACTGAGATTACGAAACGTGTCAATATCCAGAAGATAAAGAATCCCCTCCAAGATGATGCCGGATACGGAAAGAAGCGCGAAAAAGAATATCCCGGGTCGGGTGCGGCGCAAGGGCCGCTTGTTAAAGACGAGAGCATAGAGGACAAGGGAACACAAGATCCCCCCGGCCATTCCTGCCAATCCATAGATGATGACGGCCTTGACGAGAAAGGAAAAGTCTACGAGAAACGATCCTGCCGTTGCCAAAATAACGAGGGACTCGCCATAGGCCATAAGTGAGCCGGCCAGAGCGCCACCCACCGCCCCTCCGGACAGATATCTGCGGAAACGGTTCCGGTCGCCTTGGATCCTCGGCTCTGTTTCCACGTCGTTCCGCGCTGACTTTCTTTTATTAGATGTCTATCGTATCAGATTTCGTCCAGGAGCATCAACACCAGCCTGGGGACGGTGAACAAGGCAGGCTGTACGGCCGGAGGGGTGTGCTTGAAAAGTTCGCGTCAGCTCATCGCGTAACCGCAAGATGCGCTTATTTTGCGGATCGGGATTGATTATTCCTGACCTTTCCATTATTTTATCGGTTGCCTTTGAATCGGAATAAAAAAGAGCCGTCGATGCCGTTTCCCCCCGGCGATAAATTTCCCGCTCTTGAAATATGCCGGGCGCACTTGTGGCGATGAGCATGGTTCCCAGAAAAGTCCTTGTCATCGGCCTTGACGGGGCGACATTCGATGTCATTGATCCCTTGATGGAGCGAGGCCTCCTTCCCCGGATTTCCCGTCTGATCCGGGACGGCGCGCGCGTCCGGCTGAAATCAACGATCATGCCCAACAGTTTTCCGGCTTGGACGTCGCTCACGACCGGCGTCAATCCCGGAAAGCACGGCATTTTTTGGCCGCTGATCAGAGAACATCCCGGGTCTACGGCGCTCAAGCTGATGAGCTCGTCCGACATCCGGGCGAAAAGAATCTGGCATTATTTGGGCGAAAGCGGAATTCGGGTCGGAGTCTTCAATGTGCCCACGGAATTTCCGGCGGCGCCGCTGAACGGCTTTTGCGTCTGCGGCGCCCTGACGCCCGATGCCGCGAGCGCGTTCACTTATCCGGCGGAGCTCAAGGAGGAGATTCTCGAGATCGTCCCGTCCTACCGATGCGAGATCGACTTTGCCGGGCTCGGCCGGGAGAAGCTTGCGGGCGAATTGATGGCCTCCATCGAAAACCGGGAGCGGGTCATTTGTCATTTGTTGAAAAACAAGCCCTGGGATTTCTTCATGGCGGTCTTCACGGAAACAGACCTTGTCCAGCATAAATACTGGGCGGGGATCGATGGCCGGCATCCCGGGCATCGGCGTTCCCCGGAACAACGAACACTCGTCTACGATGTTTACCGTCGGCTGGATGCCGCCGTGGGCAGACTGACCGACGCGCTCCCCGACGGCGCGACGGTTTTTCTCGTATCCGACCACGGCTTCGGCCCTTTTTACCAGTCGTTTTCGCTTCCGTTATGGCTGAGGGATCATGGCTATCTCGTACTCGCGGACAGCGGAGTAAAGACTGCGGCTAAATCAGTTTTGAAAAAATTCGGCCTTTTCCGGAATGTCCAAAAATTGAAGGACGCCTTGTCCTCTCTCAGCACCAGATTTCGCGGCAAGACGGGCGTCCGCTCCATGAGGGAAGAGGACGCGCTTGCCGGCCGGAAAATGCTCGCCAGGATCGATTGGGAGCGGACCCGAGCGTACTCCACGCCGGATTACGGCATCCGTCTCAATCTCAAGGGCAGGGAGGCGACCGGGACCGTCTCTCCGGGAATCGAGGAGAGCCTTCTTAAAGAGGAGCTCAGAGACGCCCTCAAACGCCTCGTGTTTTCGAACGGCCGCCCGGTTTTCGAAGCCGTATTGATGAAAGAGGAAGCCTTCAGCGGCCCGTGGGTCGAAAAGGCGCCCGATATCATCGTCCCCATCGATCACGCCGCGGCTCCGCCCCCTCCAGAACAATGGCCCTACGCCCTGACTCATCCCTCGTTGGAGGGCACGCATTCTCCATACGGGATTCTGGTCGCTCAGGGTGCGGGGATCCGAAAGGGCGTTGAAATCCCTGAGGCAAGCGTCACGGACATCACCCCCACGATTTTATCTTATTTCGGGATTCCGCTCGCCGAGGATATGGACGGCCGGATTTTGGAGGAGCTTTTCGAAGGGGAAATCCGGGCCGCCATGGAAAAATCAAGGAGAGGATGAGCCGGATTTTCTCCCTCGTTCGCGCGGGATGGAAACGCGGCCATGCCCGATGAGGACGAAAATATCAGGCGGAAACTCAATGACTTGGGCTGTGTGGAGTGATTTGCTATAATATGCCGCGCACTCAAAGAAGGATTATCGCTTTATCACCATGCCGGTCAATGTTCTCTGGCCCGTGCGCGACCTGTATAAGGGAGACAACCTTTTTATCGGAATTTCGTATATCTCCGCCGTCCTCAAAAAACATGGTTTCGGCTCCGAGGTCGTGGAGGCAGACCTCAAAGCCCTCCGCGCGCGACTTAAAAGCGGCGGATCTCACATCCTCGCCTTCAGCACGCCGACCATATATGCCCGGACCTATGCGGACCTCAACCGCCGGCTGAAAAGGGAATTTCAATATCTTGCGGTTTTCGGCGGTCCCCATCCCTCGTTCTTCCCGGAATTCATCGAAGAGGACGGAATCGACGTCGTCTGTCGCGGAGAAGGCGAATACGCAATGCTCGACCTCGTCCGCTCTGTCGATGAAGGCCGTTCCTGCGTCGCCGTAGAAAACCTGTGGGTCAAGGACGACGGCAGCATCCGGAGAAATCCGCTCCGCCCTCTCGTTGATGATCTCGATACGCTCCCGCTTCCCGACCACGAGATTTTCCGGACGGCGCTTCCCTCCGCAACCTGGCAGGCCTTCGTCATCACCGCGCGGGGTTGTCCCTACAGCTGCACGTATTGCTTCAATCACGCTTTCCGCGAGATGTACCGGGGAAAGGGAAAAATCGTCCGGCGCCGGAGCGTGGACCACGTGATGGAGGAATTGAAGGCTATCAAGCGCCGTAAGAACTACCGCTATATCCGCTTCGGAGATGATTTGTTCACGCTCTCCCCGGAATGGGTCGAAGAGTTTGCGGCGAAATACCGCGATAACATCGGCCTGCCGTTTTCCTGCATGATCCGGGCGAACCATATCACGCCTGAAATGGCCCGGATGCTCAAATCCGCGGGTTGCTGGCGGGTCCAGATGGGGGTCGAATCGGGTGACGAGGAGATCCGGAACACAATTTTCAAACGGGGAATGAGTGAGGAGGAAATCATCCGGGCGGCGAGCATCGTCAAAAGCGCGGGATTGAAGCTCTTGACGGGAAATGTCCTCGGCGCACCGGGAGCGACCCTGGAGAAAGATCTCAAGACGCTGGCCTTGAACATGAAAATCAAGCCTGCGTTTTGCGGAGTCACTCTTCTCCAGCCTTACCCCCGGACGGAAATCCACGACATCGCCGTCCGGATGGGATTGCTGGACGGGCCGACTCCGGATATCGATGAACGCACGCTCCACCGCGACCTCAAGGTCAAATTCGTCGATCCGAAGGAGAAACTCCAGATCGAAAATCTTCAGAAGCTCTTTTTCATTCCCGTCGAATGGCCCTGGACGCTCGGTCTCGTTAAGCGAATGATCCGCTGGCGGGCGAAAAGGCTTTACCATTTCATTTTTTCGCAATGGATCCTCTACTGCCGATATTTCCGCGTCATTCCCCCGAGAATCGGATGGATGACCATTTTTAAACGATGGAAAGCCTACAGCGTCATGGCCGCGGCCTGGGACGCTTTGACTCGCTCCAGAATAAAACGGCAGCGCGGTGATGATCGTCGCGGAGGGGAATCATCTTAAAAGTCCTTTTTCTCCAGCGCGGCGCCGAGGAATGGCTCGGCCCGATGTACATCTCGGCGATGCTCAAATCCCGGGGCCACGCCTGCGATGTTCTCATCGAAACTTTCGAGAAGGAAGATATGATCCGCAACGCGGTCGCGTTGTCTCCTGACCTCGTCGCGTTTTCATGCCTGGCGAGCGACTTCCCCTGGGCTGTTCATATGGCCGGAGAGATCAAGAAATATCGTCGCGCCCCGGTCATTTTCGGCGGAACACACGTTACCCTGAATCCCGAAGAGTCTCTTTCTCCGCCTCCCGTCGATTTGATCTGCATCGGGGAGGGGGAGTATCCCCTGGCTGAGCTAGCCGATGCCCTGTCGCGGGGCGGGGATATCGCGGGGATCCCGAACATCTGGGCCAAGCTCGCCGGGCGGGTTGTCCGGAACGAAACACGAAATCTCATCGAAGATTTGGACTGTCTCCCTTTTCCGGATCGGCGGCTCTATGAAAAATACCCGTTTTTTGCGGAACGGGGCAAGCGGCCCATCCATTTCGGGAGGGGATGTCCTTACGACTGCACCTACTGCCACAATGCGAGCAAGAAACGGCTGTTCGAGGGCAAGGGCCGGTTTGTCCGGTGGCGCAGCCAGGAGAATATCCTCGCCGAGATCCGGGGACTCGTGGAGGAACGCTACATCAAAGTCCTCCATGTCATCGACGACAGTTTCGGCGTGAACAGAGAATGGCTCAGGGAATTTCTGCCCAAACTTGCCGCCGCTACAAAAATCCGGCTTGCCGTCCAGGCGAATATGAGGGCCGACATCGTCACCGAGGATCTCTGCCGGGCTTTTCAAGAATACGGACACCGTTACCTCCGGTTGCGGATTGCGGTTGAGACCGGCAACCAGGATTACCGGAAAAATATCCTTAAAAAGAACATCACCAACGCGTCGCTGTTCAAGGCCGCGGGTCTCTTCCGGAAAAACAAGATCCGGTTCATCACCTACAATATGATCGGCCTGCCCGGGGAAACCCTCCCTCTCGCCCTGGAGACGCTCCGCTTGAACATGCGGCTCAAGCCGGCCCTGGCCATCGGCTTCATTTTTCAACCCTACCTGGGTACGGAGCTGGCCTCCTATGCCCAGGAAAAAGGCTTTCTGTCCGCGGAAACGGCGCGCCTCCTCGGGACCAAGGAATTTTCCGGATTTTATCATTCCCGGAGCCCGCTCCATCAGAAAGACATCCGGAAGATTGAAAATCTCCATAAAGTTTTCAGTTTGATCGCCAAGTATCCGGTTCTCTATCCGCTCTTCCGGTGGATGATTCCCTTCCGTGTTTTTTCGCTGCCTCTTCTCATCGTCTACAAAGCCCATGTGCGGTTCCTCCTCTGGCGAAGATTCGCCCAGGACCGGTATTAGTCCTCTTTGGCGTTTTTTTTCCGGCGGAAGCGCCGGCCGGGTTCTTCGCCGCGGGCTGCCGGCCACGGCCGGAATCTCGCTCGAAAGTCCCCCTGATCCTCCCGGTTCCGCAAATTGACAAGGGCGGAGGATGTGTGGTTATATCAGCGGCGGATGGCCAGAAAAATCGCCGGCGCCCTCGTTCTTATCGCTTCGGATTTCTTGGCGATCCTCCTGAGCTTCGTCCTGGGTTTCATCCTCCGGAACGCGATTCTGAAGATATTTTTCCCTTCCCGCCCGCCGCTGATGGCCCTCCTCGACATCTACATCAACCATGCTTACCTTTTCGCCATCTGGGCGTTCATTTTCGCTTATGAACGGCTCTATACCCGGAGGTTTTCTTTCTGGGATGAAATCCGGGTTCTCATGAAAAGCACGACCATTGCTTTTTCCTTGATCATGATCTCGGTCTTCATCACCCAGGAATATATCCGGTTTTCGCGAGCCATTATCCTTCTGGCCTGGATCATCAGTTTTGCCATCCTGCCCTTCTTCCGGGGGCTCGCGAAAAAAGCGATGATCGGGATGCGACTTTGGACCAAGAAGGTCCTCCTCGTCGGCCCGGTCGCGAGCGCCGCCCCGGTGATCGAGGCGATTCGGGCGAATGCGAACCTCGGCTATAAAATCGTCGGCTGCCTGTGCGATGAACCGGGCGGAATGAAAACCGCCGTCTCCGGCGTGCCCGTTTTAGGTCGGATCGCCGATCTCGAGCGGGAGAGAGGGAAACGGTCGTTCGACGATATCATCGTCAACATGCCCGACCTCCCCGGAGATCAGCTCGTCGACCTCCTCCGTCAATGGGAACGGGTGAGCGATACGATCCACTACGTCCCCCGGATGGGAAGCCTGATTATCGCCGGCGTCGAGATCGAAAACATCGGAGGGCTCCTGTCGCTGACCGTCCGGAAAAACCTGGCCAAGCCCTGGAATATCCTGATTAAAACCCTCTTCGAATTCGTTTTGGCTTTGGTTCTCCTCATCCTCTTGGCGCCTTTCTTCCTGCTCTTCGCCGCGCTCGTCAAAATCGACTCCCGGGGGCCCGTCTTTTACAGCCAGGAACGCTGCGGGAAAAAAGGGGGGCCGATCACCATGGTCAAATTCCGGACGATGTTCGTCGACGCCGAAAACCGGCTTTCGGCTTATCTTGGGGCGAATCCCCAGGCAGCTGAAGAATGGGCCCGGTTCAAGAAGCTCAAGGCCGTTGATCCGAGAGTCACGCGGGCCGGCGGTTTTTTGAGGAAACACAGCCTGGACGAGCTGCCTCAGCTCTGGCATGTCCTCACGGGGAAGATGTCCCTTGTCGGCCCGAGGCCATATATCATGGACGAACTCCAACACATGGAATTCGTAAAATCCCTTTTGCTTCAGGTTAGGCCGGGGCTGACGGGGCTATGGCAAATCAGTGGCCGCTCGCTCCTTCCGTTTAAGGAACGGCTGACTCTGGACGAACACTACATCCGGAACTGGTCACTCTGGCTGGATATCGTGATCCTTATTAAAACGCTTCGGGCCGTCTTGACCGGCCGGGGCGCGTTTTAGCGACCTTAAAGTCTCGATACTCGGCGATAGACCTCCAGGGTCATTTCGACGACCGCGTCCCACCCCGGCCGGATGCTCAGGCTTTCCCGGGCCCGCTGCCCCATTTCGGCCGCCCGCCCGGGGTTGTCAACGATCCAGTTCATTTTTTCCAGAAAATCACCGTATGCCTCCGCGCGGAAGAAAACGCCGTCTTCGCCATCGGAGATGATTTCTTTATGGGCTTCGATGTCGCTGACAAGGCAGCAGAGGCCGTGGCTTTTCGCTTCGAGCAGGGCGATGGGATTCCCCTCGAGCCGGGAAGGGAGAACAAATGCCAGGGCTTGGCTCAGGAGCTCCTCTTTCTCTTCGCCGCGGACATAGCCGGGGAGAATAATCTGCGGATCGTCCTTGGCCGCAGTGTGTAAGCTCCGCACGTAAGCCGCCGTTTCGCTCGAACCTCCGGCGATGACGAGCTTGAAGCCCTCCGGTATCCCCTTCCGCCGCCGGATTTCGGCAAAAGCCCTGATGATCCAGTCGGGCCTCTTTTCGGGGACGAGCCTGCCCATGAAGAGGAGAAACTGTTTTTGGGAAAGGCCGTATTTCGCGGCAGCTATCGAGAGCGACCTGGGCGGCGAGGCATCGACACCGTTGGGGATGACGATCGTTTCCCGTCCGTCTCGGGAGAGGACGGCCTGCCGAAGGTCCCGGGAGACGGCGATCGTTCGGTGGGGAAAAGAGACGCTCGCCCGCTCTCCTATTTTCAAGAGCAGGCGGGCTGTCCGGCCCCATTTCTCCGAGGCCCAATCCAGGCGGTGGACCGTTGCCACGACTTTGCGGCCGGCGAACCGGGGGATAAAGCTGAATATCGCCGGGCCGATCCCGTGGTAATGGATGATTTCCGCACCAGTGAAAAGGCAGTGGAGCGATGAAAGAAAGCTGTGGACGGCGGCGTCAAGATGTTTCGTCCTGATGGTCGGGACGTGGAAGAGCCTGACGCCCTGATGGATCTTCTGCCGGCGCGGCGTATACCAATTCCGGACATAGACGCTCACCCGGTGCCCCCGCCGGACGAGCCCGCGGCTCAATTCGTCCACATGGGTTTCGATGCCGCCGAACATGGCGGGGATCCCTTTTTGGCCGATAAAAGCGATGTTCACTTCATGCCTTGACGCCGGGGAAAAATCTTGTTTTTTATGATCCAGAGCGTCGGCCTCCAGGGGTGTCTTTTCATCGCCGGAGACGCGGTCCCGATCATCCAGCAGTTCTTCGGGCAGGCGCGGACTTTGGCCCGCACGGAAGCCGCCTTTTCGGAATTCCAGATTTCCTTGAACGAGGCCTCATGGAGATTCCCCAGGCTTTCCATCCAATACCGGGGTTCCAGGCCGTTGCACGGAAAGATCTCTCCCCAGGGGTCGAGGAAAAAGACATCGGTCGCCGCGGTGCAGGGCAGAAGCCGGGGATTTCCCCGGATATATTCCGCCAGGCCCCGGTTGAAATAAGCCCGGTACCAGTTTTTCGGCCGCTTCGATTTGAGCAGGTCGCGGACGAGCTCGTCCAGGGTACGGACGATTTCAGCCCCTTTCGTGAGCGCGTTGTCATAGGCATGGAAATAGAACGAGTTATGGACCGCGGCCGTGGCGAATTCGACGCCGAGATCCCTAGCCAGACGATACAGCTTGAGCAGGTCGCCATAGTTCTCGTCGGAGATCGTGACCCCGAACCCGATGTCCGCCACGCCCATATCCTTGAGGCCGCAGATCGTCCGCAGCCCGTGATCGAAACTGTCGGCCAATCCCCGGAGCCGGTCGTTGACCGCTGCCAAGCCTTCGAGGCTGACCCGGATGCCGATCCCTTTATGGCGGCGGGCGAAATCGAGGATCCGCTCGGTCAAATATCCGTTGGTCGAAATCACGATCCGGCGCGCTTTCTGTTTCAAGGCGGCGACGATATCGTCCAGGTCATCCCGAAGAAACGGCTCTCCGCCCGTAATATTGCAGAACGCGAGAGAGGGGAGTTTCGTGAGAAGTTCCGGTTTGAATTCTTCAGCGGGCCGGGTCGGGAATTCCCAGACCCGGCACATCGCGCATTTCTGGATGCAGCGATAGGTCACGATGATGGCCGCTTCCACCTAGGAACACCTTTTCCGGGCTTTGCCGTAAATCTCCATCAGCTTAGAGTAATAGACATCCGGGTTCAACTGCGCCTCGACGAGGCGCCGCGCCTTTTTCCCCATGTCCGCCGCGAGCCCGGGATTTTCAGCCAGAATCATGAGTTTTTCCCTGAGGTCCCGGACATTTCCCGGCTCGAAAAGCAGGCCGGTCTCTCCGTCGCGGACAAGCTCGGGGATGCCTCCGATGCGCGCCCCGATGACGGGCTTGCCCAGGGCAAAGGCTTCGATGACGGAGCGCGGACAATTTTCATACCACTCCGACGGAAGGACGGCGAACGCTGATTTTTTGACCTCCTCGATCAGCTCGCCGCGGGAAAGATGAGGTTTTAGGATGAAGCCCGAATATCCGGGGGCCTGAACGGCACGCCTCACATCCTCTTTCAATTCTCCGTCTCCGATGATCTTGCCTTTGAGCGGGAGTCCCCGGGCGGCCCGGAGGAGAGTTTGAATCCCCTTGACCCGGGCGAGGCGGCCGAAATAGATGAACGAGGGCTCTCCCGCCTCGAAGGAAGGGGTGAAATCGGCCGGATCCAGAAAATGAGGGAGACGAACCATCGGGGCGTGGAATCCCATGTCCTTGAGCTTGAGCTTTAAAAAACCGGACGGGACGATGAAAACGTCGACATGGCGATAGATCCGGAGAAGAACATGGTGGACGAACATCTCGAAGGCGCTGAGAGCGCTTTTCACGTAGGAATTTTGGTTGCAGTTTTTGGCCAGACAGAAATAGTATCTTCGCCCCCGGCAGCTCTCGCAGATCCGGCCGTGGCTGTAACAAGTATATACGGGACAGGCCATTTTCAGGTCGTGGAGGGTCATGACTACCGGGATGCCATGGTCTTTGAGAACGGGGAGGATGGACGGAGAGATCTGATGATGAATATTGTGGAGATGAGCCAGGTCAGGCTTTTCGTCGCGGATGAAGTTCTCCAGGAGGCGGCGGGCTTCAAGGGAAAAGAGGACACGGCCCGCGGCTTTAAGCGCCGCGGCCGGAGACGGCTCTCCTTCAAAGCGGACTTCGGAAACGAGCGCCGTCGGCCAGGCCGGGACGACATTCCGCGGATGCTCCATGGCCATAAAAGAGAGCGTGTGTCCCCGGGCCGCGAGAAGCGCCGCCGTGTCGAACAAGACCGTCTCCGATCCGCCCTTGGGAAAGAGGAACTTGTTGACGAGAAGAATCTTCATTGTCGTTCAACGGAGAAAAGCGAAGGCGGAGCGAAGCTTGGCCTCCATGATCGGGCGCAGAGCGGAGATTTTTTCTTGAGCCGTGCGGCGGACTTCGACCGCCCGCCGCAGAACATCTTCCGTTTTTTTGAGAAGCTCGGCGGCGCTCAGGTCGGCGATCGAAAGACAATGATCGGCGAGGCCCAGAGCCTCCATCATGCCGAGCCCTTTCGGCTGATAATAAACGGAGACGGCCGGGACGCCGCGGAGCAGGGCGAATATGGCCGAATGCGTCCGTGTCCCGAGAACGGCATCCGCGAGGGCGTACAGGTCCATCATCCGGAAAGGGGAAACGTTGCCCGGCAAAGGGACAAAAACAAGCCGTGATTCGGGGATGTCCCGGCGCAGCTCTTCCCAGAAGCCGCGGGAGATGATGCTGTCATCCTCGAACGCGCCGGGCCCGCGCGTATGGGGCAAGATGACGACGCTTCCTTTCCATGTTTGGACGATGGTCCTGGCCACGTCGCGAAATGCGGCCAGGTAGTTCGCGCCCAATGCGCGTTTTTCGCCGGATGTTCTCCCCTGGGGGAAATCCCAGCGACGGAGGGTCATGATGATCCGTGGCCTGGGAAGGCCGGAAATCGATGGGTCGGGAGGAGCGTCTCTTTCCTCAGGCTTGAGATAGAAGGCCATGTCCGGACAGAGTTCCATTTTTTTTCTGAGCCGCGGATCTCCCAGGCGGAGCAAGGCATCATAAGACAAGTTTTCCCTCACGAAAATTTTCGCCGTCTTTGGATGGCGGAGCCTGCCCAGAACGGAAGCTTGCGCTATTCGGGAGCTGAACGGACCGAATGACTGGGGGAAAAAAATAACGGGCTTGCCCATCGCCTGGGCCAATCCGACATGGAGGATGTTTTGGATGAACGTCGGGCCCGGAAAAGCCCTCCTGTTGGAATAAAAACAGCCGCCTCCGCTGCTGATGACGAAATCGCTCGAACGGATTTCTTCAATGAGCCTCCGTTTGGAAACGATATCCAGGCCCTGGCGGATCACCTGGCGGATCTTATCGTCGAGGCCCTGGTAAAGACTGAATCCCGGCAGAACGGGAGGGAAAACATCCGCTTGACGGCTTTTAAAAAACGGCCGGTCGAGCGTTGCCGTCCTCGAAGTGAGCGAGAGGGAAAGCCCAGGAATGAAAGTCCGGAGGAATTGAATCTGGGCGAGGACGATGGCCGTATCTCCGGGATTCAAGAGCGAAGCGGTGTTGAGAATCGTGGCTTTCATCGATTAGGGCTTTGAGGCGAGCAAGGTAAGGTTGGCGCCGAGGCGATTGAGGGCGGGTATCGCCCAGATGACGTCGATTTCCTCTTTCATGAGTTTACAAAAGACGGCTATTCGGCTTTGCCGGTCGAGGGTTCGGAGGTCGCCCGGAGCGAATCCGGCCTCGGGATTTCCGGCGATCATTTCAATTTCCCCAGATGAAGAATCCGATCAATTTCAAGAGGTCTTTCTCCACCTCAATAAGGTTGAACGTGTAGGGGGGACAATGCGGGCATTTTTCCTTGAATAAAGATTCGGCCCGATAGCGCAGGTTTGCGGGGTCAAAATAGATGTCGTGCGCCTTCCGCTCTCGTCCGTTGCCGAGCGCCCGGCTTTTCGGGCAGTAGTAAAGCTGGCCGTCCGATCCGAGGATCGCCCCCGCCAGGGCGTAGTGGCAGGCGAGAGATCTCGCTTTTCCGCATTCGATCATATCTGCGAGCTTCTTATAGCGGAGGGCGTGCTGGCGGAAGGTTCTTTTCTGAAGAGAAAGGAGCCGGAGAAATCGAACGACCGCCGGGCGGTCGGCCTTTCCGATCTCGATATTGCGGGCATTGTCCAAATTGAAAAATCGCTCCCGGACTTCGCCGAGAGCGAAATTGACGGGAATGCCGCTCTGCCGGCTCCAGCCGAGGATTTCGGACAGCTCATAGGCGTTGGCGCCGGTGATAACGCAATTGACGCTGAGCGCGAAGGGAATCCGGGCCCGGAGTTCGGACAGGCCCAGGAGCGCCTCAGCGACATGGGCATGCGCATTTTTCATGCCGGCGATTTCGTCGTAGCCGGGGCCGACGCGATGGAGAGAAATCGATGCCGAAAACGCCATCCGGTTCCGGTGACAGAGAAGGGCTAATCGCTCGGCGTTTTGGATCGTCCTCCGCGGCGGAAGGCCGTTGGAATTGAGCGTCAGAGCCTTAAGTCCCGGAAATTTCCTGACGCAGAGGGCCGCGATGTCGACGAGGTCCTCCCGGAGATTCGGTTCGCCGCCGTTGAGGTTGATGTGCTCCAGCCGGGAGAAGAGCTTGTCGTCCAGAATGCGGTCCAATTCCTGGAGACTCAGTTCGCTCGCCGGGGAAATCTCTTCCTGACTCCAAATCCCGCACATCCGACAGCGCAGGTTGCAGCGGTAGGTCACATAAAGAACCAGGGTCCGCAGATGTCCCCTGCGGCGATGAAAAGAAGGGGCGATATTCCGGCCCAGAAAATCCTTCCCCATCTCGCCGAGAAGAGGCAACATTTTCAAGCCGGCCGGACGAGGATGAGGAATATCGTTATCCTCTCTTTCCCCGAATCGTCAGAAGCTCTTTCCAGATTTTTTTATCTTCCGGGCCCAATTTCAGCGTGAGCAATATTATAAAATATATCAAACCGTAAACCAAGACGATGACCCCGAGGCGGAGAAAGGGAGGCCCGCCGAGAGAAGGGCGAAGGGCGAGGGCTCCGGCGAGAGCCAACAGGGCGGCGGCGACTTCTTTGTAATCCTGGCGGCTGAAGGGATGGATGCCTTGAATCCAGGCGACCTCGATGACGGTCGTAATCCCCATGACGGAGAGGGAGATGGCCGTGGCCAACGCGGCGCCGATCATACCCAGAGGCGGGATGAGAAAGGCATTCAGAAGAAGGTTGAGCCCAAGGAGGAGGGCATAATTGAGAAGATGGAGCTTGGTCCTGCCGCTCATGACGAGGATGAGGCCGGCCAGGCCCATCGAGGCATTGACGAGCCAACCCAAGCTCAGGATCGTGAGGGGAACGGCGCCGGGAGAATAGGCCGGTCCGAACATCGAAAGCAGATCCCGCGCGCCGAGAATCATGAGGAAACACACCGGGAGGGAAAACATCCTCGTCCATTTCGAGACCGTTTTGTAGATGTGCTCCACGGCGGCGGATTCCCGTCTGTTGAAAAGATCGGCGATGACGGGAGCGAAGATCGAGCCGAACGAGGTCTGGATCAAACTGCCGAAATAGGCCGTTTTCTGAGCGGCTCCATAGATCCCGACGTAGAGGAAGGGGCGCCATAAACCGAGCATGAGGGTATCCATCGCCATGATCAGGAAACCGATGAATTGGATCAGGAGGAGGGGCCAGGAGAACGCGAGCCAGCGGCGTTTCTCATAAAGACGGGGCAGCGATCGGTCGAACAGCCCCGGCTGGAGCTTTTTCAATTCGAGGACGATGATCGCCAGAGTCAGGAGAGTCACCGCGAGATAGGCGTAAAGAACGCGGGAGAGGGTCCATCCCCAGATAAAAAGAACCAGAGCGGCTGCCACGCGCAAACCCGGCTCGATGAATTCGCCGATGATCACTTTGGGCCGGATGACCTTGAGACCTTGAAAGACAAAGAGGAGAACGGTGGATGCCGCGGCCAACGGAAGAATCAAGGCGAATATTTTAAGGACGAGGCTGAGCCGGGCGTCGGAAAAAATGCCGGTCGAAACCGGCCCGGCGGAGATGAAAAGAAGACATCCGACGACCGCGCCCGTCGTCAGGACCGTCCGGACGGCCATGATGATGATCCCCTTTATCCGCGGCCGGTCGTTTATGCCTCCGTAGAGGGCGACGAATCTGACGACTCCCGTGGGAAGTCCGAGTTCGATGAAGATTTCGGCGATGGAGAAAATGGTGAGGCCGACGACAAAGAGCCCGAAGATCTCGGCGCCCAGCTCCCGGGCGACAAGGATCTGAAAAACGTAACGGAGGAGGTTGCCGACGATCATGCCGTTTAACACGAACACGCCTCCCCGGGCAATCAGAGAGAGTTCGGTGGAGCGAACGGCCGGATTTTCGTCGTTCATGGACCTCTGTTATCGTCTTTCATCGCCGGAATGTCAATAAAGGGCGAAAGCTGCGGCAATCTCGAGAGGAGAAGTCAACGAGACAATCAGGGAGCGTCGCGAAACCGGATTTTTCCGACGGCCACGCCCAGATTTCTCGGATCGGCGACCCTCTTGACCTTGAGAGGATTCCAGGTTCGGCTGACCTTGAAGAGAAGGATGGCATCCCGTCCGACGTCGCCAGGCAGGGATAAAGGCACGTCGAGCCAATCGTTTCCGGCTAAAGTCAGCTCTTTGAGTAATACTTTGCGTCCGAAGAAGCCTTCGACCAGATAGATTCTGACCTTGACCGGATTCCGGCCGATATCGGGGTGGGACGCGTGGATAGGGATGATCAAGCCCGGTTTTTCGAGGCGAAGGGGAAGGCCGCCGTAGCTCCGGGTCCATCGGAATTCGCGGCCGTCGCCGGTTTTTTCCAGACGATCCAGGCCGAACTCCCGGGTGAGGCCGAGCATTTTAATCCTGGAGGCCGGGGAGAGGGAATGCGTCGAATTCCAGAAATGGATCGCGCCATACAGGGTGAGCAGGACGAGCGCGATAACCCGAAAAGGCTGGCCGATCGAGGAACCGGGCGTCCTTTCGGCGAGGGCTTCCGCTTCGTGTTCCTGAAGACGGGCCAGAGAAAAGACCAGCCCGGCCAGTATCCAAAAAACATAGGCGATCTCGAAGCTGCCGATATAGGAGTGCGTTTGGATATTGATCGCATAGGCGAAGAGCCCTGCCGTGGCCCCGATGAGGAGCCATTTTTCCGGCAACCGGGCGGGAACGAGCCGGAAGGCCTTCCGGATTTTTTTGATGATGTCCCAGAAGATCCAGAGAAACAGGACGAGACCCACGGCTCCGAGCTCGGACGTCACTTGGAGAAAATAATTTTCGGCCGACTCCGGAACCTGAATCTTGATTTGGTGGAGGGCCGCGTAGTTGGAGCTTTCGATGATGTAGGCTCCGATTCCCACGCCCGTCAGGGGATAGTCCCTGATGCAGTAAAACGCGGTTTTCCAGAGAGTCTCGAGACGCACCTTCATTGTCGCCTGGGTTCCTTCGAGGCGCTGCAGGGTCCGGGACGATTTCATTTCCCGGACGAATCCTGTTTTGAAGGCGACGACGCCGGCCGCAGCCAAAACGACGAGGGCGATGGCCAGAACAACCGATAGGCGGAGCTTGGCAATGCGCAACGGACCGGACCGGGAAAGCCGGTAGAGAAGCCGGCCGCCGAGGACGAGAAAAAGAAGGAACGCCGCCAGGAGGGCGAGGAAACCGCTTTTTGAGCCGGCAAAAAAGATCAGGTAGGCGGAAAAGATGATGTTCAAAACGAGGCCGAGGCGCAGCCAGTCCTTGGAGACGGGCAGAAAGCCGAGGAAGAGAGGGATGCCCATGGACAGGAAACAGCCGAATGACAGGGCGTCTTTGAACGTGGCATTGACGATTCCCCCATAGATGCTGATGGGGTTGTTCCCGAGCTGGAGGTCCCAGGAGTGCTGGACCATCCCCCAGGCCAGAGAGAGAAGAGAGCTCGAAACAAGTATAGCGGGAATCTTGAGGAAGAGGGAGCGGGAGCGGACGGTGCTCACGAACGTGAAGAAAAAAGCGAAGCCCGTGAGATAATTCAGGGCGAAGAAGACGATGCTCATGAACGCTCCGCCCGACGTGACACCGTGGGCGTTGACCGTCAATTCGTACAGCCCGTCGCTGCGGAAAGGGAAGAAGCCCGAGTAGCGGAAAAACGTGATTCCCGCGGAGAGGACGATCAGACCCGCGGCCAAGGTCAAGGGCTTGAAGATGGGTTCCTTGGCGCTTGTCCCGGCGCCGGCCCGAAAGCCATGGATGAGCCATCCCAGGAAATAAAAGAGAAAAAGGATCAGAGCCGTGGGCGCGTGAGGCGCGGGCTCGGCGATCCCGAAGAAATACGGGAGATTGTTGATGAGGGGAAGGAAGAAGATGAAGAGGAGAAGGCCGCGCGCCCGATCGATCGCGGTCAGGAGCGCCGCAGCGGCGAGAATCGGGACGAGGGCCGCTTGAAAGAAGGGGACGAGCGGCACATATTTATAATAGAAAATCCCGACACCGAGAGCATAGGCGAGGATGACGGAAGCCCGCATCCAGGGACCCCTCCGGGCGCCGTCGGTCATCCGTTTCCTCCGAAATGATCGATGAGCCAGGAGAAATATTTTTCGAAGTTGTTTTCATGGTAGAGCCGTTCGAAATCGGCCCGCGCGTTCCGGGAGAGTTCCTCGAAGTTCTCCCGGACATATCCCGTCGCCCTCCACAAGTCGTCAGGAGTCAAGGCCGGAGGGACGAGATAGCCGTTTTTCTTGTGGCGGACATGCTGGCGGAGCCCCGGGATGTCGCGGGCGATGACCGGAGTCCCATTCCTGAACGCGTCGACCAGGACCGCACTCTGGGTCAGGCTTTTATCGAGGCGGAAGACGGCGTAGCTGCGGCGGATGGCGGCGTCAATTTCCCGGTCGGTGATAGATGGACGGTTGATGACCTCGACCCGGTTTCGGGCGGCGGCCTCGAGCCGGGCGGTATATTTCTTCAGGTTCGAGGAGCTGACGACGCAAAACCGGAGATCGCCTCCGCGGGCGGCGGCCACGTTGACGAAGCCGAAAAAGTCGCCATGTCCGGTGGCCTCGTTGGCCATCCCGATCATGGAAAAATGGGCCGGCCTTGCCATCTCCGGCGATCTCTCGTCCCGGGCGAGGAGCGGAGCAAGATAAACCGGCCCGGGGAAGTGCGGGAACCGGACGCGAATTTTTTTCCGGGCGTAATCGGACGGAGCGATAAGCGCCCGGACATTTTTCACGACTCGGGCCTGGACCGATTCGACGAGCCTGATGAGCATCGCCCGCCGGGCTCCGAAGGCGGCCTTATCGGGCATGAAAGGCTCATGAAAGTAAACGGCGGTCAAGGCTTGGGGAAAGTTCTTCCGGATCGCGCGGGCGAGAACAACATTGAGAGGATGAGGGTTATAGAAGCAGACGAAATCCGGAGGCTCGGGGAAACAGCGGCGGCTCCAATCTCCGGGCCGGGCGATAAAGCCCGCGGTTTCCCGAAGGATGCCCGCGGTTCCGGCGGCGGACGTGATGTCGATCGATTCCCCGGCCGGATCCTCGCCGTTCGCGTATTTCGCCGAAAGGAGATACGTCACGGCGAAGCCCCGTTGCCGGAGATTATCGCCCAAGACGACGAAGAATTTTTTCAGGCCCGGAGAATATTTCAAGCTGACGATATAGGCCTGGGGGCGGCTCATCAGGCGTCCATTCCGCCGTTCTTTTTCAAATAGTAAACGTGAATTCCCAAGAGGTATCCGAACAGGGGGAAGGCCGGGGATTCAGCGATCGCCGCGATCGGATAGACGAGGCAGAGCGTCAGCCATAAAGCGCTCCTCTGATCCCGGTTCTTCACGAAGCTCCATCCGATGATCCAGAGCGGGGTGAAAAAGAAGAGGAGCCCCACAGCTCCCAACTCATAAACGCCCTGGACAAGGCCACCCGAGATCCTTCCTCCCCACTTTCGTCTTGCCCCGATCGTTCTCCCGAGCCAGCGCGGGACGGGACCCTGGGTTTTTGTCCCCAATCCGAATCCAATCCCTTTCGTCTGGATCAAGCCCCCATAGGATCCCAAGACGAGGTTTCCGAGCCTGCCCGAGGTGCTCCGATCTCTCCAATACAGGGTGAGAGGGTCGCGGATCGCTTTACTCAGGAAGCTCCCTCCCCGGCTTTTCTGCAACCTGGGGATCGTTTTGAACGAGGCAAAACCGGCGATGAGAACGAGGATGAGAACGGCCGAAACGATCCTGTCTTTGGACGTTTTTTCCCAGAGAAGAGAGATCGCCTTGGCCACGGCTGCGGCCGCCAGAAAAATGACCCCGATCCCGGCAAACGAAATCACGACCTGGATGCAGATCAGAACGAAAATGGCCGCGTAGAGTCTGGGACCGTATCTCTTCTCCTTGAAAAAGATTTCATTCAGGACAAAAAAAGCGATCAGGACTTTGACGTAATACGCGGGCTCCGGGGCAAGGGCGATAACTCCGCGCCCCCCCTTGTCAAAGGGTGTGATTCGGGGGAGCAGCCCGTTTAAAAATGTCGGGTCAAACAGGATTTGGATGATTCCGACGGCGAACCAGACGCCCACGCCCGCCAGGAAAAGTTTGACGTTGATGAATTTATGGAGACGGTAACCGGCATAGGCGATGAAAAAGACAGAGAGGTATCCGGCGAGAGACCGGAGCCCGTCGACGGGAGCGGAAACTCCCCGGATGAGCCCGATCGCCAGGACGAGAGAGGCATAACCGGCCGTGAAGAAGAGAGGGAAGAGAGGTCGGGGGATATCGAAAAAAGTCAGGGCAACGGCGAAAGAGACCAGGAGGGCCCAGGGTTGGGTATCGAACGGCGTCTTGAAGGGCGAAAGATAGGGAAAAAGAACGGCGACGAAAAAGAGAACGGCCAGGACGCGCTGGGTTCGATTTCTTGAGACCGGCGTGATGCTCTGGGGCACGATGGAACCATTATAAATGAATTCCGTTCGATTTTCAGCCGGGCAGATCGGGGCTTTCCCAATGGAGCCTGCGGACGATGATGACTTTGATGAGGTAATGCAGCAGAGCGGCGAGGAACGAGAGATCGAGATTGAGCGCGATCAGAGCGAGATGAGGCTGGGGCCGGCGGAGGATGAAGCCGAGGACGAGAAAAAAGATGATGAGGCCGACGGCGGCGCGAATGGCAGGCCTGAAATCGCGGATGCGGAAGGGACGGGATTTGAGGGTGTTGATAAAGACGGGCGTGGCGAGAATCAGAAAAGTCAGGAGGTAGCTCGAAATCCGGTTTCCCCAGAGCACGGCCCGATTTTGGCTGCGGTTCAAGCCGAGGAGGAGGAAATTGCCTGAGTGGAAGACGGCCAGGGGAATGGCCGTTAAGACAATGATTCGGAATGTCGCTCCAAAATCGAGGCGTTCCGCCGTCCAGGCGATCCTTCCCCGGCCGGCCAAAAAGGGGAAAAAAACGGCCATGGTGAGAGCAAGGGAGAGGGCGTAGGCTTCGGGGAGGCGGGAGAAGAAAGCCAAGGTGAGGCCGGCCATGATGAGGTTGGGCAAGGTCGAGACGATTTTGGACGGGATGTAGAGCTTCAAGCCGTTGTAAATGCCGATAGGATAGGCGACGGTGACGCTCAGGACGGGAACGAGCGTCCAGAACCAGGAAGTCGCTCCGGCGGCTCGGAAAGCGAGATATCCGGCTGAAGCGGTCAGGACGGCCATCAATCCGATTTCGGCGGCGGGAATCCGGGCCCGTTGGCCGGGAAGCGAATTGTATTTCGTCCAGATGAATTCCGAGGGGACAAGGGAGATCAGGTTGGAGAGAAAGAAGAATTTGAAGAAATTGTTCGAAACCGAACTCGGAAATTTTGAAAGAATAACGAGGTCCCGGGCGAGGCTTCCAAAAAACGGCATAATCCCCGAGGCATAAACGACGACGATTTCCTTCCAATGGGGATAGGCGATGATCTTGCCGAAGGGCGGCATCGGGCTCAACGCCCCATCCCGAGGATGATAACCCGCAGCGTCTTGATGAGGATTTTGATGTCGAGCCAGATCGACCGGTTTTTGATGTAATAGAGGTCGTACATCAATTTTTCCGTGGCATCTTCGACGCTGGATCCATAGCGGTAATTGATTTGGGCCCAACCCGTGATCCCGGGTTTGACGTAGAAGCGGAACTCGTAAAATGGAATTTGCGTGGAAAGCCGGCGGACGAAATACTCCCGCTCCGGCCGCGGTCCGACGAGGCTCATTTCGCCTTTTAGGACATTGACCAGCTGGGGAAGCTCGTCGACGCGGATTTTCCGGAGGATACGGCCGACGCGCGTGACGCGCGCATCGTCCTTGTCGGCCCACTGGGGTCCGGCCGTTTCGGCTCCCGGAACCATTGTCCGGAACTTCCACAGCCGGTAGGGATTTTCACCCTTGCCCAAGCGCTCCTGGAAGAAGAAGACGGGACCCCGGGAGGTCACCTTGATCAACGCCGCGGTGAGGAGCGACAGAGGGAAGCTCAGCAGGAGAAGGATGAAACTCAGGATCACGTCCAGGCTTCTTTTAAGCTTCTCCGAGAAATCTTTTTTGACTCCGGGGAATTCGTCGCTCCGGAAAAAGCGGCGCTGGGTGATGTGAGACAGGGGTATTTTTTTCATGGTCTCTTCAAGGAACAGGGAGAAATCGATGATCGGGATGCCCCTCATCCGGATACGGAGGAGAACGGCCTGGATGTCCTTGGCTCGAAGGGCGTCGATATTCATCACCACAAGGTCGACGGAATTCCCTTTGGTCGCGTTCTCGATGGCGAGGCCGAGATCCGAAGGGCTGAGGCCGGAAATATTTATTCCATACTTTAGAAAAACCGCGATTTTGTAGTCGAGGCGTTTTTGGAGAAGGGAGCCGACGAGGATCTCTTCCTCCGGAGTTCCAATCAGGAAAATGCTTTTCGGCGGGATCTGCATCAGGATACGACGGAAGATGAGAAACCGCCAGATAGAGAAGGGGAGGGCAACGATCAGGATATTCAGGATAAAGACGCTTCTCCCGAATTGAAAGGGGAAGAGCCAGAAATGGATAATGATGAAGGCCGTCGAGAGCAGGAATGCTCCGGCGACGGAAGCACCCAACTGCGAGCTCGAGGATTCCGTTTTCGGGTTGTAGAGATCAAAAACATAGAAGGAGAAGAGATAGATCGCCAGGATGGAAACGAAGAGCGCCGGATGTGTCCGCGTGAAGTGGAAGAGCGGGGTATCGATCCGGGCGAGACGCGAGCGAAAAGCATAGGCGAGATTGAGCGAGAGAAAAAAAAGCGTCACATCACCGACGACTTGAAAGGCAATCGGGATTATGGCGCTTTTCTTCATCTGGACCTTAAGAGGAAACCGTGCCGAGCTATCAGCTGCTCCCCCTGACCCGGATCATCATTCACACCGGGCATTATAGATTGCCGCTTCGGGATTCGCAACGAAAAATTGGCGGAAGACAGGCGAGGGAACACGCCTCTCGTTGAACTTCACGATCAGGCGGCATACAATGGTTGAGATGTCCGGATTTAGCCGCGGCCGAAAGGATGTTCTTCGATGAGACTTTTTGTCCCGGGACGCATCTGTCTTTTCGGTGAGCATTCGGACTGGGCGGGCGGTTATCGCCGGATGAACGCGGATATCGAAAAAGGCTACACCCTCATCTGCGGGACGAACCAGGGGATTTATGCCGATGTCGAGCCCCATCCCAACGCTCTCGTCCTCAGCTCTGTGACCACGGAAGGCGAGAGGCTGGGGCCGGTCGAGATTCCGATGGAGCTCGGCGCTCTCTACCGCGAAGCCCAGAAGGGCGGCTTCTGGAGCTACGTCTGCGGCGTCGCGTATCAAGTCCTGACGAATTACCATGTCCGGGGCCTCGCGATCGACAATGACAAAACCGACCTGCCGATCAAGAAGGGCCTCTCCTCGAGCGCCGCCATTTGCGTCCTCACCGTCCGGGCCTTCAATCGTGTCTATGACCTCAAGATGACCGTTCGGGGCGAAATGGAATTGGCTTATCAGGGAGAAATCACGACGCCGTCGCGTTGCGGGCGGATGGATCAAGGCTGCGCCTTCGGCAGCCGGCCGGTTTTGATGACCTTCGACGGCGACCGGTTGGACACGCGGGAGCTGCAGGCCGGGAAGGAAATGTATTTCGTCGTCGTCGACCTCAAGTCCCGGAAAGACACGGTCGAGATTCTGAACCGGCTTAACCGCTGCTATCCTGTCGCCGAGAACGACCTCGAGCGGGGCGTCCAGAACCTTCTCGGCCCGGTCAACAAGGCGATCGTCCATCAGGCCATAGAATGCCTCGAGAAGGCCGCGATTGACGAATTCGGCCAACTCATGATCCGGGCCCAGTCCAATTTCGATCAGTATGCGGCCCCCGTTTGTCCCGAAGAGCTTACCGCGCCCGGACTTCATCGTGTCCTCAATCACGCGCCGCTCAAGCCTTATGTCTGGGGCGGGAAGGGCGTTGGTTCGCAAGGAGATGGAACCGCGCAGCTCCTGGCCAAAAGTCCCGAAACGAGGGACGAAGCCATCCGGATTATCCAAACCGAGCTCGGATTGCCGTGCTACAAGCTGGATATCCGGACGGGCCCCAAGGTCCGGAAGGCGGTCATCCCGGCCGCCGGATTCGGAACGAGGCTTTTCCCCGCGACCAAGGCGACCAAAAAGGAAATGTTCCCGGTCATCGACCGCGACGGCATCGCCAAACCGGCCATCCTTCTGATCGTCGAAGAGGCGCTCGAAGCCGGGATCGACGAGGTGATCATAATCGTCCAGGAACCCGACCTCAAGGCGTTCGAGGCGCTGTTCAACCAGCAGGTCACGATCGAAAACTTCAACAAGCTGCCGCGCCATTTTCAGGATTATGCTCAGCGCATCCTCGACATGGGCCGGCGCGTCCGCTTCGCCATTCAGCCGACCCAGGAGGGATTCGGCCATGCGGTCTATTCGGCCCGCGATGCCGTCGGCGACGAGCCCTTCCTCCTCATGCTCGGGGATCACATCTACAGTTCCGACGGCCCGCGGTCCTGCGCGGCCCAGCTTCTCGAGGCATTCCAGAAACACGGCACGAGCATCCTCGGCCTCCGCCGGACGGCGGAAGACAGCCTGGCGAATTTCGGCACCGTCACCGGCGTCTGGATCGAGGAAAACCGGCTCCTCAACGTTTCCGAATTCGCCGAGAAGCCGACGATCGATTACGCCCGGACCAACCTCCGCGTTCCGGGATTACCCAGGGGAGAGCACTTGACCGTGTTCGGCCAATATGTCATTAAGCCGGAAATTTTCGAGATTCTGGCCGAGAACATCGCCAACAGCGTCCGCGAGCGCGGCGAATTCCAGCTGACGAGCGCCCTCGACCGGCTGCGCCGGATCGACGGTTTCCTCGGACTCGTCATGGACGGAACGCGCTTCGATATCGGACTCCCCGATTCCTATTTGGAAACGCTGCGGGATTTCCGGAAAGGCGGGTCATAAATTCGGCGACAGACAACCTCTGTCCGGAATTCCAGGGATTCGCCCGTTATCGAATTCAACCTCGACTTCGACTATAAACGCGTCTTGGCGTTTTCCCGGGAGAGCGCCAGGAGGAGTTCTTTTTCCGAACATACGGCGGTTCCGATTTTGCCGACCACGACGCCCGCGGCCGTATTAGCCAGGACCGCCGCTTCCTGGATCGTCGCTCCGGCGAGCAAGGCCAGGGCCGCCGTGGCGATGACGGTATCCCCGGCGCCGGTGACATCAAACACTTCCCGGGCGATGGTCGGAATGTGAACGGGTCTCCGGCCGTTTTCGAAGATCGACATCCCCTGTTCGCCGCGCTTAATGATCAGATATCGACAGGCGACCCGAGAGAATATCTCCCGGCCCGCCCGTTCCACGTCGGCCTCTGTCTGGCAGGGATGATGGACGATCCGTTCGGCTTCATGATGGTTGGGGGCGATGAAGGTCACGGGCGAATACAGGTCGAAATTCTCGACCTTCGGGTCGACGAAGACGGGCAAATCGCGCTTTTGGGCGAAGGGCAGGACACGCTCCATGAGATTTCTTGTGACCATGCCTTTGTTGTAGTCCGAGATAATGATTCCCTCGAATTTTTCTTTCTCGATGAAGCGGGCGATCAGGGCCTCGGTTTCAGCGGCGATGGACTTTTTCTTCTCCTGGTCGACCCGGACGATCTGTTGATGATGGGCGATGATCCGCATCTTGATCGTCGTCGGACGATTCGGGTCGATGAAGATGCCCCGCCGGGTTCCGACATGACGCTTGATCCAGTCGCCTTCCTCATCGTCTCCGACGACGCCGACGTAGACCGACGTCGCGCCCAGGCTCTCCAGGTTCTGACCGACATTTCCAGCACCGCCTAAGCTGGACGTGCTCTTGCGCACGTCGACGACGGGAACGGGAGCTTCGGGCGAGATGCGCGAAACGTCGCCCCAGATGTATCGGTCGAGCATCAGATCGCCCAGAACGAGGATCCGGCGTCCCCGGAATTTCCGAATGAGGCGCTCGGCTTTGGAGAGATCCAGCGCGGGTGCGGTCATGGGATTTCCTTTCCAACGATTACAGGACTGGACACGATCCACGGGACGCCGGGATGAAGGGGCGTTTTTTCCCGGAGGTAAACCTCGGCCCGGTAGAGGCCTGGCCCGGGGGCGGGAATGGACACGCCGTTTTCGACGGTCCGATGAATCACGCGCCCGTCGCGGATAATCATCGTTTCGTGGGCGAAAGAAAAGGGGGCGACGAGCTGAAGCGAGGGGCCTTGGAGGCGGAACCGGAAGCCCCGCGCTTCGGCGGCGGCGTCCACGGCGCTGAAAAAGCGGCCTTGTTTCAGAGCGGTGAAGACCTGCCGCCGGGCCGTTTCGAATTCCTCGGCCGGAGGCTGATCGAGCGTGACGTGGAGACGAAAGACGGGAAAGATCGCGGAATAGAGATAGTGGGCGTCGGCGCTGAAAAAGCCCAGGACCGGCCCGCCGCGGCAAAGCTCGTCCCATTTTCGAAGCGCTTGCTCGGGAGGGTCGATGATTTTGAGCATGGTGAGCTCCGGCCTGAGGAGAAGAGCAGGAAGATAAGGAAGCGCGCGGAGGGCGTTCCTTCTCACCATGGTGTCCGCGTCGATGATTTCCAGCCCGGCATATCCGGCCGGGCGGCCCCAAGACCAGCGGGTCTTGGAGTAGGGATGGGCGATGACGGTGAAACCCCCGAGAGCGGCCACTTCGAAAACCGCGGTTTCGGCGTCGGAAGAAAAGAGACGGCCGGTTTCGGGGCGGTCAAACCCGAGGGCCACAAGATGCCCGCGGTTGGAAGAAATTTCGCATCCGGCGAGAACGAGGACGCCGCGTTTCCGGCCTTGGGCATCGAGCGACGCCTCGTTCGGTTTGCCGTGATCGGTGAGGATGATGAAGTCGAGCCCTTCCGCGGCCGCTTCAGCGGCGATGCTTTCAACGGTCTTCCGCCCATCCGAGAACCGCGAATGGATGTGATAAACGCCCTTGATTTCGAAAGCCCCGGGCCCGGCCGAGGCCGCTTCGGCGCCTCGAGAATCAGAGATATAACGCTTGAAATGTCCTATCTGCCAGCCCAGCCAGGCGAAGTAGAGAAGGATCACGGCCGGGATGACCCGGCCTAGGATCCTCTTCTTCGTCCTCACGGCAACTCCATCAATTTTCTCCCGGCCGAGGCGCGGATAGGGGTGGACGGGCCGTTCCGATTCGGGCAAGGACCGGGGGCAGGGTCAGAATAAAGAGAAGGAGGGTCGTAATCTCGGAGTCGCCGAAGTTGTATTCGAAAAAACCGGCGATGAAGAATGCCGAAAGAGCGGCGAGCGCACCGGCGGCCAGGGCGCGGACTTCGGGTTCTTTTTTTCGAACGTGGCGGAGCATCGTCACAAACGCCGTCGCGATAAATGCGAGCCAAGCCAGAGCGGCGATCATCCCCCTCTCGGCCGCGATTTGAACGAGATTGCTGTGGAGATGGACGTTCATCTTGGCGATGGCGTTAAGGCCATATTTGGGCTCTTGGAAGACCATATCGACGGTGTCCGGCCCCGTCCCGAACAAGGGGAAATCCTGGATGATCTTTATGCCGGCCTTGGCATAGGCGAGGCGGGCCTGGTTGGAAGGGTCGCGAAGGCTGAATATGCTCAAAGCCCGGTATCTGACCGTGCGCGGACTCGCGAAAAAAAGGACTGCGGCGAGGATCGGAACAAGGACAAGGGCTTTCGGTTTCCATAAAATGAGAATAATGCTCAGGGCTGCGGCCAGGCCGATCCATCCGCTCCGGGTCAAGGTCAGGACCAGGGCCCAGGCGCTGAGGACGAACGCCGCCGCCCAAACGATTTTCTTTTTGCCCGGGCCGAAAACGGCCAAACCCAGAGCGACCGCGCCGAATAGGACGAGCAATCCGGCCTGGGTCATGTAGTGGCCCATGAAGCCTTTTATTCTTTCCCCGGGGAAGGCCCTGAGAAAAAAATATCCGATCGCGTACGCCGCGTTGATCAAACCCGAAAGAAGCAGGGCGAAGGAGGCCAGCTTGATGTCTCCGACCCTTGAAAACGCGGTATAGACCATGGGAACCAGAAGAAAAAGGAGAAGCTCCCGCGAGTCTTTGAAGCTCGTTGCGGGATTCACAGAAAGCGCGGAGGAGATGAGGGAGAGGGCGGCATATCCGAGAAGCGGCCAGAAAAAAGGGGGAAAGGAGAGGCGCTTTTTCCCGGTGGCAAGAAGCACGGCCCAGCAGGCAAGTCCGAGACCGAGGAAGATTTGTTCCATGGAAATGGATATCTGGGAAAAAAGGAGACAGAGGATGAGGAAGACGGCGAGGAGCGTTTCCCAGGGAGATCGGCCTGAAAACAGGGCTGTTCGGTCGACGGTCATAATCTCCAATTATATCATATTAAAAACGTCCGGCCGGCATCGAAAACCGCTTGGGGAGGGATCGAACGGAGACATCGGAAATCGCCGCTCACGCACTCCCGCTGGCGGCAAGGACGGCAGGGGAGGTTTTGCTCGACGATGACGACCGGGGCTCCGTTCGGCCGCCAGGGCCCGAAGTGGGCCGGAAGAGTCGGGCCGAAACAGGCGACTATGGGCGTTTGAGTCGAAGCCGCGATATGCATCGGGCCGCTGTCCGGCCCGATGAAAAGCGCGGCGCGCCCGATCACGAATTTGAGCTCCGGGAGGCTAAGCCGGCCGGACAGAGGGAGAATCGGCCCCGCCGCCGCCCGCAGAATCCGTCTTTCGGTCTCTTGATCGGCCTCCGTGCCGACAAGCACGGGCTTCACCCCGGGGAGCGCCGAAAGAAGCCCGAGGAGAGGAGCAAGCTGATCGACTCCCCAGTCCCTGAACCGGTTTCCGGCGCCAATATGGAGCACGACGAGCTTCGCCCCTTCGGTTTCCGCTTTTTTGAGGAGCGCCCGGACCCGCGCCGCCTCTTCCTCGCTCGGATCGGGAACGACAAGCGGAGGAATATCGGCCTTCTCGAAATTGAAACCCAGGGCACGGACGAGATTGGCGTGGTTTTCGACGCTGTGGACGGGACCCTCCTTGTTTCCCCGGGGGACCCGGATGTCGTAGAGAAATTTCCTGTATTTGATCTCGTAGCCGATCTTGGTCCGCGCTCCGCTGAAAAGGCAGATCCAGGCGGCTCGCGGCCCGCCATGAAAATCGAGGAGGACATCGTATCGTTCCCGCCGGAATTCGCGGAGGAAGGCGATAAATTGAAGCAGCTTCTGCTTCGCCGGAACGGAAATCACCCGGGCGAGGTCCGGATTCCCTTGGACGAGCCTCCGCCAGGGTTCCTCGACGACGTAGGTCAGGGAAGCGTCGGGGAGATATTTCTTGAGAAGGGCCACGGCGGGCGTCGTCATGACGACATCGCCGATGCGCCTTAAACGGACGAGGAGGATTTTTCGAATGGCGATATCAGTCTTTAGTCTGCCGATCGGGTTCAATCGTCGCCTCGTCGATCAGCATGACCGGGATATCGTCCTTGATCGGATAAACGCGGTGGCATTGAACGCATTTCAAGCCCGCGTCGTCGGCCGTGAGTTTGACGTCGGTTTTGCACTTCGGGCAGGCCAGGATGGCGAGCAATTGGGGATCAAGTGCCATGTCGGCTCTCCTGTTCCATATTTCGTTCCGGGGATCATTATCGGCTAAACCGCGAGGTCCCGTCAACAGGTCGCCGGCCTGACCGCGGTGCATTTTTCAAGAAATGGTACACGCAACCCTGTCCCCTGGCTTCCAGCATACATCGAACCTGCTTATCTTTTCCTGACGCCCGGGACAGGGATGCGCGTCCCGGAAAAATGCCCGACGGTCGACCGGTCGCGTGCGCGCGCGTTGACAAAAGGCCGGTCCGTGCATTAATTTACTTCCGAACTCATAGAATAATATGCGATTTACGTTCTTCGGCTCGTTTCATCCGGATTATCCGCGAAACGTCGTGATCCGGAAAGGGCTGGCCCGCCTCGGTTCTTCGATCCGGGTCTGCCGGACTTCTCCAAGCTTAAAAGCGTGGGCGCGTTATCCTCTTTTGCTTGGGAAATATCGTTTCGCGACCGACATCATTTTCGTTCCCGAATTTTGCCAGAAGGATATGCCCCTGGCCAGGCTGCTGGGGTTCCTTTCCTCGAAAAAAGTCATTTTTGACCCTCTGGCCGCCCGGTATGAGACGAAAGTCGTCGATTGGAAGCGATTTCCATCGGATTCGCCGGGCGCCTGGTGGAACCGCCAGATCGACCTGGCCGCCTTCGCCGCCGCCGATCTCATTCTGGCCGATACGGCCGCCCATAAGGCGTACTATTGCCATGCTTACGGCGTGAAACCGGAAAAAATCGAGGTCTTGCCGCTTGGATACGATGATGAACT